>Ga0247760_1000386_pt1 | contig 48932 bp, 60 predicted proteins | sample UWRJL171409R4_FD_179936 | JGI IMG/M metagenome (GOLD analysis project Ga0247760, IMG submission 179936) | Plant litter microbial communities from Arlington Agricultural Research Station in Wisconsin, United States - UWRJ-L171-409R-4 | ecosystem: Environmental > Terrestrial > Plant litter >...
GAAAGGGGGAAAGGGGGAAAGGGGGAAAGGGGGAAAGGGGGAAAGGAGGAAAGGGGGAAAGGGGTGGGGGTGGAAGGGAGGGAGGGAAGGGAAGGAATAGGGTGACAGTCACATACCCAGGTCCAGGCACCGCTCCACGAGTTGCCTTCGACAAGGATGTATTGCGTTGTGGCGCCGGCTGCACGGATACCGTCAATGGCGGCCTGGTTGAGACGTTGAACCAGGGTCTGGTCCATGTCGTGGTACTCGTTGTTGGTGTCAAAAACAACCTTGTCGTTAGTCGCGAAGAGCTTGGCGGTTGTCGTCCACCACTTCTTGAACCCCTCGACGTCGGTGATGATCTTTTCGTAGTAGCGACCTGCCTGGGTGGTTAGCACAGTACCCGTACGGTCTTGTCGTGTCGAGAAAAGGAGGGTTTTATACCGAAGTTGTGAGGGTCGAGGACGGCATAGCCCCCTTTGCTGGTGACGTACTGAACGGTATCCTGCAAGGCACGGGAGTAAGTGGCATCCAGGGGTCCGTCCAGCTTATTGGGAATCAAACGCTCCCTATGAGTCGTGTCAGGATATAGGTAGATATGCAAGGCATAGCTTGAAAGAGGTATGACCCACATCATGAAAGCGATTCTGTACGTGTTGAAGCCCTTGGTATTCAGAGTCTGTAGCCACTCAGTCAGTTCTCGGGCCCTGACCGAGGAACTGTTAACCAGGAGTTGTGCTCACGTCGATGGTGGAATGCACCGGCCAGGTGTAGTGCTTTCCGAGTGTCCCTGGGAGGTCCTTGTTGCCAAACTCGGCGCCGGCCTGATTGACACCAACGAACTGGAACTTGGACGCCCGCTTGACTGTTGGGGTCGGTGTATCGAAAGACGGGGCTGCCATAGCGGAGCCAGTGGCGGCGAGGCCGAGGAGCACGGCAAAAACTCTCATGGCTGCGTCAAGTCTCTCTGCTAGGGCTCAGGGTCTCTACATCAACCCTCCCAGGAACGAGCAACAGCCGCTCGCCCTCCGCCCTTATAAGTCCATGGCGTCGCTCAACCGCCTGATCCATCTGAGGCCATCGCGAAGTAGACGGAATTGCCCCCTCCGCCCTCGTTACTCGCTGATAGGTGGGGATTCATTTGCGGTGCGGCGTGCCCGGCACACAGATCTGGATGGTATAAGCCCCTACAAATTGGTTGACAGTTCCCCGGATCCCAGAACACTGGTATTCAGGCACCACATTGATCAGACCCGTTGAGCCAATCCCGTGTGCTGCGGCCCTGTGGGGTAATCCAAACTGACAGCCCGCCACTTCGGTAGATGCATGGGGGCGGCGGGCGTGTGCCTGCTGGTCGCAGTTGCACAGTGTAATCCGTACGGACTACTGTTTTGCTATTGTGCATCATCTGAGGCGCATTGAGACTCGGGAATTGCCTGCGTCTGGAGGGTCGTGGATGAGAGACCGATGAGCTGATGCGCAACCTGGAACAGCGTCAACGGCACTTGGTGGTGTCTCCCGATCACCGCTGCTCCCGACGGGGTGCATTGCAGCCACTGGCAGTCGTGCCAGCCTCCCGGCAGCGGCAACGTGAGCGTGTCTGGTTGGGCCTGCTGATTTAAGCAGGGCCAATTGGCGCCGCAACAGCCGGCATCAAGCCGACATGGGCGTTGGCCGTGCATCTTTTTTTCCTCCGACCGGAATTGGCCCCTCCGCTCCCATCGTCCGAGAATTTGGGGGCGGCTGGCCCTGGCTTGTTTTGTCATTTGAAGTTTGCCGTTGCCGTCCACTGCAAGCGGCTACTTTGTTTGTCCATGAATCTTTTGCCCAGCAGCGGTGAATTAATTCAGGTTGTTGAGCTAGCCAGTCCAGTGCCAAGACTGACAGTGACGGGACGACGGTGAGGGAAGGCACGCGGCAGAGTCTAGGATGTTGGGGCAGCATTCGTGGCACCTTCCAGGGACTAGCCTGTATGTAGTTAAGACCGACGCAGATCCCCTTGGCAGTCAGGGCATCCTTGCTCGCATCAACCCTCCAAGATTGATCACATCAACCTTCGTCGCGGCCAAGAATAGCGCCCGCGCAATATTGCAGTTGACAACGACTTCACTCCACACCGGAAGCTGCCTGCAGCGCCTTGCATTTTATTTCGGCCTGGCTTTCAGTTGGCCTCCAGCTGAAAGCACACCCGGCCCGGTCTCTGTCGTTCTGGGCTGGACGGCCCGAACCCGCCACCCCCGCTTCTGGGGCATGCTCGCAGCTCAGTGGCCGCGAACGTGCTGATGGCGCCCGTAGGCCGTAGGGCGGTGTGATACACAGCAAGCACGAACGGGGCCGATTGACTAATACCAGTGCCAGTCGCTGCCAGAGGCAACGCATCCCTGGACAGCCGGTGAGACTCATTAAACTAGTGGCCTCCCCCTCGGTGCTGTTGCCAAGCTGGGCTGCCTGCCGCCGTGGTTTTGCTGTCTTTGATGCGCGCCGGCAGGTCACATGCACCACCCCAGCCAGACAACGTCGAACGAAACTCAGACCCAGACCGTCGGAACCCTTCATCCAGTCCCTCGGAACCATCGCAATCCTGTCCAAAGAGGCATTCGACCATCGCAGATCCCGTATTATCTTGACATGAGTCCAACGCCGCACTCGCGACCGATGCAGAACGAGGCGGAGCATGAAGAAGAGTGGTTTGCAGACGGCGATTCCGCCATTGGCGACAGTCGGTAAGAGGAAAATGGCCGTGCTCAGCTTTCTCCTGAATCGATGAAGAGATCTCTTGGTGAACGTCAGCTTACCATCCTCCGCTGTTGACAGGTCTGAATACACCCAAGCTATGTCAGTCAGCGTAGCACAGTTTCCCGTAGAACATGGCCGACGATACCACGCCTTGCGGCCGGGAAGTCTGTCACCCCCACACGTTTCCCCAAACAATGACGCAGCTAACCTAACACGGACCGCCCGGCAGGTTATGCAATGCCAAACGATGATGTAGGCGACCTGTATTCTTCGTGTAGGTGCGGAACCTGGGCTAATGTTGTTTCTCCAGCTGGAAAATGATCGCCTCGAGGTCATGCACGAGATGATATTCAAAACGCTTGGGAAGCGACTATTTCTCTCCCCAATTGACCTCAGCGCCATGGGTAGTGTCCTGGATATGGGAACCGGAACGGGGATATGTAGGTTTCGCCATCGCAACCGCCCTCTCACTTCACAAGGACTTGTCCTAACTTGAGGTGAAATATAGGGGCTATCGAAGTCGCCGACAAGTTTCCCAACCTCTCGGTCGTGGGAAACGACCTCAGTCCCATTCAGCCCCCATGGGTCCCATCAAATGTTAAGTTCGTCATCGATGACATTGAAACGCCCTGGTTACACCGAGCCCCGTTTGACTTTGTATTTGGACGTTATCTTCTTCTCGCTATTCGGGACTGGCCGGCGTTGGTGCGATCCGCTTATGAGTTGAGTCTCCCCCAACAGTATGCAATCCTCTCCTTGTCATTGCTAATTGGCATTCTGCAGTAACATAAACCCTGGCGGATGGATAGAGCTGCAAGACTTTGACATCACTATATTTTGCGACGAGGGCCCGGTGGATCCCTTGATATCAGAATGGGTTGAACTCCTGGTAGGAGCGTCGCAGAGCGTTCAACGTGAAGCAAGTCCTGGACCAAAGCTTGAGGGCTGGCTCAACGATGGGGGGTTTCAGGCAGTGTCGTGTCGTCGAATTGTGGTTCCTTTTGGGACGTGGCCTGAGGACCCTGCGCTTCGAGATATTGGCTCGATCCACATGGGGCAGACCCTGTTCGGTCTCGAGGGGTTCAGCTTACGCCTGATGTGTGACGTGCTTGGATGGACGGTGGATGAGGTCAAGGCATACTTGGAAAGGCTGACAAAGGTGTTCCTGACACAAAGGAGCCATCTCTACATGTATTAGTGAGTTTCTTGAGTCCCCTTTTTGCCACCCCTGCTAAAACACTTGGCTGACTTGAAGGCTCTTGGGAATAGCTATGTGGTATACGGACAGAAGCCACTCAGCTCTTAGAACTTGACGGGGACGGGAGGCCAGGGCGGATCCGATCATGATGCGCACTTGTAATCAGACAACATGATTCAGATCAACGCCGTTGATGATTTACAGACCTGAGAAGAAGTGCCGAGTATGGGATCGTGTAACGGAACAACGAAAGGGAGGCGAAGTGATCGGCTGGTAGGCCTTGAGACACGACAGACGCCTACACCAACCCAGAGAGACGATCCTGAAAGATATACATGCACGGAACTGGGGCACCCGGCGAGGAGGACATGAGCACAGACACTTCCGTCACCCTACCGTAGTTATTGCAAGAGTGAGGAGCAATAGAAACACGTGAGCCCCGGCTAGCAAGTTGCGGATAAAATGAAGTGGAGGGTGAGAGATGAGAATGTGGGGATGTCTATTTGGACCGTAGCCTCAGGCTATTTTCCTGAGGTTTACTCTCAATACCTAAGGGCATTCTTACTGTTACGGCAAACCTTCCATATTACAGTTTAGAGAGGCTTCTCGGCGTTTCCTAATGGCTCGTTACAATGTACCCAAGGCTGCCCATAATGTGGAAAACAGTACCTGTAACCAAAGTGATCAAAATGCAATTGCCCTCAAGCTGCCCAATTATCCACTGTATTTTCCGATTGCGCTTTTTGTCTTCGCTTTCCTTTTCCCTGTATTCCTCTGATTCTGCTGTGTATCTAGGTAGGTAGGCTTCAAAGCGGCGTTTTCGTTCGCAGAACTCGTCCTTGCTACGAATTGCTGCTTTGGCTCTACCTAGGACTTGTTTTCCAAATAAAGAGGCATAGTGCTGTAAGGAGGAAAACGGTTTAAATATTATGGACAATGGTGCATTGATTTGGGCTGAAATGGCAATCCAATCTACCCATCATACATACAATCATTCCTTAACCCCTTTTGTCGGTGTACTCCAAAACTTCCCTATGCCCCATCGCCTTGCTTCGGGAGTGGTGCTCTCTGGAGTTCGAGGTGCTCTTTGTGCCTCTAGATCTTGGCTATTGGGTGTCACTGCGCCGGTCTCCGCAATGCTCGGGACACCTTTGCCGACGAACGAAGTCGATGCTCTGTCCAGCTGCGGCGATGATGTTTTGGGGCCTCCAAACGACAAAGTTCTCTTGATGCCCTGGAAGGCCGCCATTGCCTGGAACGCGTCGTTCCTCCTCTCAAGAGGGACTTTCGCGTCCGCGCTGTTCGGCGTCCCGGTCGGTGTGTCAGGGTTCGGCTGGGGCTTGTCGCGGTTAGCCTGGTAGCCATCTACATACCACAGCGTGTCCTCGGGCACTGCCTCGCCGATGGGGTGGTCGCCCATCTTTCCGGACGGCAGCCTGTATTCTTTGAGTTCGGGCGGAGCGGTTGTCCGGCTCACCCACACGTGTCGGACAATCTGGCAGTAGAAGTAGTTTCGGCTGATGCGCTCGGGCTCCTTGCGTTTCCACACCTCCCGGTATATGTGCACGAGGAGGCCGATCTCCTCGGGCCACTCCCGAGGCCTCGGCCGAGAGAGAATTATTCCGAATTCGAGGTGGGATGATCCGTGCGATTTCGACAGCAGCATCTGGGGGGTGCCAACCCCGGTTCGGGTGTCTTCTAAGGCCTTGACCTGGTACCATTCGGACATGCTCTGGTCGATGGGGAAGGTGAGGGTTGATTTGGCCAGGTTGCTGCCAAGGATGGTGTTGGGGTGGCCGCATTGGAGGAGGAAACCGGGGTATTGGACGAGGAGGCCATCCTTGATGTGCAGCTCGGTCGGCTTGCTTGGTATGCCCAGCGGATATGGGTAATACTCATCGCTGGCGGACATCCACGTTTTTGGTGCCCAGCCAAACCCGGTGCCAGTCATCTTCTCTCCCGGGAGAAAGATGAGCCCAGCCGGGATCGATCCTTCGTAGTTCTTGTGGATGAGGGCCCAGAAATCCTGCATCATACCCTCTAGCCTCTGGCTGCGCTCTCTCTCGTCCCGTTCTTTTGACGATTTTGTGGTACTACCTTGTACAGAATCTGCTGCGCTCGATTCTTTCACTGCCGAATCTTTGACTGTTGCTTCAATTTTTGTTTCCCGGTAGTCAAGGTTAAGCAGAGTCGACAGTGCGAGAGTTTCATCTTCCAGCCTGGATGTGTTCTACGAGTAACCCTTCGTTAGTCTGGTGCTCTAAATTGAGGCAGCCACACGCTGCTGCGACGGTAAAGTACTAACTCTCCATCGACTAGATCTCCATGCACTTGCAATGACCATCGACCCTCGAGTCTCGACTGGGTGGTCGTTTCGGTTCCGGATCTCCCTGTCTTCACCCATGAGGTTGTGGAAGAACTTTCGTTTGATAAGCTCAGCCATGGCGGTTGTGTGTGCGTTCTGTGGCCGGTCAAGCTGTCGGATGAGGTTGTCCAGGTTTTGTAGATCCACTTGAATGAGACCTGACGATTCAAAAGTCAAGCCGTCAAACTGCGGATCACGGGTTTTTGATCGAAAGGTGACGAGAAGGTTTCTGCTGAGAAAGGCTTCTTGCAACGTCCAAAGTCGCTGCATCCAAGCGCTGGTTAGGACTTTGAGTATGGTGTGGAAAGGCTGCAAGGCCCATTCTTCTGCGAGCTCTTTGTCAATAACCACAACCCGCGACGCAGAGTTGAAAACATGGTAAATTTGGCGTATGGCCCGCGCCTTGAGGTCCTTAAAGTCCAGCTGACTCTTATCCTGGCTGACTGGGATGGCCAAGGTGTCCATCCAGAACGGGGGGCTAAGATGATAGTTTCCTATCTCGTCCTCGTGATAGTCTTTGTCAATCTGGTCGAAGAGAGCTCCAGCCCACCTCTTGTCCAGGGATTCGTGGTTCACCTCACCCCCAGACTGGGCCTCGGCAGCTAGAAGAGTTGTGAGAATGAGCTCTAGCTGGCATTCATGAAGCTTGTTATGCCGCTCGTTTCCCATCCCTTGTGACCACACGTGGGAAATGGCAGTGAAGTGGGGCTTTCTCAGCTTTCTCAGCGTCTCGAGACTCCATCTTTCTACCGTGACCCCTAACACTCTCCGGACCTCGGCCTCGTTGCCGGAGTCATTCCGGATCCTGCGACTAACGATGCGTAAAATGGGAAAATTGGAAGCTTCAGTGGCCGGAGTGGCGTCCTTGAGTATCTCGTATAGCTTTGGCATGTGGGGACCCAGCAGCCTGCACTCTTTTCGTTTGTTCAAATTTGCACAATCTTCCTGGTTGGGGTGGTGTTGAGGGGGGTAGAACTTCCCTGAACTTTCGACGCCCGGAACATGATAACACTGCCTGGTGTTGCAACCCAGGTGTTCTTTCCTGTCGGTAGGCTTTTTCTGGCGCACTTGAAACGCGGTGGAGAGTAGAATGGCGCTGAAACCGAGCTGACCTTGCATCACTGCGCTTGCCCTCGGGCACCAGCTCTTTTCCATCTTATTTAGGATAAAGGATGGCGGGCCCCAACCGTCATCGTCGTCAACCAGCCACCCATTCATGCGGAGGCCAAGATCGTTCATGAGTTGAAGTTTTGCTGCTGACAGTGTCTCTCCCAATACCATTAGGCAGAGAGAGAGCTCTGGAAATTCCTTATTGTGAGGGGCCTCTGCTTGTTGGGTCAATTTCAGACCCAGAGTATTGCCGAGTGGGTCGACGCCGTTCTGGCTGCTGTCGACATGGTGATTTCCGTTGGTCTCGCCTTTGTTGTCGTTGTGCAACGTTTTCAGGGGGGCACCAGCCAGTGGGCCGTTGTCGTGAGGCTTGAGAGCCTTTGGAACGATGTTGGCGCGAACAACTCGACGGGCGAGCTCCAATGTCCGGTCAATCTCAATGAGCCGCGCGCGCAGCTTTGCCTTCGGGGTCATTGCCTTGATGCAATCGTGGCACTCTTGGAGCGCGGAAAGCAACTTCTCCGTGGTCAAATATTTTCTGGGACTATTTCCTGTGAGTAGGTCCCCAAGGCTAAGGATTGGGATGGTATCGCCGCCTTGGTTATGAGCTTTGTTTTCATGTTCGCCAACTAGTGGTGTGTCCGATGTCACTGTCTGCCCACCGTGGCGCCCCCGTCCGATCCGTGATCGAGCTGGCTCCTTGTCCTTTCGAACCACAGACGCGATAAGTGCAAAGAAAAGCCAGGCCTGCAGTATTTCGACCTCATTGTACGCCGGTAGCGGATTTGCCTTGGCGGCGCTCTTCTTGTCTGCAACTCCGTTCTTCCTGCTCTCTGTCGTTTTCTTGGCGCTGTCTTTTCGTTCGGGCTCCTTCTCTTTCTTGCGCGCAGTCTGTTGTAACCGAAAGCCGTTCTTCTCGTCGGCTGTCCAGCCACGGTCCTCGAGAAACGAGACGAATTCATTGTAGCCGAAAGTCGTCCTCCTGAAGAGGTTTGCGATGTCGGAATCCTGTTTGCTCAAAACCCATTGAACGTCCTCGGTTTCCCTGACAGCCATGAAGCCAGGGTCGCGAAGATGGTCCATTGCAAAGAGCGTGGTGCTACTGGATGGCGTCCCAATAGAGGAACCAGGTGCTGCAAAGCCTTCAGACCAGGGAGAAAGCAATTGATGGAAGAATCCGAACGGGCGGGTGATGGGCGGAAGGAGTTTCAGGTCTGTCTCCTCCTCTGCAAAGCCTCACGGAAAGAACGGAGGCGCAACCCACTCCCCACCATCAAGCTGGCCCCCTCATGGGCGACTGGCAGCCGCAAAATGGGGATCGAATGAGAGGCCCCAATGGGGGGTGGGGGGCAGACCGAACAGGAACGAGCCGTAACCAGAAGCGGAGTAGAGGTCGGCCAATATCACACCATTCGCGCATTGACGCCGCTTTCTTTTCTTGCTGAATTCCCTTGTCAAATTCCCTGGGCTGCATTGTGCTGGGAGTGGACGGACTGCCTACCTTACATCGGAGCGTCTTCACGCCGAGCCCGGAAGGCACGGGTGCGGGGTGGCGCCCCCTCCGCAAGGCTCTCGCGCAAATCACATCCCGCCTGGGCTGCCGACATGCGACCTCGACAGCGGGACAACAGCAGGCGCCAATCACTGCTTTGTAGCGAAAGCGGTGCAACCCGAGCTGCGGCTGGATGCTGCATTTGGGGGCACCGCAAATCACCGCTCCCACCACCATTGGTGCCCTCACACCAAGGACCTCTGCATGGCGACAGTCACGGTTGAGTCTCCGATGGTCCACGCATGCCCGGGCAACCATTACTGGAGCTTGAAGTGGTGGGGTAAGTCGGGTGGTTGTGGCGGGCTGTGAGGAAGCTGCGAACTTCGAGCGTGCCCCTCGCAGGCACGTCGGGCGACTGCCGACCAGGTCTTATCTGATCAATTGTCGGAGCCTGACAACATCCCCGTCCCATTGAACCTCTGGATGCACCTCACACAGAAAGCTTCCGCAGAGACTCTCGACCGGCATCCCATGCCTCTATCTAATGCCTAGTTTCGAGCCATGGCGCCAAATCGGATTTCGCTGAGCAAGTCGTTGAGTTTCCACGCCCAACCAGATAACTGGAAAGAAGTTTTGAGACTCCCCAAGTCGACCGATGCGAGCCCCCAAGTTGAGTAAGAGCCAACAATCGCGGCACCTACCCCTACTGCGGAGACAAGCAACAGGCTCATGATCACTTGGCAGAATCTTTCTCGTCCACGACCTCCGCAATAAAGGCAAAGACCTGCAAGACCGACTGGAACGATACGTCTCCAGCATCTGCTCCTCCGCCGCCAGCGCCGCGAAAGTCAGCTGTCGCCTACATTCATACCGACTTGACCCCGAATCTCTACAAAGAAATGGCGGATTCGACGTGGAATACGCGGGCTTCGTCGAGAACATACATGCTGTCTTGGTACGCACACATGCCTGGTTTTGGGCTCCGACAAGAAGCGCAGCCATTTCTAACAAAAAATGCCGACTAACTAGGCCAAGGCGACAGCGCCGGTTACGCTCAGTCATCTGCCGCCGTCTCGAATCATCTTCGTGGCCCTTGAGCTGGGCATTTGGATGATCAAGAACCTTCTATATAACGAAAGCTCCGAGAGCAGTCCGAGCGATCCGACGAGTCTGCTAGGGCGTTTGTCAGGATCTATTTTCATGGGGCCAGCCGAAGATCTTGAGCACGAGCACGATTACATAAAGGAGCGTCTGAAGAGGGTTCTGACTCTCGAAAAAATATCCCAGAGTGGGCCTCCGCGAAGATTCAGCAGAGTAAATCAAAGCTTCTCAGAATTGCTGTTATCAGACGGACAAAGTACCGTGGCCAAGACGACATGGATTCTACCTACCCCAGACCTCGAGTCATCGGTATGCGAACCTCATTCCTCTTTAGGTTATGTATGCGGTATGACTGATATACGCGCACGCACAGAAGCCGCCTCTTCTCTATCCTGAAGATGCGGCGGTTGATGGCATGAACCGTTCCAGGTCCATCTCACTCTTCGGCCGACTGGACCCACGAACCCGGCATAGTGTACTACGTCCCGTTGAAACGGAGCATGAATTACAGGAAAAGATTCGAGAATTTTGCAGACGACTCCATGCCCTCGCTGCGGGACAGAATCCCAACGAAGACTTCAACCCCGATGACGACCTTTACATAGTGAGATCTAAACCCCTTGCGAGAAGCGGCAAGAACAGCGTTTCCAGCTCCACATTCGAGCTGTATGACGCTGTAGCATCCCGAAATCACCAAGACTCGGTTATATATGATTCGAACGATACGACCAGTCCCCATGCATCCGATCTGGCCAGTAGCTGGCTCCAGCCCCCGGCCACATCGCCCGCTCGAGCCACGTCCCCGCCCCGGCGATTCGCTGAAAGCCCCCAGCCGTATCTATATCCAGATAGCCGCAGCTTTCCGTTTCGCTCTTCTGATTTGGAACCGGGAATGCAGGACCCCAGAACTCCTGTTACCCTCGAAAACCCTCACCTAGACCGCCTTTTGTCCAGAACAGACAGCGGTAGCTCGCCACCCCTGTCACCTTCCTCCCGGAGCAGGAGGCGGCAAAAGTCTCAGTCCTGGAAGCATGAGGTTACAAAACTTGACTCGGAGGGTGAGCAGTGCGCGCGATTTTTGCTAGCTACTTCGCTTATCTGACTGTCGCAGAAAACATTACGAAGGTTGCAAACATCATGAATGCCGTAAACAGAAGAATTGCAGATTATTACAGGGCGGTGCGGAAAACACCAGACGCGTCAGACGAGTCGGACCTCTATCAGAGATGCCTTTCTTCGCTGAGAGAACTTGGCTACCTTTCCGCTTTGGAATGCAGGATACGAGCACGAGCGGCGCTTCTCTCGTTCAATGATGGCGCCTACAACAAGGCAAAGGAGACCCTGGATCGAATCATGGGCGATGCAGAGGGGACGAAGGGTCTCGAGGAAATTTTGCCGGAGATTTTGCACCATCGGAGTGTTGCGAGGGTCCGACTCGGCGAGTATGAAGCGGCGTACAACGACCTCCGTACTTTACAGCATGAGGATTGGTTTCATCGCATCGACCGAATTCTCAGCTCTCCTGCCATGATTGAACAGACAATGCGCAACAACCCAATGGCGGAAGTCGTTGTCAACACGAACCGAGTCGTGGCACTCCTGTGGGGTTACTTCGGCCGTTTTGAGCCGGCTAACGAGCTGATCGAGAAAGCCGCGGGACAGTCTGTGAAGTTTTACGCGCAAACAGACATGACAACTCTGGAACCAGGGCAGTTCCCCATTGATGGCCGGGTCATGAAAGGCGAAATGGATTTGACGCGAGCAAGGCTTAAGCTGTTGCAGGGGTGTGGGAACGACGCTCACCGATTTTTCGAGCCTGCTCTTGATCGCCTCGAGTCGCAGTTGGGTAGAGACCACTTTTTGACACTGGAAGCCGCCTCCCTCAACGCATATATCCTAGCATGCATATCAGATGATACAGCAGAAGCAACTTGTGTGGCAACTTACCAGACGATGAAACAGGTTTTAGGCGAACACCATCCTCTCTCAATGGAGGTCCTTGGCACGTTGGCCGACATTTTCGCAGCCAGGTCTCGTCCTTATGAGGCACTAGACACCGTCTACGACCTCCGATCCAAAGCTAGAAAGGCCTTAAAGAACGAACACCCACAGGTTATGCGCTATTCATTTCAGGTGGGAGAGGCGAACCTCTGTATTGGCAATTATGCCAAGGCGCGTGATGAGCTCCAACGTCTTTGCACGACAGCCCAGAAGAACCAAGAGAAACAGCCGCATCACGACCTCGGTCAACATCCAGACATCCTCCGATACAAAGCCAACCTCGCCATGGCAAACTGTTGCTTGGATAAAATGGAGGAGGTCGAGGGAGATGTCGAGGCATGTCTGCGTCAACAGCTGGACATATTTGGGCCCAACGCAAGAGGTGAATTCGACGGTGGGCTTGAGGAGCTGCTACTGGCGCTGGCCCTAGATTGGAGATCACATGCTATCCCCCCTCTCCATCCGGATGTGCTTGAAACAATCGTCATCTGCTCCACGATGGTCGAGAAGCGAGATCCAGGTACTGGCCTCCAGGGAGAGCTTCTGGATATGGTCTACAAAATGCGAGCGAAACGCCACGGAGGCGGCCACCACCTAACTTTATCTACTCGCTTGGAGCTTGCCTTCAACCGATTAGAAAATGGCGTGAAGGATGTAGGGGAAGCCGAGGATCTCGCTTCGCTCTTTGATGAAGTGGCCCGGCACTGTGAAGATTGGCTCGGGACGAACCACATTCTGACCCTCCGGGCAAAGCTGGGCCGCTTATTCACGTCCGCCAACATCAACTCGGGGCCATCTGTTTTCAGGAGAGAAGCCTCCGAGAACATGGCGAACCAGAGTGACCTCATGGGTAGGTGTCATCCCATGGTCTTGGATTCGAGGTGGAGGCTCTTCGTGTTTGAACTATTAGTGTTTGGTGACGACAATGCGCACAACACAGGCGCTCAGCTTTTGGCTGCGCTCAGGCTTGACGAAATTCGCCGGGAGAGGCTGATGGAGTCGCTGCAACTCGAGGAGAAGGTGGCCAGCATCTATGGTATGCAGCTATGCGATTATGAGCGCAGCCTCCCCATTTTCACCGACATGCTGGATTATTGCCTCAGAACCAACGAGGTAGGATTCGATGATGAGCTGGAGGCTTTTTGCTGGGAGGCTTGCGACCTTGTCCGCGAGTCAGTTGCTGTAGCTGCACAAATGCTTGGAGACGGACAAAACGTGATCGACAACAGAAAGAACGCCATCCTTCAAGCAATGAACACCTTTCTGAACCTGGCAGATGATTTGCTGCGCCATATTGACAACATACAGAGCTGTGTCGAGGGACTGGTTTTGCTATGTCGACATCTACAGCAAGTTGCCTACATCGAGGAGAACGACTCGCCTGATCGGCTGAGCGGCAAGATGCGGTCTGCTTTTGAGGGTTGGCAGCAGTCGCAGGAACCAGGACCTCCGGGTTTAGGAATTCATCACGATGGACTAGTCATCGTCGGTCCTAAAAAGGGTCCAGCAGGCAAAAAGAAGTCTAAGGGCAAGGGGAAGGGAGAGAGAAAGAGCAGGACCAGACTCTCGGATTATGACATCAGCAGGGACTGGCCAGAAGATTACGCAGATGACAGGTGAAGGGGACGACTCGTTGCGCTATAACTTCCAGTCGCTCCGCACACTCAGTCATATAAGTAATTGCACTATAGCAGCCTGGTAATCTGCGACGAATCTGGGCACACGAAATTTCCTTTTTCGTTCGTAGTCCTGAGCTGGGGTGAGCTGGAGTGAGCTGTGGCTAATTTGCCCTGAGCTTTCCCCGAGCTAGGGTAATCCCATACGCGGCCGCCGCACAGCCTTCGAGGCCCATTTTCAGTCCCCCCCGGCTAAAGTTTCCTTTTGATGTCACCCGTGGTGTCCACGTTTCTGGCACATACTGGTACATGTTAGGGGGACAGCACGTGGCACCCCAGTCTAATCCCTAGGATAGTCCGTAGTATTCTGGTATTTAAACTGGGTGACTTTCCAGGTGAGAGGGCCATGCGGTCTATGGACACTTCGCTGGTCATACGCTGGATACCCATGTGTGGATCGATACGAACGTCAGAATATCGATATTGCCATGGCCATCCCCGCCCTTTTGTAACGAAACTTTCCATCAAAGAGGCCTGAGGCCCTTTCCAAACACCTGCGTTTTCAAGTGATCACACAGAGGGCATTACTGCCCGGGCTGTAGCTATGCTCCCGGTGATTGCGAGGTTGGTGGCCGCGCTCAACGAGTCCTTCCTGGCCAGGGCACACAGCAGCGACTCGGACGCCACCACACCTGCGAGCAACCACAACCTGGCTCCTCCACATCACCGGCGTGGTTCGGCGATCGGGGTCACTACCCGGGCCAATATGATGCTGCGAAATCGCATTGTTTAAAGGTGAACAAGATAGCGGTGTAGCGGTGTGAAAAGCGGTGTGATTGACGCTGGGTCGCCCCCCTGCCAGCTTTGCCCGCATCGGATCTGCATATTCCTCAAACACCAGCCCAAGAAAATATTTTGCAAAGAAACTGAGAGATTGACTGCAACATCGCCGCCCGCTCGACCTTCAAAGTACACATCAATGGTGCCTGTCTAGGCGCTTTCAGATATGATTGCCAGTGGATTCTACTCATCAGCTCGATTTGTCGGGCAATCTCTCTTCCTTGCGTCGATATATGTGGCCTGTTCCCTCTCACTCACCCGGTATTTATACGACGATGTGTTGCCCTCGCTACATGGCGTGTCGGAGTTGGTAACTGGATTTCTGGTGGTTTTTTACACGATTGCAGGGTTGGTTGCCATTCCAACTGTTGTTATTTTCCTCCTTCAAGATGGTGCCGGTCTCAAGATCTCCACCTTCCTTGCTTCAGTCTACGTGGTGTATGTTGTCTTCTCCCCACAGCCCGTCCCGATCATGGGCGAATCTAGGTTGAATGCTGTAGTGACCATACTTCTGGTCCCCCCAACCGTTCTCCTCACTTCGTTGTTCTTTCTTGTCATGGCCCTGATGGCGGGCTTCATTTTGTTCACCGGTACTCTGAGAGTTGTATCACGGGTGTTTCTGGAGGCCACTGGTTGGCGTTGGGTTATTTCTTGCCCGAGATTTCGCGTCCTAGACCCGTTTTCGCAAAGCCAGCTGTGCAGCGAATGCGAGGGGATGTTGAGATCATCGGCGCTGGTCTTCGGGAAACGGAAGTTGCTGGTACGGTCGGAGGAATCATATCCTTTCGTGGTTCAGGAGCCGAAGCTCGTCTCACCAGGGACCAACGCAGTTTGCCAACTTTGTTTGCTCATATTCAACGAATATCACGAGATGAGGGCCCATTGGGGCAAAAGGCAACAGAATCTTCGGACATTTGGCTACAATACCTTTATACCGTGTACAAGAGACGGCGTCCGCTTGGAAGAGGAGGCAATTGTGGACCTTGTCATATCCGATGCTTCTGCGCGGACTTTCCCGTTTCGAGATGAGGATTGTTTTCTCGAGATGATCACAGCGGAGGGGATTAGCTCAAGGTTTAGTATTATGAAGGGTGAGAACCTAAGTTTTGTGTGTCTGTGTTGGGGGAAGGGGGGGGGCAATATTGATCTTTGCTAATGAATGTGGTTCTTCTTCTTCTTCGTCGCAGAAACGCCGTCGCCAATTCAAAGCCTGCGTTCCTCAACCGAGCCACCACACATACAGCGGATAGCTCAAGCGTGGCTCCAACGATGTCTGAATTCTCACCGAGGGTGCCGGCTGAGGGCAGCCGTGTCGTCGTTCACCCCGACAAGACTCGTACGCGTTGGCCAAGAAGCATGCCGACTTGTTGACGACTCAGACATGGACGAGGAGGAGGATGTGCCAATTCGATATGCCGCCCTCAGTCATTGCTGGGGAGGCGACGTTCTCCTCTGTCTAACAACGGAAACTTGCGAGCCTATGAAAGTCGACATCGACACGACAATGCTGTCCAAAAACTTCCAGGACGCAATCTCCGTCACCCGGGCTTTAAGAATTCGGTATCTGTGGATCGACTCCCTATGCATCATCCAAGACGATCCCGAGGATTGGAACCGAGAGTCGATCCTCATGGTGGACGTCTACGCAAATGCCGAGTTAACAATCTCAGCGACGGCCTCGACGACTTCCTCGGGCGGCTGCTTTCGCGAGCGCTTCGATGTATCATCTCCATGCCGACTCGTTTCGTCTCCTGGCTCTGAACTTCGACTGGTATCGGATCGCGACCCCGAAACCATCGCTGATGTTTTCCGCGCCAGGGTCGAAAACGCCCCCCTTATAGGAAGGGCGTGGGCCTTTCAGGAGCGTCTCCTCTCCCGCCGAATCCTCCACTTCTGCTCGGACATGGTCCTCTTTGAGTGCAACACTCTCCAGGCGTCAGAAAAGGACCCCAGCGGCTCAAAATACGAAAGGGAGCCTTATGTGATCATCAAGGGCCGCATGCATCCCTTACCCTCCTGGATCCTCAGACACCTTGCTTTGGCCTCTGGGAGCTCAGATCTCTCAACCGTGCAACCCTTCTTGCGGCCACCCGAAATACGCGTGCCCCTTCCCCTCGATGACGAGGATTCCTCCTCGAAACGCTTTCCAAAGCTATCCCCGAAGGAAGAAGGCCACATCCGCAGACAGATGGCTTCCGGTGCATTCGAAGACCACACCGCAACCCGCGGCATCCGCGGCGCCCTCGATACACTGCTCTCCATGGATATGTCACCCACCGGCGCCCCACTGACCCTTCACGAGATGCTCGCCTTCAACCAGCGCTGGTTCGAGCTGGTAAGGCCGTATTCCCGCGCCCAGCTGAGCCGGCCCGCTGACCGACTAATTGCCATCGCCGGCGTTGCTTCTTTGGTCGAAACGACATCCCGAGCCCAGTATCTCGCCGGACTATGGAGGAACGTAGCGCCCGAATTAGGTCTGCTGTGGCGCGTCAAGGGCGTACAGGGGGCTCGGAGACAGAGAATCAGCCCCTATTGCGCGCCCACTTGGTCGTGGGCAAGTGTGGATGGAGGCGAAGTCAGCTTGGCGCCGCACGTCCAGATCACCAAGTCGGCGGCCATGGAGCTGCATGCTGCCGTGGAAAGCGCAACGCTGCGGTTTCAGGGGAGAGAGGTGACGCAGGCGAGAAGCCATTTGGACGGGGCGCAGTTGGTCTTGGTAGGTCCTGTGGTCTGTGTTGGGTATTCGCCTGACTTGGGCATGTTGAGTTATGCACCACAGGAGGGGGAGCGTGAGGGGGATCCCGCGTTGGATTTTTGGGTTGACTGCGAGCAGAGTATGGACCGTGTGCCGGTGTATCCTCCAGGACATGGAGGAAATGGGGAGCTGATGGCGATGCACGTGCTGAGTCTCCAAGGGGGTGATGATGATGGAGACCTTTGGGATATTTACGGCCTGGTGCTTAGGGTGGTGATGCTAGAGGGCGCGGAATCAAGTATCGTCACGGTGGAAAGGGTTGGTATCTTTGCTGGGCATGGATTTGGCCGGGATGGGTTGACCGTGTGGGAGAGGACTCGCTTACGAATAATATAGATCTGGCCAATGCAGCGTGCACTGATTGATCGAGTGAGCAGCCTCAAGTTTCGAGTTCTATCTGCGATGACATTCAGAAGACGAGTTCTGCGTCGAGGCGGGAAAAAAGTGCCGTAAGCAATGTCACATGGGCGCGGTACGAAAACGGAAATTTCGTGTGCCCAGATTCGTCTCACAAAACAGCGAGAATAGACAAATCACGTACCGACTTTACTCACATTGCGAGAAGCCGTGCGGCCCGTGCCTGTGAACAGTTGCGGGCCAGCCGATCAGGATTTCGACATTGAGAGTTGAGCTGCTCGGTTTGCTGTGTGAACAACGGATAGCAGAGTCGAGTGCCTGAAAGGGGTCTGAACTTCCAGCAGATGGACCCCTTCCAAATCTGCCGACGTTGCCGATGTGGGGGCGACATGGCCTTTTCTTTTTGGGCTTTGGCCAGAGCCTTCCAACATTTCATAGGGTAGCCGTGCTGCAGCGAGAGTCTGGTGCAACCACCCTTCGCTATCTGCAGCCACTTAAACCCCATGGCGCCCATACATCAAAGCAGCCAGCATGCGGGACACATGCAACGGGGGATTGAAGTGACTGCACGCATTGTTTCGCACCCCCTGGAAGAACATCTCCCCGACCACCTCTCAAACTCCAACAATTACAAAACTCCAGACGGCGAGCCGCTCCAATGCCGAGACCGCGTGGTGCTAATGACAATTTTTGAGTCTGTAGAAATCTTCTCCCTTGGTATGTAGCAGCAAGTGGCAGCAATGCGCATACCGTGGGATCAACTAGGCGATCTCGCTACGACGACCCTCAAGCGACGCGACAGCAACGAAACCATCTCCTCGTTCGTCGCGCAGTGGGCAAACCCATCCGATGTGGGCAGTATTCTCCTCATAATCGGCGGCGACGTCGTTCAGAAGGCTCTGGCACAGGGCACAGGCAAGCTATACACGCCCGTCTGCTTCTCGTTTGGGTGCGTCGCCTACACTTTCACGGCGCTGGTGAGCATCATGGGCGATGGCAAGCTCCTCCCGCCACCCGACTACCCCGTCAAGGTGTTCAACCTCAAGTCTGGGTACAGCAAGGAGAATCGCAACTGGGTGCTGGGCCGCATCCTGCGCGACCTCGAGACGCAGATCGCAAAGACCGCATCGCCGCACGACGGGACCTACGGCATCCAGATCTCGGTGTGGGAGGCCCTGGACAACACCAACCGCCCGACCCAGTTCTCCTGGGGCCGCATCCACTGGGTCAGCCTGCTCATGACAACACTACAATTCGCCATTGCCACCGTTCCGGCACTGCCCTCGGTCGGCGGCGACTGGAGCGTCCTGTTCATCACCGCCGTCGGCACTCTGCTAATCCAGCTGATCGGTATCTTACCCCAATGGGTGGCCGAGAAGCTCCCCAACCGCCAGCACGCCGCGCGCACCTACGCCCTAACATCCGGCAACGGCTCGCGTGACATCATCGTCATTATCGGCAACGGGAAATGCCTCGACCTCGAGGAGATGGCCAACGCCGAATCCCCCCGAAAAGGCTGGGTCTGGACCAAGTTCCAGCGCCAAAACCTCCTCTCACATGAAACACCGACACCCCCTACCACCACCACCACCACCACCACACCGCAACGCCAGCGCCAACTCTCCGCCTCTCAGCGCGCCGATTCAGACCTGCTAGCCAACCACCGCCAGAGCCGCTTCGCCGGTGGCTTCCCCTTCGGCTTCTGGCTCACGCGCGTCGTCGTAGCCATGACATCCGTCCTCTCGCTCCTCCTCCTCGTCAACATCACCGTCCCAAAAGACTACGGGTGGTTCATCCTGCTGATCGGCGGCATCGGCATGTTCCAGAACGGCGTGCTCGCCGGCACGGAACTGCCTACAGCCGCGAGAAACTTACCACTGCGCCAGCGCGAGGTGCTGCGCGCGCGCAAGGTGATGGATGGGATTATGGACTTTGACACGGCGTATCCGGGGCTGGGGAGATGTCTTTTGAAGGAGTTCTTTCCGGGGCGGCTGTATGAGGCTGAGGAGCGTTGGTGGAAGGGGGACTTTGAGGAGTATGATAGGCTGAGAGTGGAGGATGAGGCGACGAGGGGACGGCCGAGGAGGTTACGGGCGCTGAGGGCCGTGGTTGTGGGTGAGGCGGTGGGGGGGAGAGGAGACGGCAGGGGCGGAAAGGAAGGAGAGAAAAAGGTGGCTGAGGGTGTTGCCGTTGAAGTGTGAAGAATCGGCGGAGATCACTTATGAGGGGGGTGCTGGTTGCGTACCTCTTGACCACAACGGAGCACGAGACATCTGAGCTTCACCCCTTTTCCCCCCAGAACTTCGCCACACCGCACCGCTCACGACAGCCCAGCGATATATCATTAAAAGGTAAGTTTATTTCATTACTCATACGAATTACCACTAATGCTGAATGCTAAATGCTAAATGCTTTATAGTTTTTAAAACCCCAAGAAAAACCCATCACGCGAACCACCCCAGCCCCTCAAAGGAACTTGGAGTACTTGGCCTTGCGCCCAGTGTACTTGAGCGAGTAGATGCCACGCTCAATCGAGTTAAGCAGGATATACCCCGACTTGAAATACGGGTACACCGACCAAGTTCCCAGGAACTCCACGACGCCATTGACGGAATCGTCCTCGGGGTGGCAGTCAAAGAAGCCCACCTCCTCAAAGTTACCACCGGTCGGGTCGATCTTGACACCCGAAACGTCGACGATGCGCAGGCCAGACCCATAGTTGGCCTGGTAGGTCAGACCGTCAATGACATACTGGTTGTGGTCGATCGACTTGGCAGGGCTCTGGTAGAAGCCAGTGTTGACAGGGGCCTCGAGGTTGGCGACGTTGAAGATGTAGGTGGTGGTGCGGCCGTTCGCAGCCGGGCCAACCTTGTCCTTCTCGTCCTTCTCATCGTCAAGCAGCAAGTACGTCATGTCGTCGTCAATCAGCCACCCCTGGTGGGTGTACGCGGCACCAACATATGGGGTGCGGGAGATGGTGACGGGGTTCTTCTTGTCGGTCACGTCCATGATTGACAGGGTGTCCTCGTTGTAGTTGAAGCACACCTCGCGGCCCTTGTACTTCTTGGTCGGGCCCTTGTAAATCACGCACTGCGCGTCGTGCACGTAGCCGTCCTGGCCGATGCACGCGGGGGAGAAGGGCTTGGCGGGGTTGGACACGTCGACGGCGAACATGCCGCCGGCACAGGTGGTGTTGCGGGCGTTGGCGCCGGAGCGGCCGCCGACGGCGTAGATCATCTTGGTCTTCTCGTGCGCGACGATGTTGTGCGAGGCGCCGAAGCCGGTGAAGAGCGCGGTCAGGTCCGTGGTCTTGTTGAAGACGCGCGGCTGCCAGAAGAAGGGGTTCCACCAGGGCTTGACGTCCAGCAGCTTCTCGAGGTCGAAGATCTGCAGGCCGTGGTTTTCGGACTCGGCGCCGATATAGGCGTGGTGGTCGATGACCTTGATGTCGCGCCAGCTCGTGGCTGTGGTTTGTGTGTCGAGCCGGCCGAGGTACTCGAGCGTTCCGTCGCGGTTGATCTCGACGAACCCGACGCCGTCTGTCTCACCGACGATGCCGAACTCGCGCCCGGTGCGCGACGTCCACCCCCACACGTCGTTGCCGGCCTTGGTGGCCGAGCCGAGGTCCGCATGGCTGAGGAAGCCGTGCAGGTTGATCTTGTTGCAACCGTACTCGCCTGCCTTGCCGTCTTTGCAGGGGGTTTGTGTCTTGATCTTGGGGTGGAACAGATCGAAGAGGCCGCTTGCCCGTGCCGCATCCCACTGCTTGGTCTTCATCTCCATGAGCTCCTCCATGACAGCAGCGTTGCCGGCGGCATTGCCTGCCGAGGCGACGGATGCGCTGAGCGCTGCGGCGACGAGGGTGTTGACTTTCATGGTTGCGGTGAGAGAGTGTCGAGGTGAAGAGTGGATGGCCTGGCTGGGGACTGATCGGAACTCATGGTTGTTGTCGGCGTCGACCCAAGGTATTTATGCCGTGATAAATGCGGTGCTATACCCCCCGCACAGATGCCATTTCCCCGGATTATCGTGATATCAGAGAGAACGCGATTATGCCTCGCACCAGTGGCTCGTCTCCTTCCCTTCCGAGACGGGGCCCGCGCCCGTCGGTGGGCCGTTGGTGATGCGGCACGCGTGTTCCGGTCACAGTTGACATTTGGCACTTGGCACCTCCCGTTCCGGGAACAAATAGCAGGCACCCGCTGGAGCGCGGACCAGTACCGGCTTGGTAATTTCTCGGCTTCACCTTGACCTTCCGCAGCTGGGGTTGGTAGGTGGAGATCGGCACGTAGTAGCAAAGCCTTGGAGTCTTGGAAATTGCTTCTTGGCGGTCGCGCCAATCCACTGCCGTTACCTCGATGGCACTTCGGATCCTTCGGTAGCCCCGGCTCCACTGCGGGAGTGCCAGAAGGAGAAAGGTCGAAATAACTACCTATCTTACGCGCCAAACTCTTGCGCGATAACAGGGCTAGGGCTGTAGATCAGAGGGGTAGTATGTTGCAATTGAGGAGTTGCGATCGCCGGGCAGTTACCTGGAGAAAAGGGGCTAAGAATGACTGACATCGGAGTTATGTCGCGATCGGTTTCACCGAAAATCTTGGCTTCGGCGGAAATGAAGCGTCTTTGTCATCAAGGCGATCAGGAAAATAACAAGCCCCCTTTTCTGATCGCCCCATTATATCTAAGTTCTGCTTGTTTTCTGCTGAGTCATCGCCTGTCTTCTCCGCCTCTACTCTCTGCACTTCGGCCTGGAATTTCTAGGTATATGTCAACCGATCCTCAAGTGTCTCCCATTGTCTCCCCTTGCAATGCAGATGCTGCCATGCTGGTTCTGGTTTAAAATTGGGATGAGAGTCTGTGCTACAACTCTATTTTGATACTGTGGCCTGATGGTGTTGGTGATGTTGTGAAAGTTTGTCAATTGCTCGGTGGTACCTTGCCCACGCCTTGTGATTTGTTACTCACAAGCTGTATTAAGAAACAACTTAGATTGGTTTACACTACACCCGATAGACCTACACAGGAATGTGAAAGCGTATCAAAAGAACCTTCCCATAATGTGTCCTAATACAACATAGCCTTCCTTGATTAATAGGAAGGACGCGGCAAAGACGCGAGAAAACGCGCATTGCGGCGGTGGGAGCAGAGATCGTCTACGAAGTGCCTTTCCAAACAATTTCCTCAGACAAGAAAGACCAGAGTGTCTCGAGAGGTCGTGTTTCTGCTGACCGGGCGAAGGGGCCTCCGGGCTCTTGTTATATCCTCATCAAGGGCCCCATCAGCCAAGATACTAAGGTCGGTAGGTAGGTTGGTAATTATGTTACAGGCCTTGCTCAAATCGTAAGTGACAGCAATTGCCATACATTATTATAGACCGCGAGACAATGCAGGTACGTCCTTTTTAGAGTGATAGGTATGTAGTTTAGAGCATCCAAACCTTTCGCCTGGTTTGAAAGTATAGGGCCATACTCCCATGGGTTGTTGGGGGCCACTTGCAGGATAGCAGGGCGTTGCAGAAATGAAATGCATTTTCCTAATGCAACATCATGACGGCGTTGAACAGCAATAACACATCTTCTATACCTACCTACGGGGGCTCATTTGGTGAGACTTCAAGCTCCACGATACCTTCAACTGACAACGCCGACACCCTACCGTCGGCAAGCCCTGAAAAGGGCCGAGGAATATCCAGATCCGTGCACCCATATATATCGAACATAAGGTACAACGTTGCTCCCATACTCCTCTCATACCTACCTGGTAAGTAGCGCAACGAGTAAATCCTCAAGCTCGACATTATGTGGCAAAGTGTCACTTGAACTCAGCCCCTTCTCGTGCCTTCCAGCAGGCCAAATACCCTACCTACCTACCTATATATCAAAGCCGCACGGAACCTCACTGCCGTGCACAACGATGGTGAACGAAAACAAGATTTCCGGGCAGCTTCGCCGGAATACAACCACCTCACGTATACAGGCATCTAACTTATACATCTACCCGGTCGGAACCAGCCCAGCAACTCCCACAAAACAGCACCGGCCCGATGACGCAGCCAATGAACAGCCTCCGTCCTCGACTTACACCCAAAGAACTACGCTAGCTGTGGACCCAGGTCCTTCCACCAGGACCGATCGGCGCTGCAGCACACAACCACCCCGCTGATTTATCCGGGTAACGCCCTGGCGAGTTCCGCGCGACACCGCGGCTCGATATTGCCAATTCTGTGGGGAAGCGTCATCCACCGATTTGGCCATGGTAATTCCCCGCGTTCCTGGTTTGCGCCACCCGCAGCCGGCTCTCTATTTTCAGACACATTTGCATGTCCGATATTGCCTGACAGCCAGCCACCCGCGATCGCCACAGCCACTGCCGCATTCGCGATTGATCTTTACATCCGAGAGGCCCGTCCGCCAAGCACAACGGGTTTAACGGTTCATTTACCAGCTGTCGTAGCCAGTCGCTTCCCCGGCCGTGCAACACCAGGAACAGGTTCCTGGCTGAACCGCTTCTCCCGGACGCCGGACGGGGGCAGTTTTTATGACAACAGGCTATGTCCGATGACAACATCACATTCTCTCTTACATTCTCTGGAGTCTGGGCGATGCAGGAATCAGTAGCTACCTACCCAGGTGCTATATGCTGGACCATGGACTTTGCAACTCGAAGCGGACTTCACCCTCCGAGGAGCAGAGGACAGCGGTCGCCGATATTGTCGTTGACAAAGAGGAATTAGTTATCGTGAAGTCGGCAGACGTCATGACTTTGGTGGACGGGTAGGGAGCAGTCGTGATCTCGAGCGGGTATAAGAAGAGGCATCTTCTCTCCTTTTCCATCGTCTCCCTTTTCATCAGCATCAGCATCAGCATCTTCCAGTCCATCGATCTCTCGACACCTTCAGATTTCAGAAACAAACTCACACCACTTCCCCCCTTTTCAACCACCAAAATGCAACTCACCACCCTCTTCATCGCCGTCTTCGCCAGCGCGGCCATCGCCGTTCCTACCGGCGGCGGTCCCGGCGGCGGTAGCGGCGGAGGCGCTGGTGGAGGTGCAGGTGGCGCCGCACCCTACGACCCTTGCTCGGGTCTCTACGACAACGCAGTGTGCTGCGCAACTGATGTCCTTGGCGTTGCCGACCTTGACTGCAAGACTCGTGAGTTCTTCTCAAGCCTCAGCAAACATATTCGTCTATTCTAACCACACCTCTTACAGCCCCGTCGGTCCCTGTCTCTGCTGCCAGCTTCAGCTCTGTCTGCGCCGCCATCGGCCAGCGCGCCCGCTGCTGTGTTATTCCGGTTGTGAGTTTTCCTCCCGCGCGGGCGTTGAGATACTGTTGGATCAGGAGCTAATGCTAACATTTCGTATCAGCTGGGCCAAGCTGTTCTGTGCCAGACCCCCGCTGGCGTCAAGGGCTAAATCCTCCTTGAATAACAGTGGCAATGAAGCCTTGTTCATGAGTGACGACAAATCATCCCCTTTGCTTAGTTTCTTGAAGCGGGGCTCAATCACTTTCTGTCAAATAGCGAATAGCAAGTAGCAAGCGATCTGATGTACGAAGAGCGAATACAGTTCAGCGTAATTAGCTGCAATTCCTTCCTTACCTAACTCCCGTGCTACCAACCACCGAGCTCTATCCCGTCCCCTACTCAAACGTTGCCATCTCGTACATATCATCCGGATCTGTGCAAATATTAGCGTCTCTTCCCAGCCTCGGCAATATCTAACACCGCGGTACTCACCCTTCCCATGTTCGGCAATAAACCTCCGAACCTTGTCCACCCGCCCCTCCACCTCCTTCACCAACCGGTCCAAATCCCCCCTCACCTCTTTATTCACCTCCGCACCCTTGCTAATCGCCCACTTCGCCACATCGAACCGACTCACCCCATTCACAAGCATCATATCGAACGGCGTGGTGGTGCTTCCCTCCTCTCGATACCCCTCAACACTCATTCTCGCCACTCCCTCTCTCCCGAACAGCAATCCCTGCAACTCGGTGGCATACCCATGGAAGTTGAACCGCACTGGTCTATCCTTTGTGAATACTTCAAGAAATTTGTCCTTGCTCAAGGCGTGTGGGTGCTGCGACTCGGCCAGGAGAATCATCAGGTCCGTCACGTTGACGACGCGGACGCGCAGGGCAGGGCAGAGGGTTCGCAATAGCTCGGCGGCTTTGATGACTTCAAAGGTGACTTCGACGCCAATTCCAACGAGGACGACATCCGGATCGGTGTCGGCGGGGAGTGGGGTGGAGGCAAAATGCCAAATAGACGCACCCAAGCGACAGTGCTCGTCGGCTTCGTCTGGCGAGAGGTACACAGCCGTGGGTTGTTTGGAGCCGATGACCAGGTTTGTTTTGTTCTTGGAGGCGAGGATATGGGTGACGGTGCTAAGGAAGCAGTTGGCATCCGGGGGGAGGTAGACTCTGGCGGATTCGGCCTTGATATTAAGGACAGCGCCGATGAAAGAGGGGTTTTGGTGGGAGAAGCCGTTGTGCTCCTGGCGCGCCCATGTGCTTGTCTCGATGTAGTTGATCGAGGCCAGATCGCCCCTCCACTTTACCTCCTGGGCGATCTTGACGAACTTGGAGTACTGCACCATCATGGTGTGCACGATTCCCAGGAAGGACTCGTAGCTGGGGAAGATGGCGGTGCGGCCTGTCAGTGTGTACCCCTGCATGAACCCTTGGCAGTCGTGTTCTGAAAGGACTTCGATAACACGGCCGCCGTTTGCGCGCGAGTACTGATCCCACTGGAAGTTGCGTTGGGTGTGGTCCAGAATGGCACTGAGTTTGTTACTTTCGAGCTCGTCGGGTGAGAAGAGGCGGATACTGATGGGGTTCTCCTGGAACACTTTGTCCAGATAACTCCCGGTAACTTGCATGCAGCTCTGGTCGGTGCCCTTTTCAACCGTGAATTTCTTCCAATCGACCTGCTTGAGCGCGGTGTACGGGTCATATGTGTCCTTGAGCTGGCCGAGCTTCTTGCTGTCGTTCTTCGGCATACTGTCGAGGATCGACTGAACTGGTTTGCCGTCCTTGAGCACGTCCCCGATCTTGTAGCTTGTCAACCAGTCATTGAGCGCTTTGAGTTGGGACTCGTCGCTGTTGGCTTTAGAGAGAGGGACTTGGTGCGAGCGGAAAGACCCTTCAACTGGTTTCCCGTCAAGTTCCTTCGGCCCGCTCCAGCCCTGCCCAGCTGTCAATACACCGTAACATTAGCAGGCGGCATCAAATACGTACCTTTGGAGTCCGAAGAACAATCATAGGCCACCTGGGCTTCTCGAGTGGTTTGCCTGACCGAGCAGCCTGCTGTATCTTTTTGACTTCGGCCAGAGCCCATTCCAGCGCACCGTGGAGCTCGTCATTGATGTTGTCGAGGTGCTCCACAATGCACACCTGATACCCATATCCGCTGAACAAACAGACGATCTCTTTATCGTCCATGCATCCGAATATGGTCCGCTCGCTGATCTTGAAGCCATTGACATGCAAGATGGGAATGACCGCCCCAGACTCTCTTGGGTCAAGGAACTTAATAGCGTGCCATGCGGTTGCGGTCGGCCCCGTCTCCGCCTCACCGTCGCCCACGATACACGTAACGATAAGGTCAGGCTTATCCATAACAGCGCCGAACGAGACGGAAAGAGCATATCCCAGCTCGCCGCCCTCATGGATCGATCCAGGTGTCTCGGCATTGATGTGACTGGGAAATCCGCCGGGGACAGAGAAGCGGGTGATCAGGTTTCGCAAGCCGGCTGCATCACGGTCGTACTCGCCAGGGTAGAATTTCTCCAGCGATCCCTCGAGCCAGAGCGCAGCCAAGGCAGCCGGCGCGCCGTGGCCCGGGCCGATGACATAGATCATGTCGAGGTCGTGGTTGCGAATCAGAAGATTGAGGTGCGACCATACCAGGATGAGCCCCGGGCATGTCCCCCAGTGGCCAAGGAGCCGTGGTTTGACATCAGCGAGTTTTAATTCTGACTCGAGGAGAACGTTGTCGCGGAGGAAGATCATCGCTGGAGAGCACAGGTGAGTGCTAAGAGCGGGGATGGGTGCAAGCAGCGGCACTTACCAGCAGCAATGTAGCAAGCCGCTCGTTGGAAGCCGCGCAGCGAGTCGGCGACATCGTTTGGAAGATGGTTCCTCGGGACCTTTGCGACGAGATCTAGGACACTGTCTGGCAAAGCCGACGCTAGAGGAGGCGGGTTTGGTACTTCCTGGAGCTGTTGGCTAACCATTTTTGCGGCTACAGTTTCCTTTCCTTCTCTTGCAACCACTGCAGAGTATGAAGAAATACCGACTCAAAAGTAGTTTATTCAATTTTGGCAGTCCAGATCCGCGGTTTCCACAGCGAAACTTGTTGGAAGAGCGGATGGGGAATCGATGACGTAGCTGATGGGTTTGCGTCAACTTGCACCCCACAAATGGCAGTCGCGCCTTGGATTGAATGGACAAGAATGGGTGGCCGCCCATTGGCTAGCTCTTTCCACACGGAGCGACACAAAAGGGTTTGCCGTTGGACGTTTCATGAAAGGACGTCGGCATATGTTCACCGATGCGCACCAGGCCCAGGCAGAGTGGCAGTCAACCACCGTCGTCAACTTCCACCCCCGACCTGTTGAAATGGCCAATCTGCAAGTGAATCGTCTTTCTGAGCAACCCCGCGAGCCATTCCGCTCTCTCTCATCACCACCGGGCAAGGGATGTGGTGCTCCCCTGTTGGCCCAGCCCACATCCCACCCGACCGATCGGTTGGTCCGTCGACGCTAACACTTGGCGCCTTGGCAGAGAAGTTCGCAGTCCACCACCTGTTGCGCGTCTGGCCGTGTCGCGACTGGAGCGATGGGCAGGGCCATAGGTGTCGATGGACAATGCACGGTGTCCTGTTCAATACTGCAGCAGCAACATTGTTATCTACCGACCTAGGTTCCGCAACCATCTCCATCCGCTAGCCCAAACGACATCACAACACTTCGGTTCATGGTGGCCCGAATGGCGTTCCAGGAAGGGCAGCGTCAAGGCGGCTCGCACCAACACCCGCCTATCCAATGGTACGCCGCCATTCACGGACGAAGCCCCACCCGTCCACTGGTTTTCCAGGAGCAGGTGCCCTGCAACCCAAGTTCCGGGGACCCAATCTCGATCGCGCAATACCGGTAGGATTATGTGGCTGCAGAGCGAGGGCCGAGCCACGCTCTCTGACTCGCCATCCCTGCCCTGGCTCCCGCATTCTTGCGTTCTCGGGTGCCGTGCTTTTTGTTCCAGGGGCACTGCCGGTGTTTTCGAGCTCTTCTTCGCCCATCTCCCAGCCCTCAAGAGATGCCAGACCTTCCCCATAAGTCTCTATGTTTTCTTCGCACGCGCATCGCACTTCGATGCAACGTCCTACTCCTCTAGCGCCAGCGGTGCTACCAGCAACCCCAGAATCGAAAGCCTATTTCTTCGCGCCTGAGGAGCCGGCGTGATGAGTGCCACTGCCACGGGTCCGCCACCCCCCAATGAGTCTCGAGGGCCAACACTGATCATCCTCTCAACCATCCTCCACGCCATCTCCCTCCCCCTACTCACCACTCGGATATGGACACGGTCGCGCCCCACCCTCCGCCTCTGGTGGGACGACTACACCATCCTCGCCGCGGCATCATTCGACCTCCTCAACTGGATCCTCATCCTCCTCGCCGTGCACCACGGCCTCGGCCGCCCTGGCCCCTATGTCCCCCTTGCCTCCCAACCCCTCGGCCGCAAGTACCTCTACTTCGGCCAGCACGCCTCCGGCTGGGCCATCGCCCTCATCAAAATCAGCATCGCCCTGATGCTCCTGCGCCTCCGCCCCGACAGCCTCCGGTGGCGGCTCTTCCTCCTCGCCATGATGTTCCTCCCCATCGCCATCGCCGCCACCACAAGTGGCGTCCTCTTTTCAGCGTGCAAGCCGCTCTCTGCCATGTGGGAGTTTGACCCCACCGCGGTGTGTCTGCCGCTAGGGCTGATCAGCCAGTCGATACTGGCGACGGCGGCGGTGACGATTGTGACGGACTTTGTGCTGTCGTTGCTGCCGCTGACGTTCATTGTGCGGATTCAGAGGGCGACGAGAGAGAAGGTGCTGTTGTCTTTTCTGATGGGGTTGGGGCTCGTGGCGAGTGCGGCGAGTGTTTGTAAGATTGTGTCGGTGACGAGCCGGAGTTTGACGGGTAGGTGCAATGGTTGGTGGTTGGGTGATGGGTGTGTATGGATGTTTGCTGATATGGTTTGATGATAGGGGATACCCTTATGGATGGGGTGGATGTTACATTTTGGGGGATATTGGAGAACCAGCTTGGGTAGGATTCCTTTCTGCTCTTCATCCCACTTTACCCCTGCCTACTCGTATACCCGACCAACTAACTCTCCCCTCTACACATAGCATCATCGCAGCCTGCGTCCCATGCTTGAGGCGGGTAATCGAGAGCGCCTTGCATAGGTTAGGTCTGGTATCCAGCCACGGACCAACGATATACCATATGGACCGGGAGGAATCAGCAGTGGCTAGAAACCAGAACATGCGTGTCACGCAAGAAGGGAGAACACCATACGAGAACGATACGGATCGGGAGGGTGCCGTTGGCTGGGAGATGACGCCGCAGGGATCTGCTGTTGGGAAACCAAGCCCTCCGTCGTGGGATGTTTTGGATGTGAAATGAGAACAACTACTGGGATATTTGGGATATTGGTTAGTTGGCAGGATTGGGAGGTGTTCCGGGATGGATCTTTCTGGATTGAATTGAAAATCGACACCTGGTATGGGCTTGGGGAACATGAGATGGGCCAGAAACTGCAAAACGGAAAGGTAATGGAAAGTACGAAGATGTAAAGCGCAAAAGGCTCACCACCGAGCCTCCCACCCCCCGGCCGGTGGGGTGGGAAGGTCGGTGGCTACGAAAACCCCCCCTCCCGGGTCGGGAGGGTTTTACTTCGGTGGGGAGGGTCCCCGTCCAACCCCAGGCTTGCCCGGAATTCAAGCCTGGGGTCGAACGGGGAGCCTCCCCAAGTCCAGGGGAGAGCGCAGCCCTGGGAGCCGCTCGGCCAGGTGGCCGTTGAGCTCCCAGGGCTGGATGGTGGTATGAAATTTGGACTTGCCTATACTTCTGGGCAGGGGATTTAAGGTTCCTGGTCGGCATGGTGAAAAGTATGGCAGAATTGTGGCGTTGTGAATAGTCTGTGCACCTGGGGCCCACTACCAAAGCCCTACCCGCTGCCCCTTTTACACGGAGTACGTAGAGAGACCCTTAAGTTCTCGGCAGGAACCCCCTCTACTCAATCCAAAACGGACAAAGCCGTCTCATCAGCCGTCAGCCCAGTGTATTTCACACTATCCCGCCACAACATGGCTTGCTTCGTCTCATCTCTTGACTCAGGACTGGTCTCCGAGGGCTCGGTGCCGTTGACATAGACTGCTTTAGGATGCCTCCCGAGAGTCGCAACATCCAGTGCCGCCCTCAGCACGTCTTTGGCCGATTCTTTCGTAGTTCGATATAGCCCTTTGGATGGCATTCTGGACGATACCGCGGCGAGGAGCGGAAGAAAGATCTTGGTGGCAACTTTGGACAAAAGGAAACTGCCCCGACGAAGGAGTTCAGTTGGCATTGAACCCGGGTCAACGCCCAGGACACAGATTTTCGAGAGCTCTGGGTCAGCGTCGAGGCGCCTCTGGAGTTCGTGACTGCGAGAGAGTTAGAAGAGGTTCGATAGCAAGGAGCATGCGGCCCAGTCAAGAGGAGAATGAAAGAGCCACCCACATCATCATCACCTGGCATAGCTTGGAGGCGCAGTACCGCCGCATCCCTGCCTCTCCTGCGGGGTCCTCTTTGGGCGAACTCCATGTGCCTTTGGCAAGGGACTCGGTGCCGTTGAACATGGTCTTCCAGCGCTCCTCCTTGAACATCCCCAAGGGGGCGTGGCTGGGATCGTTGGGGCTGTTCGCGCCAAATACGCATTAGCCATCTCGTGATATCAACAGCGTATTCCTGGTAGGTACTTGCTCGTGTCCGCAGCTTGAGACCACGACGATTCTCCCGTGCTCTTTGTCCATGCTCTGGAGGAGCAGGAGAGTGAGCATCCAGTGGGATAGATAGTTGCTCTGAAAACTCATGTCGTAGCCGTCGTCGGTGAAGGTCTGTGTCGTGTGTTCCTGGAAGGCGGCATTGAGGATCAAGGCGCGAATAGGGGGGAGTGAGTTATTGGCGACGCGGGTATTTATGCTGGCTGCGACGGCCCTGACGTTGGCGAGCTTGGAGAGGTCCAGGGCCACCACATCGTGCTGGTGATCTGGCTTTGCGTGGGTGAGCGCAGCGGCGAGGGCTGTTGCGGTCTCGACGTTGCGGACTGTGTAGATGCCATGAAAGGCTAATGAGTCGGGAGACGTCCCAATCGTCTTGGAAATTGCGCTGCCAAGGCCTCCGTTTGCTCCGGTTACGATGATGACTCCTGAAGAAGTGGTCATGATTTCAGCGTACGGGAGTCAGTCTTTTGGCCGTAATGATTCCACGGCCGGGCCTGTCAGCGACACCGAATGCGCCGATGTGAGGGGATTTCGGGACCCTTTTCTCTGGAATTATGGCGGATCGAGTTCTCTGCTGCAACTTTGCTCCGGGGATCGCGCATTTGAATACATCTTGGTCAGACAGGTCACGGTTGTCAGCGACAACTTGCTGCCGTCAAGGCTTGGCGGTCAGCACACAAAAGGATCCTTGCATTACGGGTTATGGCGGAGTGTCGGCTAAAGGCCCGCGTAGTCGGGCCCGCGGGACCCGAAACCAGCAGTCCCCGCTGTTTCGCCAGACAAATCGCAATCCTTTGCCGCGAGTGGGACTCGCCGTAAGGCACCGAGAACGAACGTCCGACAAACAGATGGAGCCCGCTAGCCGAGAAACGATGGCCACTGAGCGCGTAACCACGCCGGATCCCGATGCCAAACGAGCCGTATGTTCCCCGCGAAAGAGTTGAGGACCTGGTCAGGGTAGGTGCTAATCTTGGGGATGCGCTCCGCAGTGTGATGAGTGCCGTACGAGGAAGGTACGGTCCGCCCCTTTTCCTTCCAATTTTTGACAGTGACTGTGCTGATCGGTCCCCCAGATACGTTGTGACAAAAAGACCCCTTGCGCGGGTTGCCGTCAAGCACAGCGGGTCTGCGTCTCCACAGGCCCGGGCCAAAAGCTTGCAGGTGCTCGTCAAAGAGTCCTCATATCCTCCCAATAGTTAGCCCCCCACCGTTTCAACCCTCTGCATCAAGGGGTGTCAGCTAAGTAACATGGCCCAGTGAGAGGAAATTCGACACATTCGATGAGCGTCTTGGCGGCATTGAGCGCCTCCTCGAGCAGATCAACCTCAATCTTAGCAGTCGCACCCTGCCACCCACTGCTCCCACTCCGTCCATCAGCTTCACCAATGCGGATGACGATCGCCGGTCCTCTGCCAGCGCGGAACCAAAAACCCAACCCGTGAGCAGGAACTCTCCTGCAACGAGCGATCTCCATGATCCCCTGAGGCCCGTTTTCGAGGGCGACTCCTCCTTATCGGCCCATGCCACCTTCGCAAGCGAATTTGTCGGCCACGCTGTCAAGCAGACCGTGTTACCAGACAGGGATCCGCGAATGCAATCCGCCTTGTCGACGCTCCATCAAATTGTGCAGAGGCAAAATAAGAAATCGACCGCCAACGAACTCCGCTTTCCCAACCAAAAGAACCTTCCTGAGGGTGGCTTCCGGTCCTTGCCCATGCCACCCTCAGATTTTGTGCTTCAAGTCCTGCGAGACATGAAAGGTTAGCACATCGTGTCTCACTTCTCATTGCACCTTACACCACTGGCACCGGCAGCTGACTCAAGACTCAGCGACGAGTCCGCATATTTTCGCTGTGAGATGTTCCTACTTGTCAGTCGACAGCTTCACCGAGTACTGCCAGAAGGTCTACTTTGCCACCAAAGACTACTCTGCTGCGGCTTTTGTTGTTGTTAATGGCGGACTATTCTATCTACTCACCGACAAGCTGCTTGCTGGGGCCCCTTCCGACGTCAATGTTATGGAGGAGTTCCACCAATACAAGACGATGTGCGAGGATAACCTCATCACAACGTTAGGAGACATCAACCCCTTTTTGCCTGCAACGAAAGAAAACTTGCAGGCTCTGCTTATGGGGGTGAGTGGTATCTACACGTCATCCGTCAGGTAGCTATGCTGACCCCTTCTTCCAACTTAGGAATGTTTCGCCATAGAGGCATCACGGTCTTTGCTGGCTTGGCAGATGAATTCCTTGGCTGCGCAGATGTGCCAAACCCTAGGCTACCACCGTCTCGTGTTGTTCCCGGATCCACCAAGTGATCCCCCCACAGAACAGGACGTGGGAGCTGAGATGATGACCTTTGCGTACGTTTTGGATAAAGGCCTAGCCCTCAAGCTCGGTCGGGCCTCCGCTTTCCAAGACTACGATATCCTCATGCCATCATACACCATTAGTGGAGATGTCACAGTCGATCCCTGGCGCCGAATCTCTATGCTGTGGTTCCGGCATGCGCAAATTCAGGGCAAGGTGTACGAGAAGCTATACAGCGCGAGGGCACGCGCTTTGCTGCCGGAGCAACGCCTGCAGTTTGCCATCGGACTTGCTGATGAGGTCAAGGTAATGATACAAGACTCGGAGCGCGTTCAACATCAACTGGGGACAGACGTGGACGTTCATGATTCCAATTTCATCGCCTGGGAGATGGCCGGTCTGAGGTTTGCCTATCTGTCTGATATGGTGACATATCACGGAACCTTGACCCTCATCTACCGTGCAATTCCAGCGGCTGAGAACGCACCAGTCCCGTTTATCCCTGAGTGCATTGCGGCTGGACGAATGGCTTTTCACTATCACTCGGAGTGTATGCGAATTACGAAGCCGTATCTCGCACTGCAGGCCTGTTACATACACTGGTAAGCTCACTGCCATCAGCCTCACAGCTCAGCCACTATCCAGACAAGCTAACAGTTGCAAACAGGATAGTTTTGTTTTGCCCCTTTTTCCCGTTGGTCTTGCTTTTTTGCCAAATCATCCAAGCAAGGGACGGGGAGTCGTCTGACGCCGATCTTTCGCTGCTCGCCGAGTTCACATCGTCACTCGAGTCTACGTGTGAAGTGTCGGAAGCTATCCAGCAGCTACATCGGTTGTCCCAAACATTGCACAATATCGCTTCCCTCTACGCGAATGCCAGGAAGTCAAACGATGCGGCAACGGTGAGCGTGGGAGACGGGTCCGATATCTACCAATATTTGAACCAACTGGGATCGTCGAAGGGGGTACCAGTCCCGACAAGATTTGACGAGACATTGATGTCCTCGGCGATGGTGGACGTGCAGTTTGGGGATTGGTTCACTGGGAACTTCGACATGATGGGGTTGTTGGAGGATGATTTGTCAAGATTCTGCCCTTAGACGTTCGCCCGAATATCCAGAACCGTTGGCCACTGCACCAATGTGACCCCTCCTCAACGTTGAGTCATCGCCGAACCCGGCTTTTAGCCCGAGACTACCGCCAAGACCACTAACCCCTATCCACCTCCCTTCCTGGACAGTCATCGCGACAAAACCATCTCACTTCCCAGCCTTCTGGAACCCCTCCCTCAACTTGACCTTGCATTCACCAGCCGCACGGCAAAATGGCCAACCCAACCGCCCTCTTCGTCATCGACATCCAAAATGACAACGCTACTCACCCCGCAACCAGAATCCGCGCCGCAGATCGCGTCAAACACGCAGGCGAGACCATCCTTAAAGCAGCACGGCAAATTCTCGACGACCACCGCACCACATCCCCCCAACCAATCATGATCATCTTCATCCAGCACGAGGACGTTCCCGGGAAGGGCTTTCTCCTCAAGGACACCGAGCCATGGAAGTTAGTCTTTGAGCCGCGCGCCGGTGCCGAGGGGGAGTTGCTTGTTCAGAAGACTACTCGTGAGTTTGGTTACCTATCGTCATCTAATTACTTCCATGTGATCAACGGAGCCCCATACGCTGATAATGCCCTGTCGGAAGGAAACACTTTCGAAACCAACCCCCACCTAGCCGACATGCTGAAAGCACTAGGGGTGCGTGAGATCGTGGCGTTCGGCATCCAGAGTGAATGCTGCGTGGAGTCGACTTGTCGTGGCGCGCGGGAGGCTGGGTTCGGCGTGACGTTGCTGAGCGGGGCGCATTCGACTTATGATTTGGTGAGCGAGGGGAAGACGGCGGAGGAGATTGAGAGGGAGGTGGAGGGGCGTTTGAGGGAGGTGGGAGTGAGGGTTGAGGACTGGGAGGGGGTTGTTGAGGGGCTGCGTGGTTTGGTTACTTGTAACTGTGAATAGTGGCAAGCCGAGTGGCAAGCCGAGTGGCAATCGCATTTCTAACAAGACCTGTTTCTACCCCCAAACCGCTCAAACTGCCGGAGGTTGTGTTGTATCCAACTCCAGCTGCAACTTCACCTCTTCGCCTTGAAACAGCAGCGGCAGCCCCGCGCGGATTTGCTCCAGCGTTTCTGTCACACGTTTCACCGCCGCTAACTGTCGCTGCATCTGCTTTGGTCTAAGAGAGGCGATCCCGCCATCACCTGGAGCCGAGGGTGCGGACGTTTCCACTTGCAGAGTCTTCTCCTTCACTCCGACGCTGATTGACTCAAGGCCTTCACGAACGCTGTGCAGCTAAGGCAGGACTTGAACCAGAGATTGCTTCAGGGCCGCCGCGTCAAGTTGAAGACAGGAAATCTCTTCTGTGGTCGCTAGCGCGGTTGCTATCTGCTGCATGTGTGAGGCATGGGCGTCAGTCCGCGTGGCAACAGCAGCCTCGTTGAGGGCAACGAGATGCTCGAGAGAAGAACACTGCGATTCGAGGTTGTAAATGCCTCGAAGAGTGCCTTGCAGCGACTCTTCAAGGCTCGCAGCCCCGGCCCGAAGAGAGGCTGCATCTACCGCGAGGTCGTCGGCTCGGCCACTGATGTAGCTGATCGCGGTGGGTGAGCCACCGACAAGTATGATAGTACACTGATAGGAAGGTGTCTTTTGCACTTACCCTGCCCCGAATAAAGCCGGTGCGGCGACGGCAAGGGAAGTACCGAGAGTAAAAGGTGCCGCAAAGAGGGCGAAGGCGCCAAAGATCTATATGCGGGTTCGCATTGGTCAGCCTCCAGCGCGCAGTGGTGTGCCAAGATAATAAGCCCTGATGGACTAACTACCTACCCCTGGAACCCTGGCTTCTCTCTCCTCTCTCGCTCTCGGCCGCCGCAGCTTCGCGGAGCTTTTGCTGGATCTGCCCACTGAGCTGGTTCTTACGTATTGTTCCTTCATCTGTCTCCTTCTTTTCATGAACAGCTGCCAACCTGTCCGCCAGTTCAGCCCTGGCTGTCTCGAGTGCAGCTTGGCTCTGTGTCAAAGCATGCTGGGCCTGCGTTGCGAGTGTAGCAGCGCCTTTCTGGCAGTAGGCAAGCTTAGCGTTGCTGACTTCGACCTGCTGTCCGACGTCGAGCACCTGTAAACCGTACGAGTCAGCTGTGCTGATTGCGGCGGCTGTGGCGGACTGAGCGGCCTCGAGATGCTGGACCAAGTCGTGAATCGACAGTCGCGTGACCGAAAGCTTGCTGGGGACCTCGGCGGAAGCGACATTCTGATCGGCTACAGCAGCCTCTAGGTCAGTTACCAAGGACGCATTACCTGCATACAGGCTGTCAAGAAGTTGCTGGCCCGATCGGATGCACGCGCGCACTTCATCGACTTTAGCAGCCATGTCAGCTTTGGAGTCACGCTCGAGCACCTGCAGGCGCAATCGCGGGGTCTGCAGGTTGTCCCGAAGCTGGTTCACTTCTCTCGCGGTTTCATCCATGACTCTAGTGTCTTTATTGTAGACAGGCGCAGTGTTCTTAGGCATCGTAGACAGAGAATCGGGTTTTTTAAGAAGACGGAGAATGAGTAGAACTGTCCAAATAGGACCATGAAACCAGTTGGTGTTGATGAGTGTGACAAAACATTTGCCAATGGCCGTCCAGAAAACCCGTAAGCCCCAAGTTAGAATCGGGCCAACTCATTGGAGCCCAGCTCGCAGAGGAAACCCACAGCATTCTGGCGTATCAACCAATGATTGTATTTTTGCAACGACCCGCGCACGCGATCAAAAAAGCTCTGGCGGTGCTTTTGCAGCAAACACAGCTGCATCTAGGCAGCCAGTGGGGCTTCCAGCCAACCACAAACCCTCCTTGCAATTACTGGGCACCAGTGTAAGCCGGCCATCTCCATTCCATTGAAATTGCTGTTGGCCTTAAGTGATTATCAAGGCGCTTCCAGAGCCTGACTCAGCTAAACGTGCCACTTCATTCCCGGTGCAAAACAAGGCCTCAACGGCACCCCGGCTGCTATCCGTATTAGGCGACTTAGCCCTTTCAACAACCTCTACCCACTCCCACATCATTAGTATCATAAAACATATCCTCCTTTGGAAGCAGCACGCGGACCTTGACCTCGGCGCTCAACTAGTGCCGCTCACTGTTCAAGAGGAGGACATCTAGTATCCATCCCCTTGGTAACCCAACACTTGACGATGAAAGAAACAGCCTCCGGCTGGCTTAGCGACGGTAAGTGACCTGCATTATCGACGGACACAAACGCAAGCTTGCCGACAGACTTCATCTCCCCGCCTTTGACGAGCTCGCCGCGGCCGTTCCCGCTACGTTCCTTTGTCCAGAACCAGTCGGCAAACCGGCGAAGACGGTAGGCCGCTTGCCTGCTCCATGGTATCAGTTGTTCGAAGACGCGCTTCTGTCCCGAAGTTTCTCTGCATCCCGAGACCAAAGCCATCAGTCCTTGCTCCTTGCATATGCCCAAGAAAAGGACTCACTTACACGATGATGTCGTTGTTCCCATTCACAACCAGTACACTTGTCGGTGTCTCATCCAAAAGATACCTCACCTCCCTCGTCGTCGGCACCGCCATAACCCCCTTGCTCCCCCAAGCCCTATTCACCGTCGCATTAAACACCTTGTACTCCACCCCCTCATCAACACCCAACCCCTTCTTTACCTCCGCTCTATTCAACCACTCCACAAACCCCATATCAAAGTTCCCGCAAGCGAATGCCTCGACATCGCAGACAAACCGATCATCATACGGATCCGGTTGGTTCGGTCCATAGTCGTTATACCACCGCGCGTGCACACCTGCGCAGTAGGTGAAGGCTGCGTTGCATATGTTCACATCGTATGTATCAGTGCACTGCCTTGACAGGTAGTCACACTCGGGAGCAGTCTCTTCCATAGCCTGACAGGCAGTCTGGTTGAAACGAACTCTGCTTTCGGGCGCACAGAAATGATCGTATGATGCACCGTCGCCGGATGTTGTTAACGATATAACAGCGTTTAGGAGGGTGATGGACTCTACCGTGCCGGGGAAGGTATCTGGGACGTTGAGCTTCTGGCGCTGGCTGATGTATGAGACAAAATGCGGGACCCAGTGGCCGCCGAAGGATTCGCCGACGAAATGCAGGGGGTTGGCGGAGAAGTGGGGGAACATGGTAAAGAAAAAGATGCGGAGGAAGGTGTTGATGTCGCCGGCGGCATCTTGCATGGTTACGGTAGAGGGGTTGGGGTTGGTGGAGGTTGAAAAGCCGACGCCGGCGGGGTTGCTTTGGAGGAAATGGGGCATGGGTTAGTTGCGGTCCTGATGGGGAGTATCTAGTGGGTTTTGGTAAGGCGCTCACTCGATGAATATCAGGTTTGCGAAGTTGGTCCAGCTGTTCGGATTGAAGGCTGTGCTGTTTTCTCCGTGGTGAATCTGGCATGGCCCAGCTTGTAGGAACAACCCCATCATGGAAGATATTCCGGGGCCGCTGTTGATATGTCAGAATGCGTTGAATCCCCACCTCAGAATCACTCTCTGAGAGTGTCGAGAACAAAACTCACCCGTCAATCCAGACAACTACGGGGTCCTCCTTCGGTTGATTCCTGCTCTCAAAGAACCCTGTCCGAGGCGCCCACGAGTCAGCAAAATTCAGAGCTTGTATCGTTGAGGTTAAGGTGTGTTTCGATGGAAAGCCAATTACAATAAAACAGGGAATTCCCCTCCGATACATTCACTGATCCAGCCCATTGTTTCCCGCCAGCTTCGCACACATTATCATCTAGCTCATTGATTGTGTACGCTCCAGAGAGTTGTTGACGGCTCTCTGCTGCCTCAAGCTGACGAAGCGGAATTTGATTTGGGCTTCTTGTTTGCTGAATGGCGTTCGTCCACGACGCCAGCAAGATAGCCCCGGCAGCAGAAACAACCGCCGCCCTCATGGCTGTGTTAAAGTTGAGGGGTGAGGCGGAGGGCTTGGTGTCTTTTATTTTGAGCCGTCTAGAAAGCTCTGAGTCAGTTGTAAGGTTGTGCGGGTCGAGAGGGTTAAGAGAATGATTTGGCCTTTTGAACCTGTTCCGTTCGCGGGGTAATTATCCACCGGCTTATGTAGTCCTCGAGAGCCTCTCGCACATGTGTGCAGAATTCAAGGTACTTTTTGTAGAAAATCGGCTAAAAGTCTCTATGCAACCACACCTGACAATCATTAGGAACAGCATGTACAAGGTAGCAGTTGTCCATTAGCCTTGCCAGGTAGAGCGATTATTACTGCTTGTGGAGTGCCATATAAACGCCCTCACACTCCTACTCCCCCCTCTTTCCTGTTTTCCATCTCTCCCCCATCAAGCAACCGCAACAAATATATCATCTACTTAATAAATCTACGTAGTCACTATAGCAGCATTACACAAGGAACTTAAGTGTGATGCTCTCCTGATCTGCAATGGTGCGCGGTGGTCCGTGCGAAACTTGTATGGCACTGTGTGGGGCTCCGTCAACTGCGTCCGGAGGTTGTCACGATCAAAAATTTCGCGACGCCAAACTTCCCGATCACCGAGTCGTGCACGACGGCAAACCCCACAATCCAGGCGTGGCCAAAGACGAAGACCCATGACGGCCCTGTGGCCACTGCGGACCATCGGATCCTCTCCAGATAAGCGACATCGGATCAAGTCACGCCAATCTTGAACGGGCCGGAGCACGGCTCAACACTGAAGATGATGACGCCTGCGGCCCGCGCACTGGCATTCAACGCCCTCGTGAGGAACCGCAGTTCCATCGCTCAGAAAGCCGCAGCGAAAGCCCTTCTCGCAGCAAAAGCTCTCCATCCGCAAGGAGCCAGTCCATCGCTTGCGGAGCCGGCCGACAGACTGCGTTTCCTGGAGAGACTGGCCGGCCATGTGCACTCCATCGACACATTGCGCAACCAAGGGGGCTTCAAGTTCCTAGTCAAACCCGATAGCAGCAAATATCCCGTCTCCCAGTTGAAAGCGACCCCAAAGAGTCGTGGGCTTGGGCGCGCCGCGGTGGCTATCGACTGTGAGATGGTCCAGACCAAAGTCCCAGAGTTGGCCAAGGCAAGTTCCGAGGTCGCCCGTCTGTGTGCCGTTGACGTACTCACCAACGAGGTTCTCATCGATGCATGGGTCCGGCCCCAAGGGAAAGTGGTGGATTACCATTCATCCATCAGCGGCGTCACAGAAAGACGGCTCAAAAACGCCGAAGCAAGTGGCACCCTCCTCAAAGGCTTCAAAGAGGCGAGGGAGGCACTTTATCAGCACATTGACGACAACACCATCTTGGTCGGCCATGGCCTGGAGAACGACCTATACCCGCTGCGGATGCTGCACACTCGGCTGGTTGACACAGCCCTCATCAGTAAGTTGGCGATGGACGCTGGGCTGGCGAAGGTCTGGGGGCTCAAACATCTATCGAATGTCTTTCTTGGGAGGGTGGTACAGCGAAAGAAAAAGGCACACTGCCCTGTTGAGGATGTGCAAGCTGTTGTGGATATTCTAAGGCTTATCGTCGGGAACCCGACGCTGCTTGAGATCTGGGCGAGGGAGATCGACAACGCCCAACGAGAGATCAATGCCCTCCGCGCCGCCTACGAAGCCGAGATCGGAACCGAGGCTGCTGAGCGAGAGCAGAAGGAGATGGCCGAGGCATTGGAATTGTACAGCGGCGAGGATTTCCAAGCCGAACCACCCCAGGGTGACGATCTATTACCCACGACAGAGACTTCACAAACATCAACTCCGACAACCCCGACCATCAACACTCAAAGACGGCCGGAGAATTTGATATCTTTAGGAGGTTTCTAACCAGAACCACCGAGGAAAGCCAGCCGGAAACTGGAATGTGTAGAATTAGGAGGTTTCAAGTTCTAACTGGACAAAACCCGGGACCCAAGGAACCCCGTGATCTCCTCCGGATGGTTCGGGTCCCAACCACTGGAGGAGATCAAAATGAACCTGGAGAATTTAGGAAGGTTCTAGCCCCAACCGTGCCACGGAAGGTTCTAATAAGTAGCGAGCCGAAATCGACACCTACCCATTAAGAAGACCTTGGGCCTAGAGGGGCCAAGAGGCCGCCGACAAATAGAAGGGTTTTCGACAGAGTCAATCATTCCTCTCAGACTGTGTTCCTCGTTTTTGTCAAGTGACACCGGGCAAATCTGAGAACCTAAAGTTGTCCATCTCCTCCATGTTATCTTTCGGGCACTAGTTGTTTCCCCGTATTTCAACACAACATGTCCACCACAAATGCCCTGAGAAGCACCCGTGGCCTTTGGGCTCACCCACTGCCCGTCCCCACATCACTACCAAACACCCTTCATGTCAACCAAGATCCATTCATGCACCACGATAGAAATTGATAAAACACACCTACCAGCTAAGGTCTCATATGAGGCATTATCACTCTGCCTCACGCTACGCACATGTCACAGAAATGCGAGGTTGCCATTTTGTGTCGTACTTATGGACAGGGTATCAGAGAGGTCGTTCATCCGCATAAGCACCTACCTTGTCGGTTCAGCTACCCTGGCGGGCTTCAGCCAACCATGAGTATTGACGCGACCCGACGGTCTGGAAAGGACTCAATAATACGAAACTAGCGGTACGGAACCGCAAGGGGATTAACTTTGAGGAGAGGGGATGCCTGTTGCAGTGCGTGTAGTAAGGTGGTGAGGTGGGGGATTCCCGATTAGGTGGGCCGTGGAGAGGAGGTCTTCCAGAGAGGGAATAGAATAGAGGGGTAAGTCTCTAGAAGCGGTGGAGCTTGGGGTACAAAACACAGTCGAGGGCGTTTACAGCGTCCATGTCCAGCGAGGAATACTGGAAAATACCTACTGCAATACTGACGCTGCAGTCAGGAAGTACCTATATACACGAGCGCCAACAACATGCCGGGAGCACAGCGCCCGCTTCCGTGAGGTGATTTCGCAACATTTAGTTGGCCCGCCGCTCGGGCTGTACCTTGGCGATGATGCAGGTCGGTTGCCATTATCTGCGAGGCGGGGGCGGGGCGAGGGGTATGCATGCAGCGGCTCACTCAAGCGGTTATTATGCGAGGAGCTTTCTCGACCGAGACCTGCATGGACTCCTTGTTCCTGGGCTGGTGAGCGCAGAAAGGGTTGCAAAGACACGCACTTTGCTATGAGGTTACCTCGAGTGGTGGCAGCGTGGAGGTGGGCATATGGGGTGACAATTGATATCGAACCGTGTGGGTGGTGATGCAATCTACCGCTTGAGGGTACATTACGCGGGGAGCTTCAGGGAAGCTCCCATTCAAGCTGTTGCTTTTTTTCATAAGGGGGTGAGCTCCCGCATCATCCATACTCTGGACTGCTTCCCACATGTTCTTCTCCTCTCTATCCACACAAGGTGAATATCCGGGGCCACTTGGATCCAACTAACTGTTCAACGACGAAATCCGACCAACTTTGCCATGAGCCAAGAGCAACAGGGCAAAAGCCCTTCCCCGGTCTCGCCGGCAGTCCCTGGTGGTTCGCCACCAACCACCGGTTCCCCGGCAGCGGCCGAGGCACCGGCTGGCATTCTCCCTGCTGCGCATTGGGTAGAGCAGGTAGGCACTGCCTAATCAAACCCCATAAATCGATACCAGACCCGGTGGCTAACGAGACACCCCTTCCACTCGGAACTAGGAGATCACGAATGACGCAGACTCCTCTCTCGGTGCTGACGCCCAGAGCTCCACCGCCTCATTGGCAAGCAGCATCCTTGAATACCGCACGGTCAACGGGCGGACATACCATAGCGACCGCGTGACGGACAACCAGTACTGGTATGTTTCACTTGCTTCGTGTGAAAGGAACCTGGAAGCAAACGAGAGGTAGACGTGCAACTGACACATCCAACTTGCAAAATAGGGGCCCAAACGACGAAAAGCAGAACGACTCTGCTGATCTTATGTGAGCTTTCCCACCCGTGTCTAGAGACGAGAGGAGTTGCCCGGCCCTGCAACACGCGCTGACTTCAGCTTTCCGGGAGATGAAGCCATCACACCCTGCTGTTGGTTCTTGATGGAAAGCTCACACTTGTCCCACTCCCCAAGGATATCAAGGTGTGTTTCCCCCTCGATCTCATTCAAAATCAGGGAGCAGAAAAGAAAAGAAATACTGACCTTCCCCCGCCCTAGAAAGTCCTAGACATAGGCACCGGAACAGGAGCATGGGCGATGTAACTCCCCCTCCCTCCCCCTTTCCTCTCCCCTTCCCTTCCCCTTCCCCTTCCATTGACTAACCCCCTCCCTCCCCCTCCCCCAGGGACTTCGCAGACGAGCACCCCACCTGCACCGTAATCGGCACCGACATCTCCCCCATCCAGCCTGGCTGGGTGCCGCCCAACCTGCGCTTCGAAATCGAAGACTGCAGCAGCTCTCCCTGGACATTCGCCACCGACGACTTCGACTTTGTGCACATCCGCTATCTCTTCGGCGCCCTTTCTGACTGGAACGCCCTGTACCGCGAGGCGTTCCGCGTGACCAAGCCCGGGGGGTACATTGAGAGTTTTGAGGCGTCGTCGCAGTTTGTGTCTGACGACGGGAGTGTGGCGGAGGGGTCGCCGATTAATCAGTGGGGGAAGGTGTTTGTGGAGGCGGGGAAGAGGTTTGGGAGGTCGTTTTCGGTCATTGATGATGATGTGCAGGTGCCGGGGATTGAGGCCGCGGGGTTTGTTGATGTCAAGGTTGTTGAGGGGAAGGTGAGTTATCATGGTGACTTTGGGGGGTGGTGTGGGCTGGGAGAAGAGAGCTAACGCTGGGACTGTAGCTGCCTCTGAATGGGTGGATGAAGGAGCCAAAGTGGAAGGAGGTGGGACAGTTCTGCCAGCTTGCGCTGGAGCAGGACATCGAAGGTTGGTCGCCCACTGGACACTCGTCCGACTCTAATGGGGTGACGATGGCTGACTTTCCCAGGCTACGTCCTGTTCATCTGGACCCAGATCATGGGCTGGAGCCCGGAGGAGACAAAAGTTTTCTGCGCCCACTTCCGGCGGCAGCTGAGAGATGCGAAGACTCACGGCTACTTCAAGTACAAGATTGTGTACGCCCGGAAGCCCGAGTAGGGAGTAGGGTGGTCTTGGGGAGGGGATTCCATCCGATGCCTGCGTCAGAACACGGAGACGTATGAAGGGAGGCGCGAGCTGACACTACAAAGTCGCAGCTGGGGTTGGGATGGAGTAGCGTACCCACCGTAGGCACACAAAGTACATTACCTGGTCCCGTCTCGACAGATCGTCGATCTGTGCAGGCTATCCGCTACTTTAAGCTTCGTTTCCATGCGCGAAGTGTGACAGATGATGCACATTTCCCATTTGTATGCAATTTGACTGGTCTTGGTGTGCATTCCCCCTTTCTCCCTTCGGCGCCCCTGGCCAGGGGATGGACTCTGACGCAGGCCGCTGGCGGGGGTATCATCTGAAGATCTTGGCTTTGTTTTGGGTGTTTTTGGGGGTTGTGGCGCGGCCTGTTGATTGGCGATTGGCGATTGGTGGCCACCGACATTGAGAAAAGCTCAGCTCTGGGAGAAGCGGCATGTTAAAACGCCCCGATCATGGGGAGGAAGCGTTTGCGATTAAGTTGTGGTGTGATCACGGCCGAGGCAGGTGCGCAGTGGGCCGTGGTGCTGCGATGCTTGTTTTTCGCTTCCTTACACCAGACACAATCGTTCGGTGGTGGTGCGATTGCGGGTAGACGGTGCGAAGTCATCAGACGACCGCACGATCAGAGAAGCGAAAAAAGCGAGAATTCGATTGTTCCAGCATGGGAATTCCCACACGACGGATGGGAAAACAGGATTTGAGACAGTGATTTTGAGACGGACGGCAGCCCCTGGGCAATGGATGACACGCTAGTGGCAGGCCCAAGCCTCAGCGCTTGTCAAGCGATGTTTCTTATTGGGCGCTCGAGCCACAAGCTGCCACTTGACGCCTGCTTCATCCCTGCCCCGCCAGGGTCTCCTCATTCACAACCGTCTCATCTCGAGGATCACGATTCACCCTCGGCTTGGCTTCTACCACCATTTTGGACAATAAGCTTTTGAGGAGTCCCAGGAGGGCCTGCGCAGCCAATTGCCGCCCTTGCTTCGTGTAAGATCGTCCTCGGGATCGATGGTCCCAGGAGCTACTACGCAGTAGGTAGCAGCGGCGTGTTCTGGCAAAGCCAGTCCCACTGTTGGAAGTGGCCGCGACCCCAGCGCCCGCGCCCGGCCCCATACAGCATGACCCCGCCTCGGATGGAGTGCTAAAAGAACCAAGACCGCCCGTTTGCCCAACCCGCATGCGCCTCCCTCCGCTCCTCCTCTCTTCCTCTCCCTACTGTGCATCCTTCTCGGTCTTGGGGATTTTTGTTTTGGAGCACCTCTGTCGCTGTCTATGTTTTCTTGAGGTTTGCTGGTTGCTGTTCGCTGGTCGAGTTCTTTTCGCTTCTTCTACGCCATCCGATCGTTCCTGGCCTTTTTCCCACGACGTTCCCTTCGATACCCAACTTTTTCTGCTTTCGCGTTTTCCACATCAGTCGCTGGTCGAACTCGCCGGAGCAGCATCACCGAGACCCACTCTTTCCATCCGCCACTCACCACCACCGCCATTCAGTTCCACACGTCGTTCGACACTCCAACAACTCGAGATGGGTCAGAATCTCTCAACAAGCGAGGTCTTCGCCGACACTTCCAAGGCAAAGCTCGCCCCCTGGGACCGCAACGCGGACTACATCCTCGCCGTGGTCTGGGGCCTTTCCTTCTACGGCATCGGCATGATCTTCTGCGCCATTGCCCTCCTGGGACGCTGGTCAGGCAAACACGGAGAACGAGGGGTGAATTTCTTCTCAATATTAGCGGCCTTCATATTATCAGTCGGGTGGCCACTCATCCTCATCTACCTGGCTCGGACCGCGGATGGGCCGCGGTAGACCCCGGGGATCGACAAACCCGACATGATGGATCAAAACACGACATCAACAACGGCATGACATGCTCACACTTTGGTTTACGACGCAAGAACGCCGATCTTTAGTTCGGTTTCATGGTCATCAAAGAGCGAGACCAAGGGCTGAATGGCCGGCAGGCGGATAGAAGAACACAGGACGAGAATGGGAGCCTGGCATTGGCAAAGTCCTCGGTTCCAGCCCCGGTACCCAGCAATGCCAGGCGGGGTGGGGGGAGACGGTGATAGAGTATGTTGCATCGTCCAAGGAGAGGAGACGGTCTCACCAAATTTTACATAATCGGCACATATATATTGTTCATCCACATGATCTGAGTTCAGCGTGCTGCGCTCGTTCATTCTTAAATCAGAGCATTTTTCTTCTGACCAAACTTCTTGATCTGAGTCTCATATTGTGATTCGAACGAAAATACCTCGAAAAAGCGCAGTTTGCCTCGAAGCGATGGATTCGATAGACATATCAGACTGTGAGATGAGTTTCATCACAAGTGAGTTGAATCTATAGCTTTGTCCCAGGGTTAGGGTTCTACAGCTCACAAAGGATAACTGCATAATTTTAATTCCCTGGCCGCAAATAGCTAATGTCGAGTGCCAGGCCTGCAACGGGTCTGTAGGCATTCAATTGGCACAAATTAAATTCAGTCTAATTAAAGATCGACCGAGCGCTTACGGACAGCTTCCCGACTCCTGCCTGGAAGCCAGGCGGTTACGAACGCTGACAGCTCCAGTTGCATCTGAGCCTCTCAGCCAATCATTAATTGGGCGCCTGCTGAGCCAGCTCCACCTCTTGCTGTTTCGAAGCATCTGAAACGACAACAAACCCAGCAGAAGAGCTTCTCTCCACAAAATGCGACCGGCGACTCGGAACCTGTGCGGAAACATCCCGGGCCGCATGGAAAAGACCTTCTAACTCCAAATTCGAAGTAGCTGATGTCATTGCCGCCCGTGACCTCTTCAAGTTACGCACCAAAACTCCATGCCCCACTCGCTGGCGGTTACACGCCCGTGATGCTAACCGCCCAGCAATCCACCCCGTCTTGCTTCTTTGTTTCAACATCAACGAGTTTGAAACCTTTGACGAGAACGTGTCTGATAGAAAAGAGAGTCGGCCCTGTTTCTTCTTGATCCATGAGGACTCTCCAGCCTTTTTGAATCGACTGTCGCCCATCCAACCCCAGGTTTCATCTCGTGACTCAACTCAACATTCCCGTCTTCAAGAAGAAGCCCTGAGACCCCGAATCAACTGCCACACTTGTGACCGACTGCACCGACCGGACTGCCAAGACCAGTCCCCCATCTCCCACTGTCCCCCACTCGGCGGACCCCATACCCACCACCATGCCCTCCCTCACCACAGCCGACATCGCCTTCCTCCTGTGCACCTCGCACCAACAAAAGCCCCGCCAATGCCACGCCCTCACCCTCGAAACCAGCTACGGCCTCGTCATCCGCCTCGGCGCCAACGGCTCCCTCTCCGCAGACCTCCAAGCCGCCTCAACCATCGACAGCAGCGGCTCCACCACCCCCATCCAGTCCTTCCGCCCAAAGCAACTCCCGCGCGCCCTATCCTTCCCCAACAAACCCACCCCAACCAGCATAGACGAGATCCTCCACGGGCCTATCTCCCCCAGGGCATTCAACCTCGCCTTCCCTCCCGCCCCCCCTGCTGCTGCAGACAAGAGGAAACACCCTGGGCCGCTGGCGCCAGGCCAGGGCTTTAAGTATAGGGTATGTCCCGACAAGCATGGCGCGTCGCACGTGTGGTACGCCCCCGGATGGCCGGGGAATCCGTACCCTGGCGCGAAGCGCGTGCGGGAGCTGGATCTGGAGATGCGGTATGATGGGGAGTGGTTCGATGCGTATCTTGATTGGGCGGAGAGGCTGGAGGAGGCGATGGAGCGGAGGGGAGCCCAGGAGGGTGGAAATGGGAGGGGGAGGGGCAGGGGAGAGCCGTTGTTTGTGGACGATGGGGAGAAGATGCTGTGGGTTGTGGAGGGGTTGTTGCTGGCGAGCTGGCTGAGCTTGCAGCCGGATGTTGGGGCGGTG
>Ga0247760_1000387_pt1 | contig 48923 bp, 47 predicted proteins | sample UWRJL171409R4_FD_179936 | JGI IMG/M metagenome (GOLD analysis project Ga0247760, IMG submission 179936) | Plant litter microbial communities from Arlington Agricultural Research Station in Wisconsin, United States - UWRJ-L171-409R-4 | ecosystem: Environmental > Terrestrial > Plant litter >...
TCGCGCGACTTAACCCGAGGGCGCTTCGCTTTTCGCTGCACGATCAGAGGTTAAGGCCGAAGGTGTGTCCGGCGGACCGGGTGGTGCGGCGGGCAGGCTTTCGCCGTCACGCTGGAGGGCGAGCCAATCGCTGAAGCCGACACTGACGTGTGGGCTTGCAGCAGACTCGCAGCCCCGGCGCCGTGGGTGGCGTGTCAGCCGGGAGCCCAGATCCTGAACCTGTTGCCAACCAAAAGTGACTACACCATCAGCATCAGGATGATATCGAAGGCCTTTCCTAAAACGCGTAGTTTTCGCCGCCGATCGTCACTCGGGGCTCGGAATGATGAAAAACGTGCGTTGCCGCACTTACACGTCACAGTGTCCCTGGCACGGTCAATGTAGCTGGGAAACGACGGCTATCCGCGCACCAAGCCGGGTTGGAGGCTCTGCTAGCGGAATTTATATGGGATGGCGGCGATGGCCTTTCTTCGGGGTCGCTCGGTGAGTCTCAATTCGAGAGCTATTCGGCCTCCGCCGGGTACCTGGTCCGGGTCCGGACACGGGGTGATGCCATTGCACGGTCGCCGTCAAGTCCGTTGCGGCACCGGTGCGCCAAGGCAGCGGGTCAATGTTATCCCACGTATCCATTACCGCAATCCTTCACAGGCGTAGACTCGGAGATGCCCTGGTGGGAATGGGCCGGGCGTGACGAGCGAGACCCGCCATTCCCCCTTTCAGATCATGATGCAGCGCGTGTGGGTGGCCAAGCCCCGGATGTGCCAGGGGTACTGTTCCTCCTTCCGGCAAGCGTCACGACGTCCATCAACGGCTAGGGGCAAGCCCGCTGGAAGGGGGTTGAAGTGGCTGCCGCCGTAGCACACCGTGATGACAAGCCGCTATCCGACACGGTTTCAATCTCCATGGACCTCGTCTACGGCTACCATCCAGCAGGGCAGCACATAGAGGGCGACGAAAGAGACGGCGATGCCAGCCAGTAGCGGCCCGGCAGACGGCCCAATCACCTCCGGTGTGCTCTGCTGATGCGTGCGTCGCTGTTTAGGAAGAATAGCTCTCTTGGTTCGGCTGCAAGCTGCAATGCTACCACCGCATCGCCGCCGCCTCGAGGACCGCTGCGTCTCATCGAAAGCTTATAGCTCCTACTCTTCTCGAAGGACCCCCAATATGCGCTGTCCAATATGTGGCCCCTAGCACCCATATGCGGAATTCCCCTGTGGAGCATAACGCTGTGCTGGCCAGCATATTGCGTGCAGCGGCCGGATATTGCTCGAGTTCTGGGTCAGGGCCTGCCAAACCAGATCACGGGACGGCTTTGTAGCCCACAGCACGGCACGGGGAAAGTTCTAGCGGCCACCGCACAGAGCCAAGGCAGGGAGGGCATAGGGTTAAAGGCGTAGACGAGAGCGGCTCTGCGCCTCGCCCGAGGAGCGACACCATCGCTGCTCGGCTGTTGTGGGCGCCGGCATGCTGGGAGAGACGGACGGGATAGATGGCCTGTGTGCGTCCCCGAAGTGTCTCCATGGGACTCCGTGCAAGATGGGCATGGGGGAGCGCTGCTGTCGTGTTAAGCGCCGCTCGCTCGGTCGTTTATTGCGCCATAGTCAGGGCGGTAGCGCTAGGAGGGTGTATTGGCCCATCCCGCTTATTTTGCCCCGGCATTCACAGCTTGGCCTGGACACGCCTTCCCATTGAGCACCGTAGGGCCTGGAGATGGATGCAATGCTTGGTGCTCATCAAGAAACCTCCTGCCGAAGGGGATCTGCCCGGACTTCAAGGGAAAGAGAAAGTGACAAAATTGGAGCAAAATAGACTGGGCTAGGGGCTGCTGCAAGTGATTAGCGTTGAAATCTGGGGAAGTCAGGGGCCAGGGACATGACAGGGATCTGGCCCAGGGCAGATGAACTACCCTCCAGAGGCGGTTAGGGCGCCCCAGACGCACTCGGGAGCCGACATCGAACGGACGAACATGTGTCTGCGAGGCGAGAGACGACAGAGGTTCGAGAAGACGCCGGCAATCGGCCTCTGGGTCGTGCGAAGCGGCCAATTGAGGCAGCGCTTTGCGTGATACGTCAGAATGGCGAGTGTGTTGAGGGTGTGAGATGAGGATGCGCAGAGGCCAGGAAGTATCCATGAAACAGGCCGAAAGCCATCATCAAGACTTTGGCCAAGGGGTTGCCGGGCTCATGCACATCAACGAGGTGCCACGGCAGCCGCCCACACCTTTCGCTGTGACCCCATCCACATTCACATCTTCAACCCCAACCCCGTTGCAATACCCGATCCTCCATGCAAGGCCTCGCTCATTTGTTCCCGAATCCCGTCGCTTGGAGCGATATTTCTGGGGCAGAGAAGTGTCAGCACTTCCCTCACCATGACATTAGCGTCTGGACGTCCTGTGCTAGACGGCAGCGCCGGGCTTGCTGGGTACCTTCACCTCGGAGCGGCGTAAAGGTGACGGGCTGGCGTTGTAGTGCACACCGACGAGTCGTCCTGGTGTGGGATCCTCATTAGCGACCCGGCTCCAGCGAATCACCGCTGTCCAATTCGCACAGCGGTCTAAAGTGGCTGCATTTGTCGTCCGCGTTTTTGTGGGGCCGCGATGCCGTGCGCCTGACCATCTTGCTTTTTCCCTTCGCGTGGAATCCAACTTCAGCCCACCAATGCCGTCGATCCTCTCTATGAGTCCCGGGCCATTCGGGTCATCCTCAAGTTCCGGGCGGTAGCGTCCATAGATTAATGTACCGTCGAGTGCGCCAATATGCTTCGTGGGGCATCCTGCGCAAGGTACGCAACACCTGGAGCAAACGAGCAGGTTACGCTGCCTTGCTCAGCGGTGTCCGTTGTTGACTCAGCATTTCCATCGAGAGAGACCAAAGTTTGCGACTTTCCAGCCGAAGCGGTTGTACGACATACGATGCGCCGTGTGGATACATACGTGGATGGTGCTCACACTGGGAGATAGGGAAGGGACCTGAGCGAGCTACCCCTGGCTCTCGGACTGGAGGCAGTCTGGAAGCAGTCTGGGAAGGGTGCAGTGGTGTGAAGAGATACCGTACCACCTGAATATATTACCATTTGGCTCAAATCGCCGTTGGGGTAAATCGTTGGAGAAGCAATCTGGATCAAGACAGGCCCAGTCTGGGGGAGATGAAACGGGTGGCCTTAATTTGATGCGCTTCTTGATTCCCAGGAGCCCATATTGAGATTGTGATGCTGCCGCCAGATCGATATTGCGACGGTTTGCTGCATGAGCCGGTGCTGGGTCCGTCGTCTTCCGCGATCCGGAAATGGAACAAGCGGTGACGAAGCATGGGCTTGTATCCCGACCTGTCGTGCGCTCTCGCTGCAATTGCTCCTTGAACCGCGAGAGCGACCAGCGAGGCTCTACTGTGTTTGTTCGATAAGGTCTCCGCAGACGAAGTGCCTGTCACGCCGGTGGCGATGTGGTGTGGAAGCATGGGCTAGATTCGCAGCCATTTTGTTGGCTGGATCCAGCTTATCGCCGACATGTGGCTCCCGCGCCCGCCGCAGTGATCCATTTTTGTGGGCAGGGATGATCACTCGCACGGTGCCCCTGCTCACCGCCAAGCCCTGAGACACTGTGGCGCTCGTTGCTTTTTGGTTTGCGCATTGGGGCATTGTTCTGACAGCGGCGCTGGGGCAGACCGCAATGCGACCGACCCCGCTGAACCGCTGACGATATTCCGGGCATTACCTCGCCTGTCGAGCTCGATCGCCTCAGGGGGGAAGAAAACCGAGATTGCAAGTGGATGGGAAAGATGCGTTTGGGGATACGTTTCACGCTTGCTTTTGGGTGGTTTTGGGGAAATTGGGGCAGGGCTGGTCTTCGTGGCCCCCGAGTGCCCCGCGATGCCCCTCGATGCCCCTCGGTGCCCCTCCATCGCGGGCAGCTCCTCTTATCGCAGCTCAATTGATGGCGGGGTAGCAAAGACCGCACCGTTTTCTTGGAGCTAGTTCTAGTCGCCTTGCGCACGCCGCTCCGCGAGGACAACCGAGGTAGCTGGAATCGACCGCAGTCGCCGAAATGATTGCCCAATGCCCAGGCGCCTAACTATCTCTAAAGGCGCATGATGGTCTGGAAGTGTTGTTGCGAAGACGCGAGGGAAGCTGTCATCTACCTAGCTCGTTGGGCGTTCGTTCTGTGGGCTCTTCCACCTTGGCCCTCGGCCCACTTCGCCGATCTAGGCGCGATAGCGCGCACGACTTGCAGTAGCGGTGGTTGGTGGGATGATGGAGCGTGCGTGATTCCCCCCTGTTGACGTTCTGTGGCGGATTGGAGCTCCAGTTGCTGGCTGCAGGAAAGTCAATTGCAGAAAACCACCGAGCTCGGGATGGCGCATGGTGGGCTATGGGGTTATCTCAAACATGGCGGACCCATTCCCGCAAAAGGTGATTGGTCGTCTCACCAATCATTGACATGCGAGGTCGAGAAAAAGCGCCAAGCTCCAACTGACCTGCATTTCCTGACGCTGCCTGACCGTTCCGACCAGAGCCCAAAATCGGGGGCACAGCAAGGCTCTGGGGCGATGTGTCGTATTTCCAACGTTAGAGTCGTGTTAAGCCGCGGATATCCAAACCTCCGACTGACCTGCCCGAATACGACGCAGGCTCCAGTAACGCAGCCCGCGGGTAAAACTCGCAAAGTCAAACGGGCGGTCGGGGGGAGGGATGGAGGAGCGGGTGCGGGACGAGACTCTGGCGTTTCGGTTTAGGCTCTTGCCCACATTATTATCGCCCACGTCCGTTTGGAACTGTGAGGTCCATGTTTTGTCTCTCGCCGGGTGCCTATGTTTAGCTGGTGCCGACCGGGATGTCGATACCCAGCTGCGAGGTCGGTAGGGCGCGCTTATGTATTAGGCCTTCAGGACGCTGCCCGGCCGCTGCCCGCCGTAAAAGGGTTGACACCAATTCATCATCCTACGAAGCCCGAGATGCACGGTTGCGGTATTTGGTGGCTTTGCTGTTGCCCAATTTTGCGTCTCTGTCAGTTGCCATCACCTGGAGGACGGACGGACAGACAGCAACCCCCCTGCACTTCGTACGAAGGCTCGGGCCAAAACCGTGCGAGCATACATCGTTGGAATCCTCTCATCTCTGTGCCGGAACAGCAAGGCCGGGCTTACCACATTGCCGGCCTTGACTGCATCTCGACAGGCGTTTTCGGGATGCCGAGTGTACGGAGTATCCTCAAAATGTAGGAAGGCTTTTTACCACACAGCAAGGCCGTTTCCATGGGCGATCTTAACAGTGAGAACACATGTTTCGCACTGGTGTTTCTTTTGGCCTTCATACACAGTGCGTAGACACCTAACCGCATTTTGCACTCGCACCTGCCCCGTGCTTCCGCGGCTCCAACACTCCGCCCGCCAGCCGCCTTGAGCGATGGAGCTTGAAACTAATCGGGAAATATTGGTCTTTATTAATAGCAAGCAGGGTTGTGGAAGTGTGGTGGATTTTTATAATCGTTAGACACGATCCAGCCTCGGCGGCTTAATGTTGAAGTTCAAGACAAAGAGGTATCGCATGCCGGGAAACACTGCCTTGGGCGAGGGAGCACTCGGATAGCTGCCGAATTCCTCACTAATATCCACAGTTATCCCGTACGTGTATGCGATGCTGCAAGCTAACAAGCGCGCTCTGCAAGGTAGCAGCTTATGTGCCCACAATCGATGGCTTCCAGCCGCCAGGTGATGCGAAATTCATACTAATCTGGGCCGCCGACTGTCGTAAATGCCCGTGGCGTAGTTCTTTTTTGCGTGCGCGGTGTACGGCACTGCCGGGTACCGCAACGACTGAAGATGGCTCCACATGGAGAAGACTCGGAGTTCTGTTGTCCTTCTTGAATGGACGCCTTGGCTTAACCTAGGGCCGGAAGTGGAATCCTCGAGGCCTGCACAACTGTTTCCCTTGGCCGATGATATGTCCAGTTACTGGAGACACACACGCTGCCTTCACGTACGAGTGCGACATCGTAGACGGGCAGCGTCGCGCTCAGGCCTGGCTCTGGAAACACAGACAATGCCAGATGGCTGCCGCAGCTAGGGTAGCAACTCGGGTATCGGAGGACACCCATACGACAATCTAAGAAGCGTCATTGTGTGGTTGAGTCGGTTGTGTTGCGGTCGGAGCCGGGGGAGAAGCGGAAAGGCCGGCAGCGCCATGTGGACTGGGAACTGAAACTCCTTGAACCTCCAAAGCGCGCTCCATACTCCGCCGCCAGGGCTATACTCGCAACTCTCGGAGCCGACGAGAACTGCGCGACAAGTTGGCTAGCATCCGCGGTATTACAACACCGATATAGCTGCGCTCTCTTATGTCGGCTGCCTGGGCGCGGGATGCTGGCTTGGTGCTGGAGGGCGGAAAGTCTGGAGGTTTGGGTTCGGGGCACATTGGCTTTCGGGTGGCATGTATGGGAATCTGCTGTGGCACTGTGGACGTGAAAGAGGGTGAGTAGGCACAGGAAGGTGCGTTGCGCTAGACCGGGAACAGCAAGGCCCGCGGCGCAACTGAGCAATTAGACGGAAGGTTGCCGCAACGCCCAGGCCAAAACCGCTGCAAGCTCGTGCAAGGTCGCCGGGCTCCAAGCTCGATCGGCTGGCTGCACCAGTTTCCATTGTTGCTGCTTGCTTGGGTTCGGCCTGGCTGGGTTGGCTGGTGTGTCGCAGACTCGCGTCTTGCAGCGAGTCTTGAGAGAAACGGGCAAGTTGCAGGCGGTGATGCTGCATCACCCTTCCCTCGCAGCTTCCCCGTCGTGGCTTTCCGTGTCCCCGTGCTCTGAATACATGTTTTACCTCGCACCTCGCGCACTGCGCTAGCGCGTGAGAGCATGTCTTCAGTTTGCTGATCTTTTTCTTCACTGACCCGCCTGGATGGTCGACTTGTCTTTTTACCGGGTGTCAACTTACGTAGTGGGCTGGCGGCGTATGTTGCGTCGGCAGACGGGAGGCGCGCCATCGCTGGCGGTGCGTGCGGGCGCCCGTCGATGGGCGGCCGAAAGTTGAGGCTCATCCCGGGCAGGTGACGGCGGCTGCGTCCCAACCGACAGCCGCTTCAATTCGGCATCACACTGGCCGACACTACAGCAACCTGGGAGGCTGAAAGAGACGGAAACGAGCCAGAGAGTCGAGCGAGCGTTTCCGTTTCTCCCGCGCTGTACGCAATGTGTTCAGGTCGGCAGCTGGAGCGGCGGCAGCCGAACTGATGGTCCTATGCCGCCTCGCATTCGGAGTGCCGCATTGACAGGCACATGAGCCTGACCAAGGGGAATATCAAAACTCTCGGAAAGGGCCGCATAATAGGAAACTTGCTATGATTTTGCCCTTCGCTATTTGGGCGTGTTCCTGGCTTCACTTTGTGTGGCATAAAGCGAATTGTTAAAACCGTAGCTGCTTACAGGTCATCGAGGCATAAAGGCCGACCCGCAGTCAGTAATATGTACCGAAGCGGCCAAGGGACAGCCCTCCCGTCCTCATCCCGATTCCGAGATCCTCTTGACGCTGCCAATTTCTGGTGCGCAGCATGACCAACCCTCGGGCTGCATAACCCAGGTGCCCTCAGGATCTTCTTCAACTTCCGCCGTCCCGTACACAGTCAGTGGGCTTGTGGTCCGCTTTCGACCGACTCGCTGCGTCCCAGCGATTCTGTCTGGCAAGTGACTCACGGTGCGAAGTCACTGCGAGCGCAGCGCAGCAGAACGGCGGACGGGCTCCACTGTCCGGCGCATACCATTCGACAGCCCATTTGCAGAAAGGGTCCAGCGGCCGCACGAGGTACTGTGGACTTGAGATTAACGGAGTTTGCGACGCGACCAAGGCCCAGTGATCGGCCTGTTTGTTCCGCGATTGAGGTATCTGGCCGGTACCAGACGACCCCTCTCCGGCTTGCACGCTCGCAATGGTGTGTTGCAGGCCCTGTGCCCTGGTGGCTCCCTGTTCCTCGCGCCAGGCAAGGGTGCACCGGCTTGACCAGGGCCCCAGTACGGATAGCGCCGTGTCGCCCCGCGAAGCTCGCACTGTGCTCGTAGTCCCGCTGGTCTCCCCACCGAGAGCCGAGCTGCCTTGGACTTTGTCCATCGCTCTTGCTTGTTCTGCCAGCCATACCTTGCAAGGGCGTTGCAAGTCGCACCCCAATTTCGCCATCCCACCGTAGCGCTCCGCTTCGGGCAACCCAGACCAAGAGAAGAGCCCTCTCCACTGGCCGCAGAACACAGACCACACACAGACCTCCCTCTCCCAGCCCACCTCCAGGCTAGCCATTTCCACCTCTTCGCAACCACGGAACCGCACCACGCTCTTGCACACCACCCAACTGCTCAACTCCTGACGAAACCTCTCGAGTGGGATGCAAACCGCGGACGCCCGACTTGTCGAGAAACAGAGCGCGATCTGAACAGCAACCCACGGCTCTAGAGCGATTGCGCCGGGATAGCATGCAACTGTCGACGTCGCCTTCGAGCCCCTCCTCGCCTCTTCCTCTTCAGTAGCTTGCTGCTCCCCACCAACCCGCTCCGCTGCCGCTGCCGCTGCCGCTGCCTGCCTCATTGCTTCCCACCCTTCTACTGCCCTGCTTTGCCCGCCTGCCTCTACTCACTTTTCCGTCCCACCGCACAAAGTCGCCCGACTACCAAATCTCGTTGCTCACCTTTGTGGACAATGACTGTGTCGAGTGAAGCTGGCAGCAAGGCTGACGCGGTCGTCACGATGGCTAATTCCGCCTCACCCACGACCGCTGGCGGCGCCGTTCCCGCGGGCGAGGAAGCCGGTATGTGCTACCGACCATCGCCAGTTCCCCGGCGGCCCCTGTCTCTCTCTTGCGATCTTGAAGTACATGCTGAATGTGACTGACGAAGGCGGCCCGTCGAAAGCCTCGACAATCACGGTCAACACCAAGGCTCCCGCCAACAACTTCCCTCCTCCCAAGACCGACAAGCCTCGCCCGCACGTCTGCGGCACTTGCCAGCGCTCGTTCGCCCGACTGGAGCATCTGAAACGCCATGAGCGCTCCCACACAAAGGAGAAACCATTCCAGTGTCCCGAGTGTTCTCGGTGCTTTGCCCGTCGTGACCTACTCCTCCGACACCAGCAGAAGCTCCACCAGACCACGACACCGTCGTCCCGCCCGCGCAATCGTCGGGAGAGTGTGGCCGGGACGACGCCAGGGGTCAGTCGGGCTCGGAAGAACAGTGTCGCAGGCACCAACGCCGCTGCCAATGCTGCCACTACGGCCTCGATGCGGCCTCGGGCGAACACCATCAGCCACATAGACAACAATGCCATGCAGCAGATGCTTAACGCCCAGATCAACACTGCGAGAGGCATGCCGCCAGCCCATAGTCGTCACCCCAGCCTAGTCGGGCTGCCGATGCATGGACATGGACACGGGCACGGACACGGCCTTGACCATGGTTACGGGAGTATGGCTTCGGCCTTGCTCCAACGCGGGGTGCCCCACGGCCTCCCGAAGCTTGAGACCCACAGCATCAACGGCCTCGACTTCTCCGGCGGCCTGCGAACTGCCCCTCCCATGTCATACGGCTCCGAGTTCGACTACGGCGATGCAATCATGTTTGGTCCCTCGACCGGTTCAACCATCAACCCCAATGCTCTTCATCTTAGCGACTCCCCGCCGTCAATGTCTGTAGACCAGCTATCTCCATTCCCGCATGGCCTTGACATGTCTGGCGGGCAGCACCTTGACGACGGCGGTTTCGAGTGGCTGAACAGTTTCGAACAACAAATATCTTTCAACCACGGGCCCAATGAGAACGCCGTAGACGGTTCCTCGCCGTCAGCGATCAGCACTACCAGCCAGAGCGGAATCAGCGATGTCATGGTTGACGGATCCAACCATCATACATCAGCAGTCGGGTCGAGCTCCATGTCGAGCTCCATGTGGCAGTCCGCCCTCATGGGTCCCCCGCAAATGACCAACCCGTTCGCCCTCGACCTGAACAGCAACGTCTTTCCGGACCTCCTGAATGGCGCTCCGCTATCCCCGCAGCCACAGCCGCATTCCACCAAGGGCATGGGGGATGCCTACTTCTCGACTCCTCCTCCCTCCTTGAGCTCGCTCAGTCCCACTATGATCCCTGGTATGGGCAGCCAGAACCTCAATCAAGCGCTCAATTTCGGTGCCGGTCCGGAGACGCCGTCCTCGATGAATGGTAGTAATTATGGCACCTTACCCGTCTCGACAATCACTGATTCAACAAGAAATGCCATCCTAGGTGCCCTGTCAGCCTCCCAGGCCTCCCAGTTTGGTGCCCGGAGATACTCGCTCGCGACACCGACCTCGCCGTTAACCGCACAGCCGCCATCGACAACCGCCGCTCCCGAGCATGGCAACAACGTCCCGAGCACCCCAGATCTCCAACGATATGTCGGTGCCTACCTACGCTACTTTCACCCTCACCTTCCGTTCATACACGTACCGACGCTATCGTTCGAGATTTCGGCGCAATCAGCTAACGGACGAAGCAGCGGTATTAGCGGGAGCGGGTGTTTGCTTCTCTCCATGGCGGCGATTGGGTCCTTGTTTGAGCTGGAGCATCAGACGTCTATGGAGCTGTTTGGAATGGCCAAGAAGATGATTCAGCTGTATCTCGACGAGAGAAGGAAAGCGACCGTAAGAAAGGCAGACTTCAGACGAACTCCCCTGTTGGACCAGAATTCACAGCAGCAGGAAAACATCGTCGAGACTCCCGTGTGGTTGGTTCAGGCAATGCTCCTTAATGTCGTGTACGGCCATAATTGTGGGGATAAGAGATCCGGAGAGATCGCATCGACTCATGCCGCCGCTCTGGTAAGTCTCGCGCAAGGAGCAGAGCTGCTGCGGCCGGCCCGGATCGAAGCGTCCAAGGACGTCGAGATGACGGATGCTGATGGTAGTTGGAACGGGTCCGCCCGGAAGGATGCTGACGATCAAGCCGAGTGGCTTCGCTGGAAGGCCATGGAAGAGCGGAAGCGTACTCTCTACGCCGTGTTCATTCTCTCTAGCCTCCTTGTGTCGGCTTACAACCACACTCCCGCGCTAACGAACTCGGAGGTCCTTCTGGATCTGCCGTCGGACGAGGAGTTCTTCTCCGCAGAGAGCGGCGCTGTCTTCCAGGCCAAAGGTGGAGTTTCGGCAGCTAATCACAATCGGATGACCTTCCACGAGGCATTGGGAGAGCTTCTCCGCACGAACGAGAAGCAGCAGAAGCTTGCCCTTAATAGCGGGCACCAGAACTTTGGATCGGCGGTTAATATTAACGATCTGCCCAAGAGCAACTTGAAACCCAGCACTTTCGGCTGTTTGATTCTGATCAATGCCCTGCATAACTACATCTGGGAAACGCGCCAACGTCATCACAATAAGGTTTGGACGAACGAGGAGACGGAAAAGATGCATCGCCACATTGAGCCAGCTCTCAGGGCCTGGCACGCAGCATGGGCAAACAACCCCCACCACAGTGCCGAACGGCCGAACCCCTTCGGCATGGGGCCCCTCTCTGCCGATGCCGTCCCGCTGCTTGATCTCGCCTATGTCCGTCTGTTCGTCAACCTATCCCGTTCCAAAGAGAAGTTCTGGCAGCGCGACTGGGAGGGTATGGCAGAGGAGCTTGCCAAGGGCTCGGAAATAGTACAGCATGCCGAGCAATCACCAGCCTCTAACACGGACTCGGCCGTGACAGACCCTTCAGATGTGTCTGCGAGCTCGCTCTTTGTTGAGTCCCCGCCGACGCAATCGTCGTCCCCTGACTTTGCGACCACCAAGTTCCCGATGGCTGGCAAAATTCATCCTGCTTTCATGCAACAGCAGGTGCAGTCCGCGCAATCTCAGTCTCAGCTGTCTGACAACCGATCGATAACACGGAGGGAGAAGCACCTGCGGAAAGCAGCTTTCTTCGCAGCAGAGTCTCTGTCGGTTTCAAGCAAGCTCGGCGTCACATTCGCCGACCTGACTAGCCGCGAGCTGCCCTTACCGTCGACAATGTGTGCCTTTGACTGTGCCCAGGTTCTAGCCGAATGGGTCGCTACCCTCCAGGACCGCGTTGGCAAGTACCTTGGGATTCTTGGCCAGGATGAGGTTGAGCTTACGCAAGTACCGGCAATCATGTTGCTTGAGGATGAGGATGTGAAGCTTCTGGGGAAAATCCAGGAGATAATCCACAGTGCTCAGATGAAGATGAACCTGGAGATGACTTCTGGTGGGCATGGCGGCATGGGGGGCCTGGAAGCAAGGCATCAGATGGACGATCGCGCAGGGTTTGCGGCAAAGCTCTTGAGAGTCACAGCCTACATGTTTGACAAAGCGGCTGTATGGCCTGGTAAGAGCAGAACCATCTGATATCTTGCTGTCTGATCTGCTAACGAATTACCCTCAGTGACTCGGCTCATCACCTCTTGCCTCGAAACTCACGCCAACCACATGCGTGCTCGTGCAGAGAAGTCTGTCATGAACCTCGAGTCGTGATCGATTATCGGCAAATCTCTTTTCCAAACCCTAGCAGCTCGAACTTCTTCGCCCAACGACATCTTGCGCATCTCGTTCCTCGGTCATCGGCTACGCCTAACCGACGTTTTGATACCCCTTTTGCTTCTCGTGGTTCTATTCTTTCTCAACTGTACAACGCCTCAAATATCTCCTGGGATGGTCTCTTATCTATAAAATACGGGAGTGGTTTTCAAGTCATCCGGCATGACACAGCCTGGCGTTGTCTTCGTCGAGTCCTGACTACGGTCTCGCAAGCACGCAGACAGCATATCTGTGGATTTGGTTTCATGCATCATGACTATCGGACGACTTGCGGTGGTGCACCATGAAAGAAAACTGTGGCAGATAATGATGTGACGGACGACTCTCTATGATGATGCGAGTGCTAAGGTCAAGGGCTGATCATGTCGCCAGGATCCCTTCGGTCTGTTCTTTGGGCGGTTGTCTCAATCTACTATCGTTTCGGTGCGGTGGGTTGCTTTTTGATGGGCATCAGTGGGGGAGGTTGATGTCGCTTTCCAAAACATCATGGCTGTGGCACCTGCGTCTGGGCTCATTCATCACGACCTAGCAATGCGGTTTTTTTTCGGTGCAATGGCGAATGGGATGGGGCGATAACGCATGGTTTGGGACTTGGCAAACGACGCAATGGAAAAGGCAAAGATGAAGTGGCTGATGGGAAATGCGGCGTTCCATGTTTGTTGTTTCCTCTTTCCTTTTATTTCTTCCCACCCTTCTCCGAGATGGAAGAGGGGTGGCCCAGATTTCTTCAGAAAAGCTATTTTGAGGACTGGCTTACCTTGCTTGCGCAGGTAGGAAGGCAAAAGCAGGAGGTGGCGACGTGGTTGTATGTACTGGATGGGGAAACGAGGATAAGAACATATGGCGACATTCTTCGTGCCCGATCCTTCTGCCGGCCTCGGCTATACGTGCACCTCATCGTGTGTGCTAGCTCTGTTTTTCGGCCCTCGAATCGAATCGCCAGTGGTCTCTCTGGCTAGTCCCGGCGAAAGCATTCCAGGTTCTCCATGAAAGGGCCGCTCGACACAAAGCAAACATACCCCAGACGCTGGTACCGAGAACCTTCGCTCCGTCGAGGCCTCCCGCCTTCTGGGAAACGTCTAGGCCGTGTCGCAGATAAATGTGACTGAGAAGGTAAAACGGAGAGTGACGGGATGCAGGGAGGTTAAAGTTCTGGATCTTGTGTGAGATCCACAGAGACAGCGCTAATGCGATGGGTCAAACGCCAGGCCGCAGGGGAATTCCCTTGGTGTTAACTTGTTGAGGAGGACACGAGTCGGTTGGGATTTCCGATGCAAGACAGTGCTAACAGATTTGCAGGCTGGAAGGCTCGAGAATTGTTAGCGGCGATGCCAAGGCTGTCAAATTTTGGCTTTTTACCCCTGCCGGCCTGACTTGGCGCTAGCGAGACCCTTCTCACAGCATTTTTTTCTCCGCCACACAATGTTGAATGGAGACCCCCCTTTTGCGGAGAACAGCTAGCTAATAGATCGGCACTGATAGGTGCCCGGCAATGCGCGCGCAGCGGCCAAACAGGCCAGATACGAGGAGGACATTGGAGACAATGGGACTGCAAACGGGGGAAGGAGCGCATCGAGCACGAGTGGGGGCTGGCAAACTCCCAACGCCATGTGCAGTGGCTTGCTAGGGTTGGTGCCAATCTTAAGCACCAACCTTGGGTCCTCCTGACATGGCATGGATGCGGCTCGCCTGGCGACATCGGCATCCGCTTGGCTGGAATCGCGGCAGAGGCAGAGATGTGGATTCGGGGGGCCCCTGCGGCTGCTAGGCTTTTCAGGGCTCTTGGATGACCGGGGCAGAGCAAAGGTTGCAGAAATAAGAGGAAGCGGCCGCCCCGTTTTTTTTTTTTTCGTTTTCTGCCCCGGCCTTCTGCTTCACCTGCCATTGCCATTGTGCTCCTCCTCCCACAGACGACGACTGACAGACACCGGCTGTAGTCGATTGACCCAGTTTCCCAGCCATGGCGCCCTCCGCGACACAAACAACGACGGCCGTCAAGCGCCGCGAGCCTCTCTCCTCTGGAGCGGGCGAGGCCAAGCTGGCCCTCGAGGCGCCCTCGGAGCCCGTCTACCCTGACATTCAGACCATCCGGGACGCCATCCCGCCGTACTGCTTCCAGCCAACGGTGCTGCGCTCCATGTCGTATGTGTTCCGCGACCTGACGCTGATCGGCTCGCTCGCCTGGGCTGGCCTCACATGCATTCCCGGCATCGAGAACACGCCGCTGCGCTGGGCCGCCTGGATCGCCTATGGCTACGTCCAGGGCCTCTTCTGTACCGGCCTGTGGATTCTCGCGCACGAGTGCGGCCACGGCGCCTTCTCGCTGCACCAGCGCTTCAACGACGTGGTCGGCTGGGCCGCCCACTCGGCGCTCATGGTGCCCTACTTCAGCTGGAAGTTCTCGCACCACCGCCACCACCGCTTCACCGGCAACATGGAGAAGGACATGGCCTTCGTGCCCCAGACCAAGGAGGACCGCGACAAGCCGCGTCTCGCCAACCTGTACATGGACCCGGAGCTCTTCGAGGACGTGCCGATCATCCAGCTCGCCAAGCTCATCGCCCACCAGCTTGCCGGCTGGCAGATGTACCTGCTCTTCAACGTCTCCGCCGGCCCTGCCTCCAAGCAGCGCGACGCCGCCGGCTGGATGCGCGTGAGCCACTTCGAGCCCACCAGCGCCGTCTTCCGCCCCAACGAGGCCTTCTTCATCTTCCTCTCGGATCTCGGTCTCGCCATCACCGCCACCGGTCTCTACTTTGCCGCCCAGGTCGTCGGCTGGCAGACCATCTTCCTCATGTACGTCGTGCCGTACATGTGGGTGCACCACTGGCTCGTCGCCATCACCTACCTGCACCACAACCACCCCGACGTGCACCACTTCGACGCCAAGCACTGGACCTTCGTCAAGGGCGCCCTGGCCACCGTCGATCGCGACTTTGGCTTCGTCGGCCGCCACCTCTTCCACGGCATCATCGACACCCACGTCGTGCACCACCTGTTCCCGTAAGTCTTACAATCCACCCTCTTTCCCCTCATACCAATTGCTAACCCCCAATCCACAGCCGCATTCCCTTCTACTACGCCGAGGCCGCCACCGAGGCCATCAAGCCCGTCGTCGGCAGCCACTACCACAAGGAGTCCCGCTCCTTCATCGGCCAGCTGTGGAACACTTGGAACACCTGCAAATACGTCGAGGCCGACCCTATCATCCCGGGCGCCCTGATATGGGGCAAGAACGGCAAGAAATAGAGGAGCTCTAAAGGAAGGAGAGGAAGAAGCAAAGTTTTTTTTTCGTTCCCTTATTAGAGAAAGGGAGATACGAGTCCGATGCTCTTGACGACGGCGTACTGCACACAAACCACCAAAAAAAATCCAAAAATTGGGTGGGGGAAATGTACATAATCATCATGCACATGAGACACGCCTGCATACTACGGACCAGACATACGGATGCACCCAGGGGTTGGGTTGGTTGGTCCAGTCAGTTATTGGTGGCTAGACGGCGCATGGATTGAGCGGTATCATGGACGCCAAGAGACCTAGACTCGAACATCTTAGACACGATAGACTTATAGACTGGGGGTTGGGATGGGAGAGGAGGAGGCAAAAATTGGTTGTCAAATATACACAGCAGATTTGAGAGCTTTGCTTTGCTTTGCTTTGCCTGTTTGGTCTGGTGCTACGCTGCGCCGTGGGTGACTAAGGATGTACCCTGTATGACCAATGCTCGGTGCGTTTTTTAGGCGAGACGGCTGACCGCTACATCGTAAATGGGGCTGGTGTCACGGCTTTTTATGGGCAAAACATCCCATGTGTGGTGCCATCGCTCGGCTGGTAACATTTGTTGGTATCTATCTAGCTAATCGCTCTCATCTTATCGTTATCTTTTTTATTTTTTATTTTTATCTCATGTCAGACGTTCATAGGCCGGGCCGTGGCTAGAGTTGAGAGTCCCCTGAGCGAGTGTGGACGATGCCTTCTTACCGTCAGAGCAGCCCATGGTTTTTGTCATTGCAGGCTTTCTGCACTCAAAGGAGGGACTTGATATTCCGGAGCAAATTGTATCAAGACTTCGAAATGCCTTTTCACACGAGAAGAGGGAGCCTTCCTTTAGACCGGTGCCTCGGTAGTGACATTCGGTGTAATCTACCGCCCTTGTCTTCATCATTACATTTTGTATCTCATCTCATATCAGACATCTACAGCCGAGGTCCCATCTCCTCCCAGATAGACACCCACCCCAGATCCGATCGAAATCCACCAACAAGCGCCAACAAATCCCAACAAATCCCAAGTCAACATCATCAGTCCACCTTCCCCTTCCCCTTCCTATCGCCACCACCCCCCGACCAAAGCGTCGAGTCGCTCCCTCCAACCCGAATGCTAAAATCCACCACCCCAACCAGCCCACTAACCGTCTTGACCAGCCCCTCAAGATCATCGCAGACCAGCGTCGTACATACCTGCAGCACAGTAAACTCGGCATACCCAGGCTGCTCCATAAGCTGCGGGTCGAAGATGTACGCGCTCGATCCGAGCCTGTTTCTGTCCCTGCCTCTGTGTTTGCTGCTGCTGCTGCTGCCACTGCTTCTCTCGCCATCTTCAGCCTCGTCGGTCTTGTTCGTGGGAACGAGCTCTACTACTGGGGCCTCGTCGCAGACGAGCTCAGAGGTAGAAGAGGAGGCGGAGCGGGTGTTGTGTGCTCGTGTGTTTCGAAGGTGGCGCGTGGCTTCGTATGGTCTTGGCAGGGGGACATAAGGCGGGAGGCTTTGTCCTGACAGGAGAGAGTTAGAGAGGAGGGTTAGTGTGGAGAGGATGGCGTTGTGGGTTGGTTTGAGGGCGTGGAGGGCCTCGTGGAGGGCTTTCACCCAGTCGTGGTCGTGCTCGTAATCGAGAGCACATTTGTGGTCTTTGGGTGGTTCTGATGCGGGCGTCTGTTGGCTCTCATCGCCGTCGTCCGGCAAGGGGCATTTCTTCTCGTCGGTAGGGCGTTTCGGCGGCAGTGGATGCGTGGGGTGCGTGAGTGTGTAGCTTACGAGCGTTAGGTATTTCATGATACGGGTGCTCCGGAAGATGATATCGTCGTAGGCCTCGCGAGGGAACTTCCCGCCGATGGTAGGTTCCCATTTCTGCCACTCCGAGTGTTGCGACATGGACGGGATCAGCAACATGACCTTGCTGAAGATCTTGCGGCCAGCTTTATGCAATTGGTGGGCTGGCGTGTGTGGTACGTTCAAGTCCCCCGCCGTGTTGTTGACGCTCGCCTCAAGCGTAGAGTTGATGACGCCAAAGTAGTTGGCCATCAGGTACAACGTCGCTGAGAGGTCGCGTCGCAACCAGGTTCGGTCCGTCAAGGGCTTTGGGAAGATAGTCCAGAAGAAGGCAACCACACTCCCGCCTGCAATACAGGCGAGCCGATATGGCCCCAGGAGATATATTCTAGGAAGAGTAAGCAGCCAACCCTGTGGGGGAAAGATGTGGTAACATACGGATAATATGGCTGGCCTGTCCGTTCAGAAACCGCTTCCCCAAGAGTGAGCACCTGCAGCTCATAGCCGATGATGAGAACCTGGGTAACAATAACGATCATGATGGCCGGGAGGAATTGCCGATACTTGAGGAAGAAATAATACTCGATGAAGATAAACAACCACAAGAACACAACGACGCCAGCCCTATGCTCCACGACGATGTACCATATGATGAGAGACGTGAACATAGCAAAGATAGTGCCTAAGATTCGGCAGAGAAAGCCAAAGAAGGACTGGCCGGACGCTGTTGGGAGTCGGGTCGTTAGAATCAGCCATTTCGGAGCAAAGGGGAGGGTGGTAGGGCCTCACTCGTTGTCATGCCAATAGCAATAATGATCATAGCCCAAAGAAGTCTCTGCTCCAAAAAGAAGAGCTGTGTACGCTCTAAAAAGGCAACAATCCCGATCGTCATGGTGGCACACGCAACCCGGAGGCCGAAGGCAGACTCTTCAGACCCGAAAAAGGCTGATATTCCTTGCAGTCGGCTGCCAAAACGCTCCCAGGCCGTGACAGGTTCCAAATGCTCAGGGTCCTTTTTCTGGTTGTACCCATCCCCAAAGTACATAATGTTGGCGTGCGACTCCATGAGATTAGGGGACTGTTCGGCCGACGAGTCCTCGTTCTTCAGAGTTGACAGGAACCACTTGCGCAAACGGCGGAATGTAGGGACGATAAGACGTTTCTTCGACATGGTTCCATCCGCAACTTTTTCATCGGCGAAGGCCATGAGATCTTGGACTGCGCGACCCGCTGCATGCATCAAGTTTTCCATGTATAGGACGACGTGGAGTTGTGCTTGTTGCCGCTCGCGTCGCTCCGAGTGCTCGGGCTCGATGCCATCCATTTCGTACTCTTCGTTCGCAAGAGCGGTCTCTCGAAGCCAAGCTTTTAAAAGCTCGCCTTTCTTCAAGTTAAATTGCCGGATCTTCTCATCCACGACCGCCGCAAACCCAGGCTCTCCGGGTTTGATGTTGCCAGCCTTGGCCTCGACATCAGCCTCAGCCTTCTTTGCAGACTTGGGTCGAGGAATAAGCTCAAGTAAGATCCCGGCATGTTCGAGGCCTTGGTCAACAGCCTCTGCCAGGATCTCGAACGGCTCATGCATCTGTTTTATCACCTGGTTCCAGATGTGCTTCTCCCTTTTCTTCTCGATGATGACCTCGTCAAGCGTCTCTTCATCGACGTCCCAGCCACGGCGTTCTGAGACGCGCTTGAAGATATCAACGATTGTCGTCATGCCCATACTACAAATCTTGGTCAGAAACATCCACCATATATTAATGCGGAGGGGACGGTGTACGTGGGAACATAGACGCCTCGGAAATACTTGAACAAATCGCCGAGATCCTTCGCGTCCAACTTGCCCCAGGCAACGTCGCGCTTGGCGAATGATAAATCGGCGTTCAATTTCCCAGCCAGCGCCGACAAGGCGTCAACTGTCTCCTTCAGTGCCTTTGCCGCCTTGGCCTCCTTAGTGAGATTTGTCCTGCTGGCAGGGTCCGCGTCCGGGAATCCCGGGTTGGTGTCTGTCCGGGTAGCCACGGCGAACATATCATCTGATTCAAGGCGAACCAGGTACGCCTTCTGGAGCTGGACCGTCTTCCTGAGCAACCCGATGCAGCCGGCCAATTCCTTGAAGGCAACGAGTCGGCTACTGACTGGGAAGACGAGAAGGTTGGCACCTAGAGCGAGGGCGAGGGCAAGCAGCATGGCGCTGAGTAGCTGTTTGATAAAGTACTCGGCCTCTTGGGTGCTTGTCATCCATGGGCCGTAGGTTGCGGCTACGTTGATCAGAATGCTAAATATGATGACGGGCAGGTTGAAGGTCGGCAGCTTGGCACGGACAACGTTACCAAGCCAGATGTTGACGAAGAGCCACACGGCGCATACAGCCGACTGACTGGCGTTATACGGGGCACCCGTCAAGGTTGCTGTTGGTCGTGAACCTCCTGACATTGTGTTTTCACGTGCTTTGACGCCGGACCACATCATCAGCATCCCTATAGCAGACCCGACACACACTGCCACGGTACTCAGCATCAGATTGATCATGAAACTCCCTCTCGGGAGGATAGGCAGTGCCAGGACGGTGATGATAGGGATAAGGTACCCCAGCGTCGCGTAATAGGTTGACACAGCAGGGGATTGATACATGGCGATAGCAACCGTTGGTGCGACAGAGCCCCTGGAAAACTGTCAGTATGACAAGAACTCAGAGCCAAGAGTGAGCAGCAAACACGGGTCTCACTTGAACATCATTTTCAGGGTAGGAACGTCGACGTCAATCTTCGCCCAGAGCCTCCGCAGGAAGCCCGGCTTCTTTTCTTCCTTAAAATCGTTTCCATCCCCATCCTCCACCTGTGGTTGCTGCTGGTTGGCGGCTACTTCCTGGATTTTCTGGCCGTGGTCCTGGCCCAAATTGAGCCCGGCTCTGTCGGCACTCTCCATCGCGCATGGGCCCAGCCGGGTTGTCACGCAGCGCCTGTGGGTTCAAAATATGAGGTAAAGGGCATTCAGCTGACGGGAATACCAAGTCGGGGTATATACGACGAGGGGATTCCTCTTGTCCGTTTCCAGAATCAGGCGTGGCAGGGATGGCGATTGTCAGCGCAACGGACTGCGTCGCTGATGCCCGGAGCCGTCCCGGCGACAAGGCCTTGGCTTCGCTTCCAACCAGAAGGTCCTCAAAGAAGAGCAACTCTTAGTCTTGTGGGGCTCTGCGCATCGTGGACTGATGTCTCGAATCCCTCTGCATTAATAAGGTTTCTCATGGTCCCTAACAATCTTCTCTAGGCTGCAGAGATCGGGTACGCCGTCCAATGCCGTCGCGACTCTTCGCCCTGAATTGTCCAATGACGGGATTGCTGACTCGAGCCCCACGGAACTTGAGAATAGCGGGGTCTCAAGAGTGGGGCCTGGGCTGCAGCGCCCGTCTCGCCCGTTTGCGTCATAACTGATGACTCAGCCGGCCGCCCCATTTTCGTTGCTTTGGTCGTGACGCAGCCAGTGTTTCTGGTGTTTTCGTGATCTTGAGCGTTTCAACGAGGCTGGCGATGCGTCGGTGATGGTTGGAGTATGACGGTGGCCGCCATAACCAGGCTCTCTTATCTGAAGCTTGTACGTGTATGCAGTGGCTCTTTCTATGAATTCTTATCTCACGAGACACCAAATCAGCCGACCTGTTGGAAGCTGCTCCTTCCCCGCAACAGCTGGGAGCTCGGGCACACTGCACTGCCATGCATTCCCACACCTGCGGCTCAGAGCCTCGCCTCTCTCTCGGTCGGTGAATCTGGAACATCAGGCGTCCGCCGCAGCCGCGGGAACCGCGAACCAACTCCCGTTGTCTCCGGTGTTGCTGGCATAACGCAATTTCGTGACATCCTGCTCACACAAGTTCCCCGCATAGGACCCGGCCAGATGGTCTCATCGGCTGCTGCTGTTCTGTTTTTAGCAGCCTCATTCTGATCGTGTTGTTTGGCCATGGGCCCTCCACGCCAAGTTTCAGATCGATGCGAAGCCGCATCGGCTTGGGGGCAACACCCACCCAACTGGGCAGTTCCGTCGTGCATTGTATGGAAGGAGCCTCACCCCTCACCTTCCCTGCCCCCCTCCCGAGCCCAGCAGCCTGTTTTGCAGTGATAACAAGCTTCGCGCCCCCGCATCCTCGCCGATCCTGTTTGGTTATCCTTTTCCTTCCTCTTGGTACAAATTATTTGTTCTTGGCAGCGTACTCCCCCCTTGCCACTATTCACAATGCTTAGGCGCTTCACGATCTCTCATATCCATTTCTACTCACGCAAACAGAGGTAGGACATTCGGAACCGCAGGCAGCCGTTCGCTCCACCTTTGGCGGCCATCTCGGGATCCTCGCTACATCGGGAATCACCACGAGCTTGGCAAGCGTTTAACATCACAACCCCCACTTGAACAACCGCCAAGATGCCCTCCTCCCGGACATCGTCGCCTTCACCCACTCACCGTGCAAGGACACGGACACGCTCCGCTTCATCCTCCCGCTCCAACTCCATCGCCGCATCTTCCCGTTCCAACTCGCGCGCCCGATCTGCGGCCTCCAGCCGTCGACCTTCCAGACCGTCTTCAAGGGCACCCTCCAAGGGACCCTCGAAGCGCAGCAAGTCCAAGCGCCGCAGCCACTCCAGCTCCAGCTCCGGCAGCAACTCGGACTCGGACTCCAAGAACTACAAAAAGGGCGTCAAGGGCTCGATCCTATTCCTCGGCACCATCGCAGCCGCAGGATACGCCGCCCACAAGTATTGGCCCAAGGGCGTCCTTTACGGCGACAAGGAGGAGTGGGAGCACGACGCGGAACACGGACACGGACACGGTGCTAGCCATCCCGATAAGCCGGGCAGAGGGGGCAAGGAGCCTTTGCCGCCTGCGAGCCTTCCGAGGCGGGTCTCTTCATCCTATCAGTCAGAGAGAGAGAGGCTCGATCGCGGTGAAGGATCTGTATCCACCTCCAGCTATGTCGGTCGCGAGGACGGCCGACCTCGTTATCGCGAAGATGGCCGCGGAGTTCCTCCCATGAGAGACGAGCCACCCATGCGTTTCGACCAAGGCCCATCCGGCCGTGAGAGACCATATCCCCCGATTCAAGCCAGTCACGGTCCCCATTTGAGAGACGAACTGCCGCCCCGCTTCGACCAAGGTCCGCCCGGCCGAGACTGGGATCGAGATCAAGATCGGGACCGGGACCGATCTGATCGCTCGAGTCAGAGCAGCCGAAATATCCCCTTGCGAGACGACCCACCTCTCCGCCTTGAACCGGGCCCGCCCGGCCGTGACCCCCTTCGGGAGCGAGACCGACGGGATCGCCCAAGCCAAGCCTCTCGCGGTCCCCCCATGAGGGACGAACTCCCCGTGCGCGTCACCCAAGCTCCCCCCGCCCGCGACCTAGACCGCGACGCGGACCGACTTGGCAGCGACTCGGACAGATTTTACACCGTCGCCCCCGCTCAATCCAGTGACAGCCGCCGTGACCGCGGCCAAACCGGCTCCGGCTCCGCTCCGGTCCCTGCCGAGCGCGAGCGACAGGGCATCTCCACGTCGTACTACCCGCCCGCATCGCGACGGAAGTATTACAAGGAGGAGCCCTCGTACGTCTCGCGCGAGCCGCCGGCGTATGCCTCGCGTGAGCAACCGGCGTATGCCTCTAGGGAGCAGCCTGTTTATGCCTCCCGCGAGCAGCCGGTCTACGCTTCACAGAGCTCCTCAGTGGTCTACACCTCTCGGGAAGCGCCTGTTTATGCCTCCCGTGGTCAGGCTGCGGAGGTCCGGCGAGGATCTGGCAACCCTGATAGACGGGGATATGAGGATGATTCCGGCGGTGTGTACTACAGCAGGTGATGCGTCTAGACAGGCAGGTAGACGCACGGTAAGATTTTCCAGGACAGGTAATTTGGTTAAGAGTCGTGGTGTCATTGGTATCTTCATAACTTATCGGAAGACTGTCCTCCAGGCTGAGAGTTGGCTGCAGCACGATTATTCCCTTCATTATTTCCCAACTTTTGGAAAGTCAGCACGTATCACACGGTAGCAAGGAAAGGAGCAGGTTATTATGATATGGTTCATTCATCTCCAAGGATTTTCCAGAGCTGTGTCTATCTGTGCGCCAAAATAAAGCCATCTAACGCTTGCTTGCTCATATTGCATGCAGACCAGCACTGCTAAAGTATCATGCCAAGGTATCATCTGCGAAATCGCTCATGCTGTAAAATCGCTATGTGCAAAGGGCGGCATCATCGCCACCAAGTTCGTCATCGCTGTCATCTCTGACGACCTTCCGGGGCCTGCCCCTGCCTTTGGCCTTGCGAGCCGGCTTCTTGGCTGGCTCCGCCGGGGAACTAGCGGGGGAAGATGCTGGGGAAGGCTTTGAGGACGGAGATAGTTTCGAGGATGGCGAGACAGGCATGAGAGGGGCGTCGGTTCCCTCGGGCCACATGTTTGCCCATCCCTTCCCACCGGTCTTCATGACCAGGTAGGGGTTGACTTCTGCTTTGAACCATCGCTCTCCTCTGGTGGTGCTCCTTGAGCCACCCTCTAGAGCAGAGAGTGCAGCTCGCGTAGTACGCATGCGTTTAGACCCTTGGGCAGCCTTTCCACCTTCGCTGACCAAGCTGCTGAGCTGAAGTCTCTGCTTCTGGAGGCTCAGATCATAGGCAACGATACCGCGCAGGTAGGGTGCTACATCGAGAGCGATCATCTTGAAGGTCCGGTCGAGGACGGAGGGGTCCAGGTACGAGACTGCCGTCACAGACTCCGAGGCAGCGATCGGGTCAAAGGCAAAGGCAAAATCGATGCGTGAGACCACAGTTGTACCGGTGATCGGCGTTGTGAAGCTTTTTTGGATGCAGTCGGCGACCGTAGACTCAGTTGAGGGCTGAAGCTCCAAGGTAGAGCGGGCGGAAAGATGCTCGGTCTTGGCCCGCAACACGGATTTTGCGAGCGATTTAATCGTTGTTGTCATCGAGGCTGGGGAAATGTGGTGATGGATAACAGATGGCGTATCAAGATGTGCGAGTCCGAGAATGAAGTCATCGCGCATCTTTAACGAAGGATCAGGGGCAGTTGTGTCGGGCAGCTCCTGTAGAGAGCCGGTTAGCTTGGTTCACTCTTTGCTCTGTTGATGGGGGAGGACTTACTTCTTTGAAGGTGGCAAACGATCGGCAAGCGCCCATGTCTGCTATGCTCATGGAATCTGCGAGCTGATCGAATGCACTGAGCGTCTCAAGTCGGCTTTGAGGCGTAGTTGCAACGGTGCTCACTTCTTCCGCCCACGATGCAAGGCCAATGGAATCCTGCCACTGTCCGATGTCAAGGGCCCAGAACTCCCAGGATTGTAGCAATAGCTCCTCTTCGATAAGTCTCGGGGAGACTTTCGGGTCCACGATGCTGTCACGCCCCAGCCAGTTCATACCTTTACTGTACGTCCCCTCGCTCACCACTCTTACCACCTCATTCTCTTCGTCAAGATCGACGCCCTTGGGCCAACGGGGGTAGAACCAGTCGAAACCACCCCTGCGATCACCAACACCAATTTGACACCAGTACTGTAGGTCTGTGGTGGCAGCACGCAGGTCTTCGGATCGAGACTCATAAAGCGACTCAACGGCCTGACGCTGCAGAGCATGACCCTCGTTTGCTGCAACCAAGATAAGTCGGTCAATTGCAAGCTCGCAAGGTGGTGGAGTGAGACGGAAAATGCCGTGAAGTTTCATGGACATCAGAGGCAACAAAGTCTCATCGTTGCAAGTGATGATAAATGGCCGCTTCGACTGTGCGATGAGGCCCGTGACTGTCGCCCAGAACTGTTTATCCTCCTCGTAGAGGATATCAGCCTCTTCCAACAGAATCAGCGATTGTCTTTGACCCTTTGAGGCATCCTTCTTCGTATCTTTCGACTGCCCAGAAGAGGGCTCGGCTGGCTTCGCAAGCTTTGCCGCCCCAGCTTTGAGCTTGAAAAAGGCGTTCATTATTGACTGCTTCCCGGATTTGATGGCCTTCTCCACCTCATCTTTTGCAGCTTCCTGTGCTTCCGCCTGGGGGGCAGATGACTGCTGTTGGACCAGGTGATTCCGTGTCATGTCGCCAATCTTCTCGAGAACGTCCTTTCCGCTCCTTCGGCTGCATGAGTTGATCTCAAAGACTTCGAAGCCCAACTCCTTTGCAACGGCATAGACAAGCGCCGTTTTGCCACATCCGGTTGGGCCGCTTATGACCAGCGTGTTGGCAATCTTGTCGCCATCCCTGCCCTTTGACAAGCTGCTTGATCTGACCACAGTCTTTTTGACGATGCCTCGGCTTCCACTAGGAGTCCAATCGGCCTCATCATCCGAGAGAGCGTAAAGCTCGTAGTCCTCGTCGTCACTAGAGATGATGAACCCATCTAGCCTCTTTCTTCTCTTCTTCTTCCCACCTATAGCTTTCCCTTTGGCTTTCGATTTGTCCCCTTCTGTAGCGCCGGTATCTACTGACTGGACCATCAAAGCCTGCAGCCAATCGCGCAAGAGGAAGGGCTCCCGGCCTTGTTGGAGGACCTCGATTGTGGACGTTGGTGCGTATTTCTGAGCCCAGTTCACTGTCTCGCATTCGGACCTGTCAAATGCAGACAGACCGGAGGAGACCGAGTCGAAAAGGCGGGCCAGCTGCGCTGGTGGACAGAGTTTGTTGTTCTTGCCATTGACCAACTGCTTTGCTCCATTGGTTTTCTTCACAGGTGCCGGTGCCTTAAAGGTCTTAAGCTCAGAGAGAATCCTGGCCTGCAATTTCCGGCCACTCTCAAAATGTTTTTCTGGGAGGCGAAGTTGGACGGGAGGCGGGAGGAATTCGTCTGTGTTGACGTTTCGGACGGCTTCGGCGATTTCCGATACGCCAAGCTCGTGAGCGATGAACTCCATAATCGACTCTGAGAAGGGGACCTTCACTGCGTGCCCTTTCGACTTGCGGAGAGGGAGAGGTAGCAAAACATCACCACCGGCGCCAGTGTAGCCAAGGCCCTCTCCGCGCACATGGGCTATGTCTTTGGCGGGCCATGCTGGCAGTTTTGCTCCCGGAAACTTGAGGCCCGAGTTCTTCACGCCAAACTGGGGCAACCGAATATTCGAGGAGTCGACGCGAGGCTTCTTGGGCGAGCAGGGTGTAGAGCTGAACTCCTTCATCCTCACTTTCGGAGGAGACTGCACAGCTTGCTTGGTCTTCGTTTCCTCGGATGCGGCTGCTACGTCTGGCTTTTTAGCCTTCCCCAAGAAGAATGGATGTGTCGATTTCTTTGAGCGTTTGGGCGTCACTGCCTTCGCCATGGTGAGACCCTCGGTGCCTTTTTTGGCAGATCGTGGAGAAGATTTGGGTGTGGGCGTGGAGGGGCGCTTTGAGCCGCTGAGAATTGTATTGATCTTGCTGCCGAGAGAAACGCGAGACTCGCCATCCGTACCGTATGGAATGGCGACAATCCTTGAGCTTCTTCTGGTAGGCTGAGGAACATCCTTGCTCCCTTTGGCACCAGTCTTTCCGCCAACGGGTTGGGGTTTTTGACGGGGAGGCGAGCCAATTGTGCCGGTCTTCGCGTTCAATTGAAGCAACTTCTTCGGCTTTGTGACATTCCCACTCGAGGTTGAAGACAGGACTTGCAGAGCAGCAGAGGGGCTGTTGTCAGGATTCTCAGATTGTGTTTTTGGCGAACTAGGGCCTTCGGGGTGCGTTGTGGAAATTCTCGCTTCCTCGCTTTCTTTTGTTGAAACTTCGAATTTGGAAAGGGCTGGGACCGTGTGAGCCTCAGTGTTGCCCGGCTGGCTGGCGGTGGGGTCGACATTCTCGGCGTTGGACTTTTTGAAGTGATTTGCAATGCCCCCGCTAGTTGAAGCTCTGGCTCTCTTCTTGGTGCGTTCGTTTTTGGGCTCCTCATTCTCGTCCTGGTCGGCGACAGCCTTCCGCCGTTTCTTTTGTGGCTTGCCCGATTTTTCCGGATTGTCATTAGCTGACTTCTCGTCCCCAGCCCCGCTGGGTGCTCCGGATTTCTCGAATTCTTGGGTAGTTTCATTCACTTCGCGTGTTTCGGCCGTTGGGGGAGCAAGTCGGGCTGGTGTGAAGAAAGGGTGCACCGGCTTGTGCCCAGAGCATTCTGGACCGGTGACATCGTCCGCCATTGTGAGAACAGCCACGGACCCCATAGATCCTGCCGAAGCCTGGAACAGGAACCAGAGGTTAGTTATAGCCCTCAAAGCAGAAAGTGTAGCGAAACACACCTCGCCTTGGCGTTTAGCGTTCGGCCGTGAGTTTATCGAGTCGCAGGGGTATCATGTCCTGGCGTGGAGATGCAAATTGGAGAAAAGAATAAATAGGGGGTTCAGATGTGTATGGATAGCTTCCTGTCGAAGTGCGGAGCAAATAACTCGCAGGATAAATCGTTGGTGTTGCGTGAGCTCCGCGGTCCTTTCGAAATTGCAGTTTGGAGTTTGGTGATGCACTTTAGCAGACCGCGACGGAAGGCGCGTCTTGCCGAGGACCGTGTTCGCGCGACTGAGCTGCCCCGCTGCAAAGCAATCGACCAACCGTGTGCCGAGAAATCGGCTGCCGCATTCCGGCAGGGATCAAAGATGCGCCGGCCCTCCAATTGGGGCTGTCTTCAGTGGCTGCAGCCCAACCAAACTTTTAGTTCCCCACTTTTCTTTTTCGGCAGGAACTTTTTTGCAGCATCGCAAGTGGGCTGGTTGGAAGTCCTCGATTTTCGACTTGGAGGTTACTTCAACGACAGACAGCGACGGCAACACCACGATGGCCTCCAAGTTGCATATTCACAAGCCCTATGTGCTAAAGGCACTCTCCCAGCCCCTGGACCGTCCAGATGGGCCAGGCCGACACACAATCGGCGAGGTGCTCGGTCAGAAACAGGGCTCCAAGAGGCGCAAGCGGTCGGAGCTCTCTGTTGCCATTGACGGCGATGCAATTCACCTCTACGATGTCAGACAGCCCTTTTGCTTTCTGTGCTGGTTTGCATACTAATGTCCCGGCAGATACTCTCGTCCCAGGCTCTTACCTCCTACCTCGTCTCGCCGCAATCCTTCTTCACCTGTGCGCCGTACTCCTTGCGATGGAGGCAGGCCACCACGAACAGCGCCACGCGCTACACCTATGCCTCAATCCGGGACTCGCTCTCTAAGAAGGAGATCAAGCTTTTCAAGGATACGCAGGACGAGTCGGGTGGCAGCACAGCGACATCCGTGTCCCACACCCATCGCTGCGACCAGCCGATTGTCTTTCTGGCCGCCACATCCCCCAAGGTCGCCTCGCAATCGCTCGAAACGGGGCTGCCCAACCACGACGTCATTGCGGTGGCGGCCGACGGCACTGTCCTGGCCTTGAACGGGGAGACGCTGGAGAACAAGTGGACTTCGTCCCCGACGGTGTTCACACAGGAATTTTCCTCGAATGTGGGGGTCGAGGGGTTCCAGGTCGACTTCGTCCAGTTCGCATTAGCAGCGGACATTGTCGATGGGCTGTTTGGCGGCAGCAACGAGCTCTTCGGCGTTTTCCAGGAGAAGGTACACCGAGACGGCTTCAACCCAGACATCCTTGTTGTCATTACGTCGGTGCAGGAGGAACAGGACGTCAGGCGGCGGCACTTGCACATCCTTGCGCTACCAGAGGATAGGCCTTCGCGACAATCGAATGGGCAAAACATCATTTCTGTCTTTGTCTCCCCCCTTCCGACCCAGGCCAACTCAAACAAATTCCAGCTAGATGTTCGATCAGGCACGCTACAGGAGCTCTCTGACGAAGTTCTACTCACTTACAGCTTCAAATCTGGCATCCCTCGGCTTGACCACAAGTTGCCAGTTCCCGGGATGACCTCTTTCCTTCGGCTATCGAAGACTTCGGTGCTGGCTGCGACCGAAACATCCCTCTCGGTCTACAACCCTGTATTCCGATCTCTACAGACAACAACCCCAATCGGCAACGAGGATGAGAGGGCACCAGAGACTAACAGTCACTGTGAGCTTTTAATGTACCTTGCCAGCCGGGAGGTTGCGGTGGGCCTTCGGGGGTCGTCACTCATTGCAATCCAGATCGAGGCGCCTGCAACTAGAAGCACCAAGCGCCGGGCCGACGGCTTGCTTGTCGATGCCATCCGACGGGGAATGACGAGAGAAGATGCTCGCGAGAAAGGAAGTCGTCAGGAGCATGCCAAGTCAGCCATCCTTGCAGAGCCTCATCCTGCCTTGTTTTCTGAGGCATCCCAGAAAGAGTGGCAGGAGAAGAGCGCCAAGGCCGACGAGCTTCTGCAAAACAATGATTTGCAGGAGCTTGAAGAGCTCCTAGCGGGTGTATTCAAGGTTCAGTTGGAGGAACAACAATCTGAAACAAACGGCGAGGAAACGGCGGCAACTACAGCTCTTCCAAAATGGGCATGGCTGGGGCCCGAGGCCGATTACCCTCAAGTTGACAGGCGCTGGGTTCTATACGCCATCCAGAAGGTATTTTTTTGGAACGATACAAGCAGTGAGGAGGCGGCGCTTCATCTCGACTGCAAAATGCCAGACAGCAATGTTCTTGGATATCTGGTGGCCGCTGGCCATTTGTCGGCGTCAAATTTGAAGTCTGCCTTCAAGGACCAGGTCCAGGAGCTGGACGAAATCGACAGAATTATTGGAGAGGAACTCCCTTCCGTTCTGGTCGAAGCCGACCCCACAATGGAGCTGCTGCTCGGATATCTCTCCGGAACTCAACTTGGCTCGACCGAACTCACTTCCGCCATCAAGCTTCTGCTGCGCAGTCTCGACCTGCTTGAAGATCCTTCCAAGTTGAAGGGCATGCGGCACGGCGCCTCGGATCCGGACAGCGCGGGCGATAACGACGCCATCACTATGGAGCTCGACCGAGCGGAGGAGGAGCTTCAGATCACAGAGTATTATCTCGGCACCGACTCTGGAAGTCGGGCAGGCGCTCTCAGCGTCGCATTCAGCAAATTAGCTATGTGCCCTTCGGCTGCGACCGTCCAGAGCTTGCGTAGGCTATTCAAGCCCGAAGAAACGATATGTCTGATGAATGTTCTTCGGATGGAGCTTATCAAAGACGGCTGGACCACACGCTACCTGGACCGACAAGCCGATGACGAAGAGGACAGCGAGGCTGCTCCTGACGGAAGCATTCAGCTCATTGCTGAGCTGATGTGCAGATGTCTGGACTCTGTAGGTTTGGGTGGATGGATGGCATTCGACGCTGTGCTTGCAAACGGAGGCGATCAGCAACAAGATTCGGTCGATTTCTTCGCACAGTTTCAAGCTGAGGTCAGCGTGGCTCTCGAGGGCATACTCGAGGCCGTCCGCCTACAAGGCACTTTGTCCGAGACTGTCAGCTTCGCGAAGAGATGCAAGGCTGCTGCGAAGGGATCCAAGCTCAGCAAGGGGTCGCGAGTGCAGACCCAGATGCTGCCGTATGGCTTGAAGACAGACACGAGGATATCGTTGGACAGGGTAAGGTCAGGAGGCGAAATTGTCCAGCGCAGCCGCAGGCAGATCGGCTACTTCCAGAGTAAGAAGCGGAAGTCGTACTCTGTGAATAGGATCTCAGAAGAGAGTTTGATGGGGCGGGCAGTGGCCCGTGTTGTCAAAGAGGAGGGCCAGTAAAGCACCAACTTTGTGGAAATCCAGATACCCAGTGTCATTGTTCACCGCTTGACCGGCAGATCCGCCTCGCAACTTTGTGTCTGACTTTCGAATCCCAATGCATGCTGTCGTGTTGGAAGAACGGCAAGGCTGGAAACGCGCTCCTTCGAGATGGAGGGCCCAGCGAGCAGAGCCGCATCTCTGCCGTCCGTGCCGGGGTAAGCGTGCTGGCGGTCATGAGGTGTGTGTCACGGTGTGTCGAATTACCCCGACCACGCCATCGATCCCGCCCGGTTGCACACGGTAGATGCCAGCAAACACCTTGTCCTCCCACATTGCGGCACGGCAGCTAACGATCTCGACCGCAACTTAGACGGCCATGCGATGATTAAGGTAAGGTGAGGGGGGCAATGGGCTGTATATTTCGCAGCGTGGCTGCAGTCGTGACACCCCCATCGGATAAACTGAAAGCGTCGGTGTCTACCTGCCTGGATATCGATCGGGCATCGGCTGTGGTTGACCATACTATTGAACGCCGTGCTTGAGGTCGCCGGAGGCTCCCATCCAATGGGCCGGAAACCGACAAGGTCCGGCAGCATGCAATCGTGCCGCGTTTTATCTTTTTGCTACACGACGCATCTCGGCCTGACTGCTCCCACGGGTTGGGATTGTCGCACTGCGTCTTCTGCCTGCAGAAACAAATTGATGCGGGTAAGCACGCCAGTCAATCACGCTGTCGGCTCCCTCGCCCAAATGCAACCACCGAGCCTTTGTCTGCTTCTTTTGCGCACCAAGAGCGGTCTGACTTCACGTCGCTTCGATAATTACCGATCGCCTGCGTTTCTTTCCTGGCGGTGGAGGCTGACTTCGAGTTCCCAGAGGCAAACACCAAGGACGGCGAGAGGGGTAACCTCTCGGCCGGACTTCTCGTGGACACCACGTGGGCGGGAAACGGGCTGGCTGCCACAGCCTCGCATTGCAACGGTACCGCGAGGTTTCCTTTACCTAACTGAACCCTACATTGGCTGGGGTGCTTTATCACCATCGTGTCCGTTTCTCGACTCCATTTGCCACCACGTTGGCCGAGCACAGCCAGCCTCTCGGCGAACGTCGTTTCCAAGGAGGGGCGCTTCTCGCTCCTGACTCCATCCTCGTACAGTATATCACCATTCCCATACTTTTCGGCGCTCGTAGTGCGTGCGTATTTGGTATCCGCACTTGCATCGGATCAGTTGATGCTCGCTTGGGAGCTCCTCCGTCGTGTTTGGTCGTCGGATTCAGGGTCTTCTTGGGCTAGAACATCAAGGCCGGGAGGCGCAGCCCGGGATCTCAACCAAGCCACCACTGTGGACTCTGCTGGCGCTTCTCGAAACCCCAGTTCGCTGGAACGTCATCGTTGGGGTTCACTGGCTCGGTTAGCTGGGGAAAACGTCGTCCTAGCACTACGCTATTGGCCAGCCCTGCCCCAAATGGCCCACCGGGTGTGGTGGGGTGTGAATGGCGTGTGGAGTCATGGCCCAAAAGACGTCACCGAGCTGGTTGTCTGCGCTGCGGGAAGGAACATCTCAAGCTCGGCGCGTGGTAGTCACGACACCTCGACCAGTAAAGCGAAGGGAGACCCAAGGTGCGAGGACGATCGCCCAGTGCCCATTCCAAGGCTTCTATTTACGCAGCGCAATCACCACTCGGTGTCTGGACGCGACCCAGCGCATCCCGTGTCCATTTGGCAACCTATCCTTCAACACGCTGCTCGTCGCCCCAGCGAGGCTCTGGTGCTCTCTTGTGCTCTCGTAGCCCAGCCTCCACGCAACACATCGACCTTGAGGCTCCCCGACCAGGTGCCGCGATTTTGGGGCACGCAAAGCGAGAAACTGGTACGACGTTTTCCCTGTCATTCCCTTTGTATCGCACGCCACACCACGTCGCAAGTGCACAGACGCAACACACACAGCCTTGTCGGGGCTTGAGCCCGTCGGCGATGGAAGTGAAGCCCCGCGGTGTGCGAGGAGCCGATGACATATCGCGGAGATCGGTTGGGCGCCCACGAAAGTTGATGGTACCTCCCAAGGGCATGGTCAGGCAAGCGTCCGGTCGCGTCATTCGCTGGTCGCCTCGAGCCCGACACTCGGGCTTCCATGTTGATGATAGCCTCTGATCTGAGCACCACCCCTCTTCTCACAGCCCCGGTGTCTTTCCACCTTTCCACCTCACTTTTTCTCTCGCCGCTGGTATATCCTGATGTAGCCCGGATTCTTGTCTCCTTATTCTCTGACTTAACTTTCCATCCCATCTCACCACGCGTCTAACAAACCGGTCTTAGCGCCATTGCAGATCCCGCGACCGCCGGATCCCACCTTGAGACGGACCCCCTCACACTGATTAAGCCCATGCCTCGTCAGCAACACCACCACCACCTTTTTTCTGCAAATCCACACGCAACTTTCGTCCATTGAGGACGCTGAACGCAGTAGATCGTTCCATTTGTGTGGCATCCGCATCGCGTGATCATATCGCCCCGATGACAGCTCCCAACAGCAACGACTTCCCTGAACCCAACACTAAGTCCGTCGACGATTTTGCCCTCCGAATTTACCGGCGTGCCTATGGCTCCGGCCCGGCCTTTGCCACCGTCGCTGCGGCGGTCCGTGGCTTGAAGAAGTCGCTCGGGCACCTCCATGCGGAGGCCGAAGACCCTGACTCCGTCTTGAATCAGCCGGGCTTCGCAGCTCAACAAGGTCGCAGCGCCGCGTTTGCCCGCCAGCTTACCTCCCTCGTCGAGGACAGTGACTTAGTGTTGACGCAAGCGGAAACAATTCTCAAGAAGTATAGCGACGACGACGGCAACGGTGTTGGGCCAAAGGGCCGCAGATCAGATGTGGAGCTGCAGGAACGAGATGGCCGAATCGAGGTTCTCCAGAAAGAAGTGACATCTCAGAAGATCAAAATCGACATGTTTCTCGACACAGTGCAACTGCACACACCTTCGAAGAACCAGCAGGTGTTGGAAAACACGGATGACGGCGAGCTAGATCGGATAAAAGACAAGGTTGATGCAGTCGCATCCCGATTATTCCGCAACAAACGTTCGCCAATCGAAGGACCCCAGGACGACATGTGGCAGGAGTTCAAGGAGGAACTTGAGAAGGAAGGCTTCTCAAAAGACGTCCTCCGTCAAAACAAGGTAAGCTATTTCCGCCAATGCTGTGGCACCAGCCAGAGTCTCGCCATCGCTTACACAGTACTCAGGAGGTCCTCCGTGCCTACATCAGGGAGCTCGAGTCTCATCAAAGATCCGTCAATGGTTCTCCGCCCTCCGTCCGCGGCTTGCTTTCCCATGGGCCCACCCCGTCAATGGCGTCGATGTCTACGCCATATCCAGTCTCCGACGGGGAATCTCCACCCAACGCAGGTCCCGGGTGGCACGACAGACGTCCGCAAGCTTCCACCGCGATCCCGCAATTAGACCCTGCCGTCCCGAGGGTGTTGCAGCCATATCATCACTCCCAGGTCCCTGCCATTGATGCCCGGTCTTCCACCCTCAGCTACGAGCCCTCCATCTCTGGCGACTCCGAGGATTTCGGGCCCAGCAGTGACAAGACCGCTCTAATATCAACCAGGGACTTGATGGCTTTCGATGAGGCCGACAGAATGGCAACACGCCTTGGTTCCGTTCACCTGATGCCTGGTCTCCCCCCACCAAACTATAGCATTGCCCCTGGAACTTCGCCAAGCACGCGATACTTGCCGACAGGGGCACAACCTCTTATGATCCCCGGGTCCCCGGGTCAAGCAAATGACATGCAGCTATCTACCTCGCCACGCACCCAGCAATATGGAACCTCTCCTCGCTATGTTCCACCATACCCAAGTGGCGCGTCCCCGATCTCTTCTGTAATGACGCCGCCCCCACCTTACGCCAATAGCCCGCCGTATTCCACGGCGCCTAGCCATCCTTTGGCCATTTCAGCACCGCCAGCTGGGAGCGATTTGGTTCGACAAGGCTCTCTTCCCCGACAGTTCAGCCGGCTGGCCCCCGACAGCAAGGGGCAAGAGATCCCTGTCGAGGCCAAGTGGACCAAGATCAAGCGTTCATTGGTATCTCCTGAAGTGCTGGAGAAGGCTGGCGTGCGCTATGAGGCCAGGCCAGAGTTTGTGGCTATTCTTGGTGTCTTATCACGCGAGAAGATTGCCGAATATGCAAAACTGAGCTCTGAAGTACGGAATTCGAGACGGTCCACGGCCCGAGGCGGGAGAGAGAAGCCCGCCGAAACATACCGTGATCGTGAGATGAAGCGGAAGGGGTCTATAAGCGATGACGAGGACGTATTATGGGATGAAAGCGACACGTCGGACGATGACCGGAAGTCCCGAGGGAAACACTCTCGGCACAGCCGAGACAAACACGCTCCCAAAGGTGGCGCGCAGGAGAAGGAAAAGGAGAAAGAAAGAGAGAAGTCAGACCGGCACGGGGACAAGAGGGCAATCCCTGTCATCGTCTCGCCGCCGGCCAGTGTTAACGGCGACGACCCGTCTCCGGCAAGCACAGTCGGCCCCAAGCCCATCTTGAAGAACAAGAACCCCAACCACGTACGCTTCGACGGTGATGGCCCACGGGAGATCCTCCCTGGCGATTACACGGAGAAGGCTCGTCGTGAGCGAGACCGCAGTGGTCATCGCGGAGAACGAGAGAAGGACCGTGGTGAGCGGGACAAGGACCGGCCACGCGACAGAGACAACAGAGATAGAGATAAGGACAGAGACCGACGCCGTGATCGTGGTGACCGTGACCGCGACCGAGACCGCGAGCACCGTTCCTCCCACAGGGACCGGGATCGCGAGAGCGTAAGGGACAGAGAGCGCGGCGAGCGTGGCGATCGTGACCGCGATGACAAAAAGAAAAGCAGCACCCTCAAGGATTCGCTCGGCGCGGCAGGTATTGGCGGCGCAGCAGCTACCCTGTTGAGTGTACTGGCTGACGCAGCGGTCCATCTTTAATGGCTATGAGCATGATAATATAATGGAGGGAAGGGGGGATTAGGAGCACGAAAACGACCAACGAGACTTATTTTCTTCTTGCCTTTGCTTTCCATGACATGTACGACGACGGCGGATGCATCGATATACCCTTTCAGGTTTCCCATCTAGGGCATGCGGGAGATTGCAACATTTCTTTTTATATTTTCATTACAAATATTTTTGTTCTTCGGTGTCACAAGAGGCAAGGAAAGGAAACCCGGAGTACATGCTTAATCATTTCATGTACCATCTACCAAAACATCTTTCCACTGGGCATCAGTCTGTAGGCTAGGGAGGAAGCGTCATGATTTTTCCACGTTTCTCATTTGTATTGACGAACATGTATCTATCCATATCATCGTTTCCATACACGTGTATGCCAGTACACTAGATGAGCCAGAAAAAGAAACCAAGATGAAGCGTCCCCAGTCTTCCCTTGCGGACATTGTAGCAAGTTCAAGCATGTCATCAAATCGTATTCCTGGTAGCTAAGATATCGATCATATAAATTCCCTGCGCCAACGCTTCGATGCCTCATGTCATTAGAGTAAATATATGCATGCCCTCCGTCTACTTCCGCCTAGAACGGCGCCCTGTTCCCTCGAGCGCCTGCTGACCATCAAACCCCCCGATATCGCTGAACGTGAGTCTATCCGACTTTGGGGCCGCAGGTGCAGCGCCCTTCTTTCCCATGATCTTGTGCAGCAACTGATTCTTGGCCGTCTGCGCGTCTTTGTCCTCGTACTGGATCTGTGTCCCCGACGGGAGTTCGTTCTTCGTGGCCTGCGCCGCGGTCTCGGTGACTTTGCCTGCTGCAGCGATGGCAGCAGCAGATGTAGCAAAGGACACGGTAGCGGAGCCGGAGTTATCGCCGCCGCCGCCGCTGGCGCTGCTTGCTGCCGAGACGTTGCTCACCGCGCGACCGAGGACCTCGCGCTTTCGTCGTCTAGGGGGCATCCTTGAAGGAGCGGAGTCAGCGCTGCCGTCGGGGCCGGACGCTATTGGCTCAAGTGCTGCGGAGTTGAGGAGGGAAGATGTGAGTTTGCTCGAGATGGCGAGACGCTCGGCTGCTGCAAAGGCGGCTTTTTCAGCTTTGATGCGCTTTCTTGCTATCTCCGGATCTTCTGGTGCATTTTCTTGGGGTGCATCTTCCTCTGGTGGTGCTTCCTTCTCGGCAGGGGTTTCACTTTCCCGAGGCACGTCGGGCTCAAGAGGAAGGGGAGTTGGTGTAGCCGTGCCAAAATCGCCGTCTGTGGCCTCGGAGTCGGCGATTTCGCTTACAACCCGACTTATTGGCTTTCGAGCTGCTGTTTTCAGTGAGGGTTGTGGCGTCGGCTGTGGCGCCCTGTTGAGGGCGCTGGCTGAGGTTTCTGAGAGGGGTGCAGAGGCAACGCTTTTGTTGGCCGAGTTAGTGGAGCTGGCCCCGGCGCTGTCGCTGTCCATCTGGAGTTGGTGGGTAGGTGCCGTCTCAAAGTGCGTTGTTGTGGTGGCCATCGACTCGTCAGCCCGAGATGGGCGACGATCTGTGGCCGCAGATCTCCTTGATTCAGACAGATTCGAGCCCCCGAGGTTCATCGGAGAAAATCCAGAAGAGTCCATATCGCGACGGGTCTTTGCCTTGGCAACAGGCCTGGGGGCTGGCTTAGGAAGCAGGTCTTTGTCGATCATCTCCCTCCGCTTATCCTGCCGTCCCCCTGCTTCCTTCGGGCTCGAAACGTTTTGCTTCAATTCTGGAAACAGGAACGCTTTGATTGGAACGTTGAAACCGGCCGAGATGCACTCCCAAAGCCAGTCCGCGTTGACGACTGGCACCCTCCATGACCTTGCCATCTGGAGCTTCTCTGCCCTGACCGAAGACAAAGAGGAGCAGACCAACACTGAGGCACCTGGGGTGAACCTCTCCTCGTACTTGGCACCGAGCTGTCTAAGCGCCTTATCCATATGGTTCAGGTCAACCCCCGTAAAGCCGGCTGTACATATTGTGAGTTTCTCGAATCCGAGAATGGGATACACGGGAAAGGGTCGCCCAAAAACATGCTCGCACGGATCGAAGAAGTATTTCTTATGCATGCACCTCTCAATATAAAACTGCGTGATGATGTGGACATTTTCTGGCAGTGGGGGGTGGGTTTCGGCTGTGGAAACTTGCGGGACGACGAGAAATCGGTGAGCCAGCTGCGCACCCGAGGCCCCGGAGACCTCGTCGAGAGAGTTGCAAACCAGGCCCCCCAAAGAAGAAATTGCGTTCATGACGACGGCGGTCTTCTGGTCCGAGAAGCCATGGACGTAGAACCCGCAAGAAGCAAAAACCATGCCGTCTTCTGAGGCACCAAAGGAGGACAGCCGTGTCATTTGGGTGTCCATCGACTTGGTTCTCCCGGACTGCTCTGCCGGTTCCGCGGGCTTCGGCGCAGGAGCTGTTTCGGCAGCAGGTGGTGGCTCTGACGTCGCGGGCTTCCTGAGAATGTCGCCCCAGATATTTTCCCTCTGGCTGTTGAGCTTCATGCTCGCGGTCTTGCGCAGTTTCCTCTTGCCCTCCTCTTGTACAGAGTCGTCTCTAGCTCTCTTTCCCAGGGAAACCGTCCGCGTGATAGTCTTCTTATTCCAGGCCCCGACGCCTCTTTGTTCGACTGGAAGGATCGGATCGTAGCACTTCTCGTCCAGGATCATACCACGGGCGATACTGTCATTGATCCATTCGATAGAGACAGTGTTAACGCCCCACCCCCTCGCAGCTTGGTATTTCCGACCCTCGGCTTTGTAGACAACAAGGTGGGTGACCCTTCTGGTAAGGTCGCCCATGTAGACGCCGCCGTTCGACTCAATCTTGTCGACAATCTTCTGGCGCTCCTCAATGTCCTCGAAGCCGGTCATACAGCAGAAGAGGCGTCCTCGCTCGGGCTCGCTGCCGTCTTGTGTGGGGATGCCGCCGCCGGTCTCGAAGGTGCGCAGCTGCCACTTCTTCTCGAGGGCGTCGAAGTCGATCTCGGCGTCCTCGACCCAGAGGTCGCGCACTGCCTCAATCCAGCCGATGGCCATGGCCTTGACGTCGGGGCGTTCCTTCGCGACATGGCGATACTTGGGCGTGTCGTACTCTCCGACGACGAGATGTGTGCAGTCGGGTGTGAGATCGTACTTGTGCAGGCCGCCCAGCTCGGCTGTCTTGGCGGCGATGTCGGTCTAGTGGCGAAGGGCAGTCGGTCAGTCAGAGGCGACGAAGGCGGGGCAGATAAAGTGTCAAACTTACCCTCAATTCGGGCGGAATGCTGGTGCAGCAGATCACGACGCCGCGGAACGGATAGGAGGAGTCGAACTGTCCGTCATCGGAGCCTAGAAACGACGTCGAGGCCATTCTCGCGAGTTTTAATCGTGGACGTCGACATGGACGAGTTGCAGTGATTGTTGGCGATCGATTTTCCGCTGGGATCTTGGGGCCTTTGATGCTAGGCCAGGCGCGTCGCGTGGAAGTGACGCCAAGACGGCAAGAGGTGGGGCGAGCTGGCATTCTTCGCTTAGTCATCTGTTGACTTCCCCGATGCTCCACCCAGCTGAGCGGCCCCTGACGAAGTCGCACAGTGCACTTCGTCGAGGGGCTCGGACGAAAGTGTCAAGGAGAGTTGTTCGTTGGCCGGCTTCATGTCTTTCGCCTGAGTTTTAACTCAGATCTACGATGAAACAATGCCTAAAACAATCACGAGGCTTGCAATCGAAAATCCAGAATACTCAGAAACTAAGTTCTTTGATACAGTGCGGGTGGACCCAGAGCATCGTCGAGTTCCCTTTGTTGTGCTGAGGCAATGTGTAATGGCTGGGTTTTTCTCTTAATTGTCTACTCCTGCTTTTGAAACTCAGGGATTCCTTGGTCGGCAGGGTTTGACTCACCATCTGAGACTTGATTGATTGTAACAACTCACTTGCAGTCAAAGGGCCACAACAACACTCGACCGACGTAGAATTTCAGACCCGGAAGTATGGTAGAACGAGCCAGGAACTGTAGTAACAGCAGCTTGTTTCATAGTTTAAGTTAGTATCTTGGAAACTTGACATACCTATCCTCGGGTTCACTTCATGTCGGATGCACCCATATCTCGATCTATCGTCTGACCCTACCACACCGTTCCGAGAAATTAGCTATCATGCCAAGACCCTATTTTCTGCAGTTTTGAGAACAATGGAAGATATGGACTTTCTCTTCTGGTACTTACTAGAGCCGACACCAACTGGCACCAGTACCACGTCCCCTAAATATTTATATGTTATCTAGACCAACCGATGAACTCCCCAGGACACTTCCACTCAATCTCTCCTACCGTCTCACAAAGCGCATAAACATAACTTGAAAAAGAAGCAAAATGGCACGCTTTATAAAGACCGCCCGACGCAAGACCCCCGCTCTTTCGATACCCAGACCCAAACGCGGGGGAACCGAGCCCGAAAGTCAACGCACCGGTCCGAAGACAGCCGAAGACACCGCCCCGGAAGAAATCATTCCTGACACAATATTTGTCAACCCCCTCGCGGATTCTTCCGCGCCCTCGAGTGAGAATCGAGAAGGCAGCTCAGAACTGGGGGGTGACCCAGGTGACATTCCGGACGATAACCCGAATGTTAACCCTAACAATAACAACCCGAACAACCCCAACGACATCCCGACCCCAGCCCCTGATAGCACCCCTGCCCCCAAAGTCTCTGAAATCTGCCCCCGCTGCGACGCCCGAAGCTGCTATAACTGTAAGCTCATCTCGCAATGCGGAGCCGAAATCTGTAATTTCGGCGGTAAGAACTTGCTCAAGGACTGCCTTACACCTGCGGGATGGAAGTGTTGTCTCTGCGAGAATACGCATTATGGCGTCTCGCGGTATCGACCTGATTTGCATGTGCGCATGGAGGCTCTTTGCGAGGGGAGTGAAAACGAAGATATGAAGGGGAATGGAGGTGGAGAGGGAGGTGAGAAGGAGGGTGGGGCAAGGGAAAGGGAAAAGAGGTTGCGGTGTTGAAGGAGGGCGTGATGGATCCCGTGGAAGCAGAGGATGATGATAAAGACGATTCGGACGAGGAGAACGAAATAGAGGCGAAGGGACAAAATGGCAAGCATGGTGAAAAGAACGGAGTGTCCGGGAAATGCTTCATTGCCTACCGGTGCAAGCACATCAGGAAGCACATGGAAGCCCTCCAAAACGATAGCGACACCGATGACGACGGCAAACTCGAGGAGCACGAGGTCTGCCCAGACTGCGACCTTGTCAACCGATACGGAGAGCCCATCGCCCTCGTGGACACCAAACGCTTCATTCTCAGCGAAGTGTCGAGTCCACTGAAACAGAACCTCGAATGGTTCAAGAAGAAGCGAGCCTGGTTGACCATGGAGATGGGCCGGGGAGGGCATATGGCCGGGATGCGCACGCAACAGAAATTCGACGAGATGGACAAAGCCAAGAGAGACACCGACATTGCGCAGGGAATCGTTGGCAAGGCGGAGGTGTGGGCTGGGGAGATGATGAGGGCGGCTAAGGCGCAGAAGCGATAGCTAGCATCAAGTCTGACGACGGATGTTTGGTTTGATTAGTGTAGAATTAGACGTAAGGTACAATAGACATTCTCCTAGATAATACAAAAAGTTTGTAGATCTGGTGTTGCGTTACTTTCTTCCTCACAGCTAACGGAAGAACATGTTTCTCCGTTCATGAAACCTAACAGAGTGCATCGCCCGACATTGAGATAGTGCTCCTCATCCACCCGCCGAAGGACAACCGGTATGATGTTACCGTACAGCACACACACCAGGTCCCCGGGCTGAGATCCACGAGGGCACATTCCAAGGTACCCGTCCTGGGTTTCGAATGGTGTCATGAGACCCAAGGATGAGAGCGTGCCTTCAATCACTAGCCCGGTCGACTCAAGTGCGAGATCATTGATCCAGCTTGAAACAAGCTGCCAAAGAGACGTCTTAGACGTATTTGCAGTGAAAATTTCGGGTGGCGTCCAGAAGTTATCAATAAGCCAATGTTTGAAGCCGTCGAGAGATGGGATGCTGAGTTCGCGGATGAAGAATTGCGCAAGGCTCAGTGGGCAGGGGTCCGTCGCTTCATGGTGCCGGTAGCCCAGCAACAAGATGTTTTGGAAGATCAATTTGCATGCCCTGAAGAAGAGGTTCGTAGATATTGGTGAGGCGAAATCATATAGGAGGATCCGAGTCAATGCGTGCAACGGAGCGATTCCCATGACGTGCTGAGGCTGACGCGAGACGAAGTTGGACATGAAGGGCAAAAGACAGGCCATGCACGCCATGTGTATATGCTCAGTTTCAGGTGTGGAAAACGCTGTGCCTTTGACTTTCCGCGGCAGTGGGACGACGTGGGCAATGCGCTGCACCAGAAGACCCCGAGTCCTGAGTTTGCTTCCGATGATTTCATTGACATCGTCGCGGTCCAAACGCAAACCTCTGTCTGCCGGATCAGTCATGGCCCAACAGGTTCTCTCTAACCCCAATGTGGGATTTTCAGCCATCGCAGAGAAATGTGGTACCCATGACGGGCAGCCAGTAGGATAGTCGAAAAGGCCAATACCCGCCATATGAAGAAAACCAAGCTCGCAGTGTGCCGCGTAGTTCATCATGCCACGCGGCAATCCAGTTTGTTTAGATTGCGCTGAAGCCCAAAAGCCTTGAGTTGAAACTGTCACTGGAGCATCCAGTGAGGCAGCCGACAGTGAGATCCAAGCCTTGACGTAGTCCACCCAGGCAATGTAAAAGGGTACGGCATCGCTGTAGTTCGGGACGACCTGTAGGCGATTGAGACCGAGTATACCGTATACGTAGTCTTTGGGGTTCGTAGCTTGGAGTCCGCACACAAAATGCGCCATCAGCTGAACTAACAAAGTTGCTTGGCCGGGCGGTAGCGGTACAAGGGGGTTTGGACAGAGGGCCCGCGCGATGTAAATGCCTTCGATAATTTCGCGGTTGTTGCTTTGGGCCACAGAGCGTATCGGCTGGACAACTTTTGCTATGAGGCTCGGATCCCAGCTTGAGCTCAGCGGAGCCAAGGCAACATCGCGCATTCCGGTCACTGCGTCGAGCAACAGGGAATAATCGACGCAGGCAGAGGGGCAGGCGAGGATCAGCCTCCGGGCGAGGACAACTTCCTGGAAGATCCAAATCCGTGTCCAATATGGCGAGTCGAGGAGGCCACGCAGCGCCGTCCACCTCTCGTCGGCAGCACTTGAATCAACACTATCTGGCTGGTAGATTTGCGGATGGTCTGCCAGCCATTCCAAGTCCCTACATGTCATTGAATCAGGCATCCTGTCCGTCCATCTCAGTGCGTTCCACTTCGAGAACCCTTTCCCGAGAATGTCGACTGTTTCGAACGCTTGTGCCATTCTTTCAGGCTCGGTAGCACCTAGCCACCCGATGACAAGCTCAGCCGACGAGTAGAGGGTTGACATCAACTGGACCTGTGAGCTTCTCTCGTGGCTATCGTTTTGGTTGATGCAGATGCCATCGACCTGATAGGAGTTGTTTGTTAGCCCACCGCTCGTTATGAGAAGTCCGAGAGGGTAGCACCGTATTCGAAGTAAATAGCGGACGCAAAACAAGATACAATCTTACATACCCATAACCAGAAGCTGGTCGCGTTTCTATCCGGGAAGACTTTGCTCCAGTGAGTTTGGATGGACTTCAGAGCCTCATAGAGGTTGGGTGTGACAAGAAACCTTTCGCCGTTGACGTGAATGGCCACGGTGAAGTCGGGTGCACCCCAAACATAAGACAGGGCTGTAAATGGTGGTGGTACGCTTCCGTCTGCCAGGGAAACGATATGCAGCTTGCACGCGATCCTCCCGCGGCGCTTGCTCGTCATGCTGAGTAGCCGTATCTGCCGCCGAGAGGCGTCAAGGGCAGTGTACGGTGACCGGAGAGGAGGATCCATCGCCACGTCGTCGTGGTCTCGAGGAACCGCGCAACGACCGGAGCATGGGGCGTGTGTCAAAGGCTTACAATTTGAACAGCTGAAAATGGAGGAGAAAACTGAAATGCGCAAAATGGAATTGTTGTTGACAGGTGCAAACTAGTGACGTGCAAACAGAACCAAACAGGCAAGCGGCAGCCGCCACCGGACACTGTGTTGATCTGGCGGTGTGGAAGGCACACCGCGAAATATTTGGCACTAGCTCAGCTCTGGGCCTGGAGACACATCGTAAATATCTAATCTGCTGACATCCGGGACAATAGCATCGAGAACTTGGAAGTGTTCAAGCTCCCTTGCGATCTCCCAGGTTGCTGTGAAAATGACCAAGCAGTGCAGGCCCGCAGGCAAACAAAGAGAATGTCGAGTCCAGCTACAGCGTTCCGCTCACAGCCACACTGGCACGAAACAAGCCGTGACCAAAAATCCAAATTCAAGAGCCGTTTCGAACTGGACACCTCCCATATACTTCCTCACAATACGATTGCGTCAAGCCCGTACCGCTGAGCCAAAACAACCCCTTCCCGCCACGCTCGCATCGCGCCGACAGCGAGGACGGCCGTCCCTCCGGCGTCTCCTCCGAATCAAATGCAAAAAAAATAGAAAGCGAAATATTTTTTTTGGCTTTGCATGGCGCTAAGAGGCAGGTTTAGGGTACCAGCCAAACCTGCCTGTTAGCGCCATGGGCAGCCCACACCCACGTCTCCAATTCTTTTTTGGTTTCAGCTACTTCGCTGAAAACACTGCTTGGTATTTTGACCTATATACCCCATTTCTGACTAGTAACACAAAGAAACCCATGGATGGGACCTGCTGGCCACGTGCGGCTCACTGCATGTGGCCTCAACCCCAGAGCAAACGATTACCTACCTACCTACTTCGTACCTCTCTCAGTATCTAGCCACTTAACAAAAACTATCTCTCACACTTTTGAATCATCTGCAATGAACACTGACTGCATTCTAATCAAGCCGAAACCTACCTTGGTTGTAAGAGGGCTTCTCCGCCTACCCATGGAAACGCCAAACCCACCACCACAACATAAATAGAACACCTTCCACCCAAACTAGTGGACTTAGGTACCTAAAGCTATTTAAACCTCATCTCCCTCCCCCTCACCTAGACGACCAATCCAACCTAACCCAACCCGCGTACCTTAAACCGTCCATGCACCCACCGCATTCGGTTGAAACCCCAACCCCCCTCCCGACCAATAGGACCGTACCCGGTCCTCCGCAGCGTGTGATCGCCGCCTTCAAGCCAGGCATAAAAGCTCGATGTTTTCCCGGATGTACTCTGCTTGCTGCGCCCCTGTCAACCAGGGAAACTCAGTTCTGGAACATACTCCCGCCAAGATCTCCTTTGCCTTTGCCTTAGGCTACTTTTTGGTTGCAATCGCCCGCCCACTTGTTCGTCTTGTGTTGGGGAGTTGGTGAGGAAGGAAACAACTTGCCAATGAGAGTTGGATTTGGAGTTGAGCTTGAGAATAGGCTCTCTTGGGGTTCTTGGTCTTGTTGCACCGCAGACACGCCAGACTCTCAGTCTTTTGGATGGTATTCATTAGTCGTAATTCAGGTGTCTATGTACAAGTAGGTATGATGCATCAAAGTGCTTTTCGCAAAGATATACACATCCGGCGTCCCTTTTCCATCGCGCCCCCAATAACATTACATGCAAGTAATTCGATACCTGATGCGTTCCCTAACTCAAAACCCCTACGGCCATCGCAGCCATGATGCCAAAACCCCCTATTAAACCAAAACCGCTGCGATGGATGCTCGCTCCACCTGTAACGGTCTGACTTCCACCTGCCGCTCCTGAACCTGCTCCTACGCCTGCACCAGCATTTCCGAACCCCGGTGCCGACGCAGAGCTTCCGCCCGAAACGGCCGACGCTGTGGTGCCGCAAATGCCGGTTATGGTGTTGAGATCTGTGGCTTTGTTGAGCGCCGCCGGCGTGGAGCCGCAGTTCGACGCTTGAGTCATGAAGATGGAGTGATTCTCGAGGTCAAAGACAACTATCCCCTCGTTAGCATTGCATCTTCGCCCTAGGAAAAGTATCACGTACCATATGCCGACCGGAGAAAGGTGTCTCCGAGCAACGTGAAGGTCGTGCTGGGCGTGATTCCCAGGAAGCAAGCCGGAGTCACTCCAGGGACCTCTCGGATGAGCTCCTTGTAGGGCACCTTTACGGTCACGCCGTTGAACTTGAAGTCGACGGTCCCGTTCACCTTCGTTAGAGCGCAGTCTAGACGGAAGAAGCCGTTGGCGTCGGGGTTCGTCACGCCAAAGTCGAATGCGATGGCTTGTGTGAGGTTTGGTGGGAGTAGCGTCATGGTGGATCCGCTGTCTAGGAACACGGGCATCTTGCTGTTCTCGTACACGCGGTTGGAGGCGCCTGGGGGGCTGATCGAGATGGACTCCATGTCGACCCAAAATCGCGGCACCTTGTCGGGGGCGTTCTCTGCAGGGATGACGGGGAGCTTCGTCAATGAGCCGCTGAACTTGGATGTGTCGACACCACCAAACACAATCACGCCCTCTTGTGCCTCCTTGGTCCCCAACGATAGCGTGTATGCCTTGACCTTAGTGGCGTTCTGGGCGGCCAGCTGGTCGACGAAGTTTGGATACCTCGTGGACTTGCCGATCCCGTACCCAATTCCGAGGATGCCCGAGAAGGTATCCACGCTTGACGAGGCCACGCCAAACTGAACCGTCTGCAGAGCGGTGGTGCTTCCCATGAGGGTGATAGTATCGGTGACATAGCTGATGTTGGCGGCCCCAATCCCGTATCGTAATGTTTTGGTCGTCCCCAAAGACTCTGATGTTGTCGACCTTGCTGAGTCGTATTTGCCCGCCCGCTCGCAGAATACCGCATCCCCTCCCGTCACCTTCGTGCAATCTGGATTCACCCACAACTCAAAAGACCCCGTATCGAGCTGAACATACACGGCCTGTGGTGGCGTACCTATGCTCACTAGGCAGCGTTAGCGCCGACTCAGGTATAACAGGAGAGGGTCATGTACGTTGAGCATAGTAGGCCACGTCTGACCGGTTAGCTAACTGAAGCTGTACGCCACGCTTCTCGGAGAAGTGGCCGACATTCGTCGAGTGGATGATGGGCATGTGAATGCATCCTGCGTCGTGTTGTATTACGTCCTGAGCTGCAGCCCGCCCGCAACCTATTGTGAGGAGCAGCGCGAGGCATCGGAGGACGGAGGGTGGTGCCATTTCTGGCAGTGAGGAACAAAGATGGGCTATCGTAATAGCGACTGCATGGGTGAAGGCAAAATGAGCAACCCCAAGGAGAGAAACGAAGTTGGAAAGGAGCGTCGAGCTCCGGCTGCCCAGGTGAAGAAGGGAGAACGAAAGGCTCGGAGGCTGGCAACGAGAGAGCACCAGGCTTGATCTGCCCAATGGGTCGGAAATAAAGACAAAAAGAAGAATAAAATGGCTAGAATGGTATTAGAGAAGAAAGCTGGTGGAGAAGCAGACCAGCTGGTGAAAACAAAAAAAACCTGACCTGGACGACGACAAGGTCTAGGCCAACCGGAAAGGAGAAAGGAAAGGAGAGAATGGGAAAACAAGACGACGAAACGATGGAGACAGATCAAAACCGCCAGTGGATCCCGAAGATCAATGTCATGTTGCTCTGGCGGTGGGAGGGCACGCGGACGGCATGCGTGGACGAGGGAGGTCCCAGGCGGCGCGGCCAGGGCAGTGTGAGAGGGGGCAGGGGTGCTCTGGGTGCGAGCTCGCTCTGTTCTACCACTGTCTCAGCCCAGCCGGCTGCAGCTCCACTTGGAACGCAGCCCCAGAGCCCAAGAGTCAGCACCTTGGCGGGCGAGCGAGGAGTAGCAAGGAGTAAGCATCGTGAGGCGGCAGTTTGAGCTGTCCTGGCGAATAGGGAGGGCAGGGGCGGGAGGAGCAGGCCGTCATTGAGATCGGGATCGTGTTTGCCGCCGCGTCCAAAGTCGCGCGGTGCCCTTTCGTCCCATCGTCTGCACGCTGGCGCCTAGCTCAATCCACGACGCCAATGGGTGCACAAATGCGAAAATGAGGCGCAGAGCCTACGAACCCGCCGATTGTCCCCAGGCGGCGTGAAATCGCAGCTGTTGCTGTCTCTTTCGTCTTGCGGACATGGGTTGAAGTCTGTGACAAGCGCGGACGGTGTTGGAAGTCGATCAAACGCGCTAGGAGTGCTGAATCGGCTGGGCAAAAGCTCCCCTGTCTCAGCTCAGTGGCCCAGCCAATCACATCGTGCCCCTCCTGCTCCCCACAGCGACTCAAAACCGGCAGCAATGGACCCTGGTGGGGCCACCCCCGCATTCAGTGGGCGGCAACGGCGGGCAGAAAAGCGACCAGTCTCAGATTGCCAACTCCATCGTCAATTGCAAACAAAACATCCCGATTGCCTTACTACCAGTAGCCCTACTTTGCGCGCCAAGACGATATTAACTTTCCACACCTCATGCCTCATCGCTTACTTTGATGACGATCTTGCCCTTGGCATGCCCCGACTCGAGCCGCGCGAACGCCTTCTTGAAATCGGCAAACTCCCACACGCTGTCGACCACCGGCCGCACCTTGCCCGCCTCGATCAGCTCCCCAATCTCGGCCAGATTGCTCCCCAGCGGCTCGACAATAAAGAAAAAACTCTTCTCCACCTTCTTCTCCAGCCCCGCCGGCTTCACTGCATCAGGCGGCGTGTTGATGCTGATAATAGCTCCTCCCTCGCGCACCGCCGTCCAGCATCC
>Ga0247760_1000388_pt1 | contig 48911 bp, 39 predicted proteins | sample UWRJL171409R4_FD_179936 | JGI IMG/M metagenome (GOLD analysis project Ga0247760, IMG submission 179936) | Plant litter microbial communities from Arlington Agricultural Research Station in Wisconsin, United States - UWRJ-L171-409R-4 | ecosystem: Environmental > Terrestrial > Plant litter >...
TCTTTGCGGTTGATGGCGAACTCGGCGTCCACCGAGACCTGCTCGGCGTCGAGCTTGATCTTGGCGGGGAAGGTGATGCCCTTGCTGACGCCGTGCAGCTCGAGGTTGCCGCTGACGGTGTGGGTCGCGCCGTTTTCGCCGCCCGCCTTGATGGCGGTGGACACGAATTTGCCCTTCGGGAATTTCTCGGCATCGAAGAAGTCCGCGGACTTCAGGTGGCCGGCGAGCTTGGCCGGATCGATCGCCAACGAGGCGATGTCGATTTCGGCGTTCACCGTGCTCTTGGTCGGGTCGCCGCCGACCACGCTGATCGTGCCGCGAAAAGCTTTGAACGAACCTTCATGCTTGGCGCTGACTTTCGCGCCGGTAAATTCGAGCGTCGAACCGTCATTGCTGAAGGCATAACGAACAGCGTCCGCAGCCGGTGGAGCGGCGACCACCGGCGCGGTCGCGCTGGTGACGGTCGCCTGCGTTTTGCCTTTGGCGGGATCGGTATTGCAGGCCAAGGCCAGGCAGCCGAGTGACAAGCTGAGCAGCGCGCGAGCGGCAATCGTCGATGTTGGGTTCATGGGAGCGCCATACTAGCCCAGTAAACGTCGGCTCAGTCTAGCAGCGGGGGGCAAGATCCGCTCAAAGTGCGCCCAATAACAGGCCAATTCCGAGCGCGAATGACGGCCGATCGAGCGTCACTGCGTCCTCGCTGCCCAACCGAACCCGCGCCGCGTCGAAGGCGACCAGGCCGCTGAAGTCGAGATACACGCCGAAGGCGCGGGCGAAATAGTAAGCGCCGCCGAGTGACAACGATGCGGCGCCCGTGTCGTGCTTCAGATCCTGCTCCAGATAACCCGGCTGCGCCACACCGCTGGCCGCGTAGTGGATGTAGCTGAGGCCGCCCCGCGCGCTCACCTCCCAGGCGCGCTGCAAGCGGACGCGCGCACCGAGCTGTAGCAATAAGGCGCGCCGCGTCACTTGCGCCGAACCCGCCGGACGCGAGAAATCTGGGCCCGCCAGCGAGCCTTCGGCGCCTAGGGCAACGAAACCCCAGCTCGGCCCGACCCGCACTGCCGCGTGCGCGCTGAGCTGCGGCGGCCCTTGGGAATTTTGTACGAAGGTGGGGCCGAGCGCGAGCTGAAGGAGCGGGATGGGTCGCACGCCGGGAGCCGCTTTCGCAGGCTCTGCGGGCGAATGGTCCGCAGTTGGTTGCTTCACGAGCGGGCGCTCGGCAGGCGCTTTCGGCTCCACGACCCTCGGAGCCTGGGATGGAAGCAGGCGCGCGGCGCGCAATGCTTCGACCGCGCGCACCGCGATCACCTCGGCGGTCACCTCGGGGCCGTCGAGGTCGACGCTTTCGACCAGCGGCGCCTGCGCGCCGGCCGCAAAGACGCGCACCAAGACCACGCCCTCTTTGATGTCCAAGCTCAGCCGTTCGCTGGGCGGCTCGGACGCCGACGGAGGCGTGTCCGGTGCATCCGCGACGCGCATTTGGACATCGAGCCCGAGAGCCGAGAGCTCGCCGCGGATCAACACCAGAGCGCGCGCCAGGCGCGCATCGGAAGTGCTCGACGAGACGATCACCATGGTCGGTAAATCGCTGCTGCGAGCCGTGGCGGCGAACGCAAGTGGCGCGAGCAGACTCGCGGTCGCGCACCAGTAGTGCCGAGCCCCGAACATATTCGCTATTCCGGCTGGATGACGAGCTGTGCCGATTTCGCGTACGCGCCTCGCGGGTAGCGTTGCAGGTACGTGCGCGCAGCGCTCACGGCCTCGGCCTTTTGACCCGATTTCGAGAGCAAGAGCAGCCGACGTCCGAGCGCCTCGCTGGCATACGCGCCGCCGGGAGACTCCGCCAAGTAGCGCGCCAGCCAGCGCATGGCTTCGGCCGCGTCGCCCTGCTCTTCGTAGCCGCGTGCCAGAAAAAATGCTGCGCCCTGGCTCTGTGCGTCCGCCGCGTAGCGCGCGCGCAGGGCTTGCCAAGCGCGCAAGGACAGCGCGCGTCGCCCGGTGTAGCGCGCCGCGAGCGCCAGCACCTTCAGCTCACCCGCAGGCGCTGATTCGAGCAGGCGCTCAGCGCCCCGCGCGTCTGCGTCGCGCATGATGGCCGCAAACTGACCGGCGTTGAGCAGGGCGTTCCAATCGGCTTCGGCTCGCGCGCTGACGGCGTTTGGCTTCTGGGGCAGGCTCGCATTCTTGCTCACGGCGGCCGGCAGGTCCGCGGCCGCGGAGTCCGACGACGGCGGCGCGAGCGGCGCGGGCGCGCTGAGCGCTGCCTCGCGTGGCGTGTCCCGGTTGCTCGGCAAGCGCAGCGTTTGCCCGCTGTGCACTTGACGCGGGTCGCCGTCGCCCAGGACTCGAACTTCTCCGCTGTGCATGACCAAGGTGAGGCCCTCGGCCTGCGCGTGCCACTCGAGATCGAACTCCGTGCCGACCACCTGCACCTCGTACGGGCCGGCCAGGAAGCGATAGTTCGTGTCGGGTTCGTGATGCACGGCTACGTGCAGCCGGCCGTCGACGAGCCGCGTCAACGCGGCTCTTTTGCCGAGCAGGTCGACGCTCAGCGTCGAATGCGGGCTGACGGCCACGCGGCTTCCGTCGGAAAACGCCAGATCTGCCGGCGTATCTCGAGCGATCAGGTTGCTGCCGTCGGAGGAGAGGCCATGCGCCTCGTAGCGGAGCATGGTCCAGGCCTGCCAGGCCGGCGCGCCCACGGCCAGGCCGAGCGCGAACACGCCGAGCGCGAGCGCCCAGCGTACGCGCGCGCTGCGCGCGGGGGCTCGCAGCGTGCGGTGCGCGTATTGGAGCGCATGCCAGGCTCGACGTTTGTCGCCCGGTTCGCGCTCGAGCGCATGCTCATTGGCCAAAGCCCGAAAGGCTTCGGTGACCTGCTCTTGGGACGGCTCGCCGCGCTTAGCCCGCATTGGAAGGCCCCGAACGCGCGACAAGGTAATCGGCCAGCAGTGCGTTCCGCCGCACTCGCTTCAAGATGTGTTCGTTGGCGCGCCGCACGCGGCGCTTGGCGGTGGACTCGGAAACGCCCAACGCGCTGGCAATCTCCGCCACCGGCATGTTCTCGAGCGAATGCAGCACGAAGGCCGCTCGCTCGTCCGGGCTCAGCTCCTCGACGATGCGGCCGAGCTGGAGCAATGCGGCTTTCGCTTTGGGGTCGTCGGGCGACGCCTCGCGCTCTGCGTCCCGTGGCCAGCCGATCAGGGTGTGCAGGAGCGCCCGGCGGCGGCGCGCTCGAAGCTCGCGTCGGGCAACGTTCATGGTGATCGAAACCAAGTAGCTGCGCACCGCCGAGGCCAACCGAATGCGCTGCGCGTTGGCGAAAAAGATCACGAACACATCGCCCGCGAGGTCGGCGACTTCCGAGCGCGGGCCGAGCGTCTTGGACAACAGCCCGTGGACGAGGCGGTGGTACTCGTCGAACGACCGACGCTGCCAGTCACCCTCGTTATTGGTGATGGCGTGGTGTAGGTCTTCTTCGCGCTGGCCGCCGTCGCGCCCGAGGGCAACGGGCTTCGAAGACGTGTAGCGCGCCACCAATCGAGCATACATCATCTCTCTGACTTCGTGTTACCTTGTGGTCATCGTTTCGACGATCTCGATCGCGCAGCAAGGGAAATGTGTTCTCATATCGCATGCATGCTCGGCGCCCTCGCGCTCTTGGGCGGGTGTAAAAGCACTCCGCTCGACGTCGTCTACGCGGCTGACGTCGTGGACGCAGGCAGCGACGCCGATGCGGCGGGCGCGGGCGCGGGCGGCGGAGCAGGGGCGAGCGGCGGAGCAGGCGCCGGCGGAGCGCCGGCCGACGCCGGGCCGTGCTCGATGGTCGGCCCCGGACGCTACGTGCTGCGTTCGCGCGCCAACGGTCTCTGTCTGGGCCAGGGCGCGCCCACGACCGTCTTCGGAAACCCCGGTTTTCTGCTGGATTTCGCGGCAGATTGCCGCCTCCCCGCGCGCTCCTGGCAGCTCTCGGCGACGGCCACTCCGAACGTGTTCTCGATTCAAAATCTGTCCTCGGGCTTCGTGCTCGACGTCCAAATGGCTGCGATTCGCGACGGCACTCCGGTGATCACCTACGGCGAAAATGGCTTCGACAATCAGCGCTTCGAAGTGCGCTCCCGCGACACGTTCGCGTCCGAGCTTCGCCCGCAGCATCACCCACAAAGCTGCGTGAGCGCGGCGCCCGATGGTGCAGAAATTACCGCCTGTGAGCCGACTGACTCGACCCAAGCATGGCTGCTTCAGCGCAGCGATTGCCTGTGAGGGCGGGCCCGCCGCGCTGGCGAGCAGGCATGGTTCCACCCGCGACGCAAGATTCGTCCGTTGCGCCCAATTACCAGCCGTCGAGCGATTTTGTGACCCACTGACTGCCCGTCGACACTCTACTTTTCAGAGAGGCTCTACCTGCAGCCGGCCGCTCAACGTGAGTAAGCTCATCAGATACAATAAGCCCTCGTAATAGCGATTGTCCCCACTCGGGATCGCCTGTTCCCAAACCGCGTTGACGAAAGCGGTGCGGTTCGCGTTCGAGGCCGCGACGGCCAGCGCGCCGTTGACCGAAATCAAAGCCTGCGAGCGCGTGGTGAGGATTGGGGTGCCGTCAACCGAGTAAGTTGCCCCGTACGTGTTCATGCCCTTGCTGGCAAAGAAATCTAGCAAGCGGTCGGCGAGCTCGACTTGGTCGGGGTCGGCCTTGCCCCAGAGTGCATCGAGCGCCAGGTTCAAGTGAGTGCGATAAGCCTGCTCGGTGAAGCCGGGCGAATCCTTCGTGATCGAGCCGCTGAGTTCGGAGCGCATTGGCCATAGGCCAGTCGTGGCGTGGGCGGACGCCAGCAGGTGAGCACGCGCAGCGCTGGCGGCGGTGCTCCAAAAGGAGTTGCCGGTCGCCTCAGCCCAATACCAATAAGCGGCTGGCATCTCCAAAGACGAGCGTGTGTAGCTCGGAGGCGCGAGCGATGGCTGTTCACGGACCAAATGTGTCTCCGTATCGAACGTGCTGCCGATGCCGTTTTGGAGCAGATCCAGCAAGGCGAGGGCGTCCTTCTCGTAGGGCGTATCAGTGCTGCTGTGCCAGCGGGCGTTGGCAAACATCAGTGCCAACACGAACTGCTGCATGCCGTAGGAGTCCAGGCACGGCGTTACTACATCATCGTCACAGAACGAGGTGAAGTAGCCTTGCGCCGGGCCTGATTTCTGCTGCTGCACGCCCTTGGCATAGCGCCACAGCTGATCGAACTCTTCCCGTTTGCCGAGTTCGACGGTGATCACCATGGCAAGCGCAATGCCTTCAGTGCGTACATTACCGTGCAGCACGTCGAGGATCAACGAGCGATCATCTTGAGTTTGATGCTGATAGAAGATGACCTCGTCCGGACCGCCGTAAAACAGCTGTTGGAACGCGTCGTTGATCTTCGTCGTGATCTCGCCTTCGGACTTGTTCAGCAGTACTCCGAAAGCGTTGTAGTAACTGGTTGGGCCCTGGACGCGTTGAAGCGAGCTTGCCCCTGCGTTACCCAGCCCTGCGCTGCCGGCTGCCGCGCCGCCCGCGCTCCCGCCGTTCGAGCTCACATCCGTACCCAGCGAATCGAGCGTGTCGCTACAACTGCTCACCGTACCGGCCAGCGCAGCGCTGAGCAGCACGCAGTTGAGCGCGCCGCGGTGCTTCATCATAGCCCGACGTAACTGCGAACCCGTGAGGCGAGCACGCTGTCAGGATGACGCCGCAAGAACAGCTCTGCTCGTTTGCGTGCGGCGTCCGTTTGCCCGCTCTTGGCGAGCGCCCCGATGCGCAATACTTCGGCTTCGAGCTTTAGCTTGCCTCGTGGAAAGCTGCGCGCGTAGCCATCGAGCGCGGCCAACGCCGCGTTGGGATCGGAGTGGCTCAGTGAAGTGCGTGCCGCGTCCAAAGCTGCGAGCTCGGCGGCCAGCGGCGGGGCCGAGACAGGTCGGGGCTCGACGCGCGCAGTGCTCGCGCTCGGTGCGGTGTTCGACGGCTGAACCTCGGCGATTTCGAGTGGCGCGTTCACCAAAGGCGCGCTCACCAAAGGCACGCTCTCTGGCGGAGTCTGCGGAACGACGGCCGTGCTCACCGCTTTCGGGGGGACGACTGGCGAGCTACTCGTCTGGCTGAGGTAAAGCCAGGCAGGCACGGTAGCGCCGCCAATGACGAGCGCCGCGATCGCCACTTTGGACAAAGCGGCTTTGGTGAGTGAGCTGCTCGCCGCGGCGGCAGCAGAAGGCGCGGTAGAGGTCGCCACTGCGGACAGCCCGAGCGCCAAGAGCGTCTTCGTGCGCATCGAACCGGGCGCGGTGTACGAGCGGCCTGCGTCGAGTAGCGCTCGTTCGAGCTCGCTCTCCGGCGTGCTGAGCAAGCGTGTGGGTTCGTTCATGAGCCGACCTCGGCGTGCGTCGAGCCTGAAAGCGCCCGAACTCGGTCGCGAAAATCCGCGCGGGCTCGGCGCAGGCGAGAGGCCACGGTGCCTTGAGGGATGCGCAGTGCGGCTGCAATTTCGGTCATGCTGAGTTCTTCGAGTTCGTACAAGACGAACACGGTTCGCAGCTCTAGAGCCATCTCTGCGAGCACCTCATCGAGTAGCTCTCGGGCCCGCTTTTGGTCGAGCATCTGCTCGGGCTGTAGCGGGCCTTGAATGCGCAGCTGCGCGTCTGAATCATGGACTTCGCGGCGCCTGGCCAGAGTGCGGCGCGCGTGCGCGGCCATACGCAGCGCAGTTTGCAAGAGGAAGCTCTTTTCCGCGTCCGGACGCACGTCATCGAGTCGATTGGCGACCGCGATGAAGGTGCGCTGTACGTCGTCGTCGACCTCCGCCTCGGGGGTGCCGGCGTTGCGCAAAACGCGCGCAACGAAGTCGAGGTAGCGGTCTACCATCCCCCGCAAGCGCGCATCCCGTTCACTCGGCCGACTCACAAGCCTCAAGGTAGCGGCGGCTGGGGGGGCTGGCAACCGAAGCGCCAGTGTATGAGAAATAACGACCATTTGGTAGGGAACGAGCGCAACCGTAGTCACCTCTATTCCCGCAAACCCGGCATCCGATCACGAGCTTCCGACCGGATCGGTATTTTGCAGCAATAGTGGGGCCGAGCCTTGGCTTAGAATCGATAGCCGAGGCCGGCGCGCGCGAGCGGCGAGATGACGGGCGTCGAGGCGATCACTTGATCGGGCGTGTTCGTGTAGTAGCGATGTGGCGAAAGTGGCACGGTGGCGCCCAGCGCGCCTTCGAAGACGAACCCGCGGCCGAGTAGCCAAGACATTTGCAAGTCGAGCCCGGCGCTCAGCCAGGCTCGGTTGACGGTCGTTGGCTCCGAAACGCCCCTGCCGGTCATTTCTAGAAAGCCTAGCGTCGCCAGCGCGCACGGCGCAATTTCCCAGCTTCCGCTGCGGTGGCGAAAGGGGCAGGCATCTAGGGCGAGCGCGCCGAAGCGCGTGCGGTGGTCCTCGGGCGCGGTCAGCAGGCCCGTGCCGGCGAACAGCAGCGACAATTGCACGCCGCTGCTCGTGCTCGCGTTGGCTTCGCGCAGGAGCATCACCGACAGCGCGCCGCCCGTAGCGAAGCCGGCAGTCTCCACGACAGTGCCGAGCACGCTCAGCCCAACCTCCAGCTCGAGTGGTGCGCTCGAGGCAGGCGAGGGAGGTTGCTCAATCACCGGCGGCGGTACGGGTGGCGGAGGCTTTTCCGGTTTCGAGACGGGCGGGGTCGCTTCCGGGGGGACGGGCGGGTGCGCTTCCGGATCCAACGAGAGCGCCACCGTGAATGAGAGCGCTTCGACGACGTCTTTACACGTTTCGCCGTCGACGCTGCGCGCCGCGGTCTCGCCCTGATTCACGACCTCGCGCATTTCACCATGAAAGCGGCGCTCGACGCGAGTCACGCGCACATTCACATCCACCCGCGGCTCGTTCCCCTGAGCTTTGCGCACGCGTTCGGTGCGAGCCCGCACCGCGTCGTAAAAGGCGTCTTGATTCGGGCAGCCGGCGGGTGCATCGTAATTGACACGAATGGGGATGGTATCGGCAGCAAGCGCGGCAAGCGCAGGGAGAATTGCTGTCGGCGCGAAGAACACGAACGCAGACTGACACGACGCTGCTCGGTCGCTCAAGCTAGTTGACGCGCAACTCTGGCGCGCCAAGGTCGAAAAGGCGGCCTTCGGCAGCGGACTAGGCTTGCGCCGCTGTGAGTTGCCCGCCCCTTCCTCGATTCGCTTTCGCGTTGGCGGGGACGCTCGAGGGGGTTGCTTGGGGGTTGATGGTCACGCGTTACGGCGCGCATCGTCAGAGCCTTCGGCGTCGCGGTCCGGCTTGCCTGCCCGGGCAAAGGTCGTTGACGCGTCGCGAGCGCTTGCGCATGTCACTTGGATGGCCCTCGGACTGTGGCGGGTGATTCATTCGTTGGGGTTGGTGCTAACGGTATTGCTTTCGGCGCTACCCTTGCGGGCGCAAAGCGCGACCGCGGTTTCGGCCGGCATCGAGCGCTATCGAGAGTTCACACTGCCGAACGGGCTGCGTGTGGCGATCGCGGTCGATCACCGAGTGCCCCAGGTCGCGTTGCGCATCGAATACGCCGTGGGTGACGCGCTCGATCCGCCCGAACAACGCGGCATCGCGCAGCTGGTCGGCGCCATTGTCCCGAAGCTTCAAACGCGACATCTGCGCGCCGTCGAGCGCCCGCGCTTGCTCCAGGCGGCGGGCTTCAAGTTCGAAGAGCCGGAGGTGCAAGTCAATCTCGACACCACCGTCGTGACCCTTCAGGTGCCAGCCGAAGCTCTGGAGCTGGCGCTCTGGCTCGAAGCAGACCGGATGGGATTTGCCGCCGATGGCGTGAGCCAAGCCTTGTTCGAGCAAGGCTTGCACCGGGCGCAGGACTTGGTGGAACGAGCACCCAACGACCCTGCCGCTTTGACCGCGTTCCGCGCGGCCTTGGGGCGCGCGCACCCGTACGGCGGGCTCGATCGCCCCGCCAAGCTCTCGGCGGTGACCGCGCTTGCCGTCGCCGAGCGTCTACGCCGCTATTACAACCCTGCCAGCGCGGCACTCGTGCTCGTGGGCGACGTGGATGTGCAGAGCGCCGAGCAGGCCGTGCGGCGTCTGTTTGGTCCCCTGCCGTCCGCTCCTCTCACGCCGCTGCCGCTCGTCGGTCGCCGTGCAACGCCGCAGCTCATCTCGCTGCTCTCGCCAGTTCCCGAGCGGTTCTCTGCGCTCGTTTGGGAGACACCAGCCCTGTTCGCAGTCGACGATCAGGGGCTGGATGTGATCGCGACGCTGCTCTCGCGCCGGCTTTCCGCGCGCAACCTATGTGATAAGATCAGGGTCGGGCAGCGCTCGCGTCGCTTGACCAGCGTATTCGTCGCCAGCTGCGAGGCCCCGAGGATCAGCTCGGACGTCTGGCGAAGCGCGCTCAGTGAAGAACTCACCGCGCTCGCCGAGGGGCGTGTGCCGGCGGCCGAGGTCGAGGGCGCCGCGCTTTACTACGCTCTGCTCGCCAGTAAGCGCGCTGACGATTTGCTTGGCTGTGCGCAGTCGATCGCGAGGTCCGTGCTCGCCGGTCGCCCTGCCGCCCAAGCGATCTCCGAACGTATCCAAAGCTACGAACGAACCGACGCCGTGCAGGTCGCTGCCATCGCGCGACGCCACTTGCTCAGGCCAGCGGATGGCACGGTCGAAGTGACTCCCCTGGCCAGTGCGTCTCGAGGCGGCGCAGCCTACTTCGGCGCAGATTCGGAGCCGATGTTCCGGGTGCCAGCCGAGGCGCAGGCGAGCATGAAAACTCTGAGCGCAGACTGGCCTCGCCCTCCGGCCAACGGCGCGCCTCACCGCTTTCAACCTCCCACCGGACCGACTGATAGCTTGCCGAACGGCGATCAACTGCGCTTCATCGAGCGCTTCGGAGTGCCGGTCGCCCATGCCAACGTACAGATCCCCTGGCCCGCCGGGGCGCTAAGCCCTGCGGCGCGCTACGCCCTGAGCGAGCTACTCGAGAAGAGCCGCGTCGATGGCGTGACGCTCGAAGAAAAACTGGGCCTGCTCGGTTGCGAGTTCGCGATCTTCGCACCGGTCGAGCAGCTCGAGATCAGGCTGTCGGCCCCCTCGAGCCGGCTTGCATCTGCGTTCGAAGCGCTGGCCACCGTGCTCGCGCAAAAGGAGCTGCCGAAGGCAGCGTTCGAGGCTGCCAAAGAGAACACTGCCGGTTGGCTAGCGCGGAATGGCGATGAGTGGAGCTGGTATTGGGACGCGCTCGGCCTGAGCGCGCCGAAGTCGCGCTATGCATACCTCAGCCCCTCCGCGCGCAAGGACTCCAGCGCGCGACTGGCGTTCGCTCACGTCGCGCGGCTCTGGCAAGCAATGGCAGAACAGCCGCGCGCTATCGACCTGGTAGGTCCGTTCGACAACCAAACGGCGCGAGCCTTGGGCGCGATGCTCGTTCGGCCCAAGCTGGCTTCGGCGTCCGTCGCTCCGGTGCCGAAGCGAGTGGTGTTCCAACCGGGAGTGTATCTCTTCGATCGTGCGCCCGCGAGCGCGAGTAGCGCGACCGACCAGCCCGCGTCCGAGTCCGTCGATGTCTGCGTGTTGTGGCCCTTGCCGCGTTGGGTCACCCGGGGCTACTACCCGGCCCAGCTAATGCCCTGGTTCTTTCGCACCGATACCGAAGACGGGCTCGGCGCTCGCTTCGGCGAACACCAAGTGGCAATCCCGTATTGGCAGAGTAATTCTGTGCTCGGCCGTGACCAAGACTTCTTGCGCTACTCCTTTCGCGTCTCTCTCGAGCGCCTGCCGTCGATCCTCGAGAGCCTGAAGGTGCACCTGAAGCGCCTGGGCGAGGGCCAATTTGCGAAGCGCGACTTTGAAAACGCGGTCGCGGCCGAGCGCCAGTTTCAGGTTCGTCGATCGCTTTCGGGCCAAAGTATGAGCGATGCATTGCTGCGCGCGGCCGCGCACGACAAATCGGGGAACGAGGCTTTGGACATCGCGCTGCAAATCGAGCGCGTGACGACCAAAGACTTCAGCGAGCTAGCCAAGACCCTCACGCTCGAGCGCGCCACGATCGGCGTCATCGGTCCGGCCGCGGCGGTCACCGAACATCTGGCAGCTCTGGGCATGAAACCCACGAGCATCGCCAAACCAGACACGGACGGGACAGGGAGACCGAAATGAGACCGCAATTGGCGCTGGCTGCGCTGGTGATTTGCGGCTGCGCGCACGCCCCTCGCTCGATTTCGCCTGCAGCGCGCGCGCCGGCCGCGGCGGTCGAACCCGCGGCCACGCGCCCGATCTTCGAGCTCGCCTCGCTCGGGCTGCAGGTGCGCGTGCCAGGCCCGGTAGAACTGATCGAGCGCGATTATCGAGCCTCGGACGGTCCGGTTCACACTCAAGGCGTCGGCTGCACGGTCGATTCGCAACTATTCTTCGTCGCGCGCCACTTCCGTGCCGGCCGGGACCGAGCAAGAGACGACGCGCTCCTGCAAAGTTCGAAGAGCGCGCTGAAGACCGTGTCTCGTGAGGCTTCGGTAGAGCAGGGCGAATGGGCGGGCATCGAATTGGAAGGCTCGGACGAGAAAGGTCACGCGGTCTGGAGGCGTACTTACGCGGTTGGCGACGGCTTTTGGATGGCGCAAGTTCAGCGTTCGGAAGGCAAACTCGACCGCGCGCTGGCACGCGCATTTTTCGATTCGATCGTATTGAGTCAACCCTGGTCCGTACACGCCTTTCCGGAGGGCCATTTCAGCGCGCTGATGCCGGATGGAGGTGTGCTGCTGGGCAAGAAGTTCTTGCATGCCGAGAACTACACCGTGGCTGAGTTGAGCTGGCTTGGCGGCAGCCAAGCGCGCGCTTTCGGGGTTTGGGCCCTGCCGTTGGAAGGCACGGCGACTGCTGATGAGCGCATGGATGGCGCGGCGGAACAGCTGGTCAGCGACGGCAATCGCATCATTTGGCAGGCGCCGGTGGTTGTCGACACCGACTCCGGGCGGGATTTCCTGACGCAGAAGAACGACAATTGGACGCGGATACGGGCCATCGTTAGCGGTACGGACCTGTACATGCTGCAAGCGGTTGCGCGTACCAAAGAGGCCTTGCTGGACGAGTCGGTGACGCGCTTTCTCGCGTCGTTTCGTCGCTACTGAGTCGCTCATACGCCAGCCGTGCTCGTCTGGCTTGCGGTCGAAGCCTTCAGGCCCGTGTAACACTTGGCCGGCCGGAGACCGCGCGCTGCCAGGCGCGACGGCCGTGGGGAGAAGGATCACTTTTCCATGAGGGGAAACGGCGGCGTGTTCGACCAGAAACAGGTCACTTCTAGTCTACCGGGACCAACCCAGCCAGGGCGCGCTGATGCTTATCGATCGAGGCTCGCGTGCGCCTTCGTTACGGATACACGGCTAAGGAGAATCCCATGGATACGCTTATCAAGGTTGACCTCGCGGCGCCCGCAACGGATCACGACGTAATCCACAACCGCTGGCATCCCGACATCCCGATCGTGAGCTGGGTCGAGCCGGGCGCGCAGTTCCGCGTCGAATGCATCGACTGGACCGGCGGTCAGATCAAAAACAACGACTCGGCCACCGACGTCAAAATCGTCGACCTGAGCAAGGTGCACTATCTGAGTGGGCCGATCGGCGTCACCGGCGCCGAGCCCGGTGATCTGCTCGTGGTCGACATCTTGGACGTGGGCGTCCTGCCCGACTACCAATGGGGCTTTACCGGCATTTTCGCGAAGGAAAATGGTGGTGGTTTTCTCACCAATGCATATCCCGAAGCGCGCAAGGCCTGCTGGGATTTCAGCGGTATTTACGCCAATTCGCGGCACATCCCGGGCGTCGAGTTCGCGGGCATCATGCACCCGGGCCTGATCGGCTGCCTGCCTTCCCACGACCTGCTCTCCACCTGGAACAAACGCGAGAAAGCGCTGTTCGACACGGATCCGGAGCGCGTGCCCGCGCTGGCCACGCTGCCCTTCGCGGCCACCGCTCACCTCGGGCGCATGCCCAAGGGCAGCGTCGCCGCGGCGGCTGCGGAAGCCGCGCGCACCGTGCCCCCGCGCGAACACGGCGGCAATTGCGACATCAAGAACCTGACCAAGGGCTCGACGTGTTACTTCCCGGTCTACGTCAAAGGCGGCGGCCTGTCCATGGGCGACATCCACTTCTCCCAGGGCGATGGTGAGATTACCTTCTGCGGCGCGATCGAGATGGCCGGCTACCTCGATCTCCGAGTGAAGATCATCAAGGGCGGGATCGCCAAGTACGGCATCACCAATCCCGTGTTCAAGTCCAGCCCGCTCGAACCCAACTACTCATCGTACATGATCTTCGAAGGCATCTCCGTCGACGAGGCTGGCACGCAACACTACTTGGACGTGCACGTCGCGTACCGACGCGCCTGCTTGAACGCCATCGAGTACCTGAAGAAGTTCGGCTACACGGGAGCTCAGGCGTACGCCATCCTGGGCACTGCGCCGGTCGAAGGTCGGATCAGTGGCATCGTAGATATCCCTAATGCTTGCGCCACCTTGGCCATTCCAACCGAGATCTTCAACTTCGATATCACGCCCAACGCAGACGGCCCCTCCGCCAGTTCCGTACCGGCCGGTTCGGACTTGGCCGTCGTGACCTGAGCGCGCGCGTTACCGGCTTAGCCGGCGCAAACGGGAGTCTCCGTTTGCGCCGGCTGTACCTTCGTCTTGGTTCACATCTTCGTGAGGTTACTGAGCATGCCGATCTACGAATTCGAGTGTACCGACCACGGCTCTTTCGAGCTGACCAGGCCGATGGCACAAATGCGCGAACCTGCGCCCTGTCCGGATTGCGGAGAACACGGAAAGCGTTTGCTGAGCGCGCCGAATTTGGCCACCGGCTCAGCCGTCGGACGGCGCGTGGCCGCGGTCAACGAGCGCAGCCAACACGAGCCGCGGATCGTCAAACGCGAGGCTCCGCGTTCGAACGGCGAGCCCGCCAAGCGCACGGTGCATTCGGCGCGCGGTGGCTATCCGTGGGCCATCGGCCACTGAGTTCCTCGCGCTCGAAGCTCACGCCGACAAGCGCAGGTACAGCTGCGCGATCCTTTGCGGCAAGCTCTCGAGCTGGTCGAGCAGTGAGTAATTCCCCACGCCGAAGATGCGCGCCACGCACTCCTGTGCGTTTGCGTCGAGGCCCACGCAGTAGCTGTTCACGCCCAAGCGACGATTGCTGACTGTCGCCTGTTTCGCGTCGAATTCTAGATATTTCGGGTCGTGCACGTCGATGTCCGACGGTTCGCCGTCGGTCACGACCAAGAGCAGCTTGCGCCGTGAGTCGCGCACGGCGAGCGCTCGACCTGCGTGGCGCAATGCGGCGCCGAGTCGGGTCGACAGCCCGGCTCGCATGCCGGCCAGCCGCGCCCGAGCGCGATCGTCGTACGCTTCGTCGAAGTCCTTGAAGCGGTAGTAGCCGACGTCGTGCCGTCCGTTCGAGGAGAAGCCGTGAATCGCCAAGTCCCCGGCCACGCTGGCGAGCGACGTGGCCAAAAGCGCGCTGGCGCTGTGCGCGAGCTCCAGCAGTGTGCTGGTCGTGTTCGCTGGAACCGCATTGAGCGACTCTGACAAATCGAGCAGCAGCAGCAGCGCGGGCGGCTCGCTTTGAAAGCGAACTCGGCGGTACACGCGCTGATCCGTGCGCGTTTCGCTGGCGTGTGCCACGATCGTCTCGATTGCGGCCGGCAGATCCAATCGATCCCCATCCAGGAGACGACGTACTTGGAGCGGACGCCGATCGGCGAGGCGCAAGGCGGAGCGCTCGAGTCGCTTCCGCGCCGGCGCGTAGCGCGCAAGCGCGGTCGCCACGCGCGCCGCATCGCCGGGCACGACCGGGCGCTCCTTCACGCTGCAAAAAGCCGGCCTTTCGCGGCCGATCACGTAGTCCCACTCGGGATAGCGCGCGACTGACTCGACCTCCGTCGTCGCTTTCGGGCGCAGGCTCGAAGCGCGCTCGCTCGATCCTTCGAGTAGACTCGCGGCCTCCGGTTCGCCCCGCTCGCGCTGCTTGGGCGAAGAGACGTCACTTTCGACGCGACGCACGCCTTCGGACTCGAGCTGCGTCCCATCTTCGATTTGCTCTCGTTCGAACTGCCACAGGCCAAGGTTGTCGTCGCGGTATGCGGGCTCGACCGTGTAGTCCTTGGCGTTGAACTGCACGCGCATTTGCCCGAGATCGTTGCCGAGCGCGCTGCCGATGTGCCGGCACCAACTCGAATCGTGCCACTCGGCGCGTCCCTCCGAGAACAGCTGTCGCCCTTTGTTCACCCAGGCATCGTCATCGACATAAGCGTCGTCGTGCAGCGCCCGCGCGAGTCTGCTGAGCAGCGACCAGCTGGTTTTGACGCCGTCCGCTCGCGCCTCGTAGTAGGGCGCCCACAGCCTCTTGAGCCCCGGGTAGTGCGCGACCGCCAAGCGCTCGACGCGTGCGTCTTCCAAGAGTGATATAATCGCGATTTGAGCGGGTTTGAGTGATTTGATCAGAAAGCGCGGCGCCCCGAACCGAAGATGAGCCGAGATGTGGGCACACGCCGCGAAAAGGTAGTCGCTGAAGCTGCCCGGCACGCCCAAAAGCGGCGAGGCGGGCAGCCACAGGTTCGAAGCCACGAACCGCGGTCGCCGTGGAATGAACTCGTTCGCGCGCGCCGGCAATGCGCGCACGCGTACATCGAAGCCCCAGAGCGCGCGCACGAAGCTGGTCGGGCCGCAGAACAACTGCTGCTCGCTGCCATCGCTCGCGGTGTGCGTCAGAGGCATGCGCGCACGCTGGCGTTGAGCGCCAAAATCAGGTCCTGATCGTCGGTCAGCGGGCGCACGAGCGCCATCTGACAGGCGGCTTCGGCGCCGATCCCCTGACGAATCAGTGAACCTGCGTGCACGAGCATGCGCGTCGAAATGCCTTCGTCGAGACCATGCCCCTTCAAGCGGCGCGCCGCTTCGGCCACCGACACCAAGCGTTCGGCGAGGTCCTGGGCCAAGGCCGTTTCGTGCACCAGGATCTCGATCTCTTGCGCGCGCGCCGGGTAGTCGAACTCGATGGCCCCGAAGCGTTGCTTCGTGGACGGCTTCAAATCCTTCAGCGCGCTCTGATAGCCGGGGTTGTGTGACACGACCAACTGAAACTCGGGGTGCGCTTGCAGCGCCTCACTTCGGGCCGGCAGGGAAAGCAAGCGCCGGTCGTCGGTCAATGGGTGAATCACGACCAGGGTGTCTTGACGGGCTTCCACCACCTCATCCAAGTAGCAGAGGGCGCCGAAGCGCGCGGCGATCGTCAGCGGCCCATCTTGCCAGCGCGTCGCGCCGTCTTCGAGCAAATAGCGGCCCAGCAAATCGGAGGCGCTCATCTCTTCGTTGCAGGCGACGGTGAGCAGCGGCTTTCGCAAGCGCCAGGCCATGTGCTGCACGAAACGCGTCTTGCCGCAGCCGGTCGGCCCTTTGAGCATGACCGGCAGGCGCGCCGCGTACGCGGCCTCGAACAGGCTGACCTCGTCGGCCAGAGCCAGGTAATACGGCTCTGCTCGAATTCGGTAAGCGTCGAGCGGCCCCGCGGACATTACCGATGAGCGGGCTCGCGTGTCGTCGGGATCCCGGGGATTGGACACTCTTCGGTGCCCACCGCGGGTCTGGTGAAGGATTCGACCATGTCGCGCGTCCCTTCCGGATCTTCGACCCACTTCTTGTAGAAATCGTAGGGGCATGCGGCGACGCCGCGATCCCCTTCGCGCGAGTTGATCATGCCGGTGTAGCCACGGTGCACCAACTTGAATAGGTGGTTCTCCGACTGCATGTTCTTGCGCGCGTCGCGGATCAGTGAGGTCGAGAGCTGCGCATATTGCACGCCATAGTCCTCTTCTCCGCACTCGCCCAAGGTCCGGCCGTCGAAACCGATGATCGCGGAGTGACCGAAGTAGGAATACACGCCATCGAAACCCGAGGCGTTGGCGACCGCGACGTACACGTTGTTGGCCCAGGCCATCGCCTTTGCCATCAGCACCTGCTGATCCTTGGCCGGGTACATGTAGCCCTGGCAGCGCACGATCAGCTCGGCGCCCTTCATCGCGCAATCGCGCCAGATCTCCGGATAGTTGCCGTCGTCGCAGATGATGAGCGAGATCTTCAGCCCCTTCGGGCCCGTGGACACGTACGTGCAGTTGCCTGGGTACCAGCCCTCGATCGGCACCCAGGGCATGATCTTCCTATATTTCTGCACGATCTGCCCCTGATCGTCGATCAGGATCAGTGTATTGTAAGGAGCCTTGTTGGGGTGCTCTTCGTGGCGTTCGCCGGTGAGCGAGAACACGCCCCAAACTTTGGCCGCCTTGCACGCAGCGGAGAAGATCGCGGTCTCTTCTCCAGGGATGGCCGAGGCGGTCTCGTACATCTCCTGCTTGTCGTACATGATGCCGTGCGTGCTGTACTCGGGGAAGATCACCAGATCCATCCCGGGCAGCCCGACCTTCATGCCCTGCAGCATGTCGGCGATCTTTTTGGCGTTGGCCAGCACCTCCGCCTTGGTGTGCAGGCGCGGCATCTTGTAGTTGACGACCGCGACGCCGACCGTGTCTTTGCTGCTCGAGATGTCACCGTGCATCATGCCGAAAAACTCCTCGCTGAGGTGCCGTTAGACCGCGAGCAAGCGCCGCACTTCACCGACGTCGACCTTCTCGCGCGGTTCGTCGGCGGTGAACCGGCCGCCTTCGATTACGAGCAGGCGGTCCAAGATTTCCATCGTGAAGCTCAGCACCTGCTCGGAGACGATGATCGTCAAATTGCGGGAATCTCGCACCTTGAGCAGCACTTGGGCGATGTCCTTGATCACCGAGGGTTGAATGCCTTCCGTCGGTTCGTCGAGCAAGAGCACCTTGGGCTCGGCCGCCAGCGCGCGCGCGATCGCGAGCTGCTGTTGCTGCCCGCCAGAGAGGTTGCCGCCGCGGCGCGTCTTCATCTCGGCCAGCACGGGGAAGAGCGTGAAGATGTCCGGTGGCAGCTTGCCGGTCGGTGAGCCTTCCAAACCGGTGAGCAAGTTCTCCCACACCGTGAGGCTCGGGAAAATCATGCGACCCTGTGGCACGTAGGCGATGCCCTGCTTCACCCGTTGGTAGCTGGGCATCCGGGTCACGTCGACGCCGTTGATCTTGATCGTGCCGGAGGTGCTGCGAATGACGCCCATCAACGATTTGAAGAGCGTGGTCTTACCCATGCCGTTCCGGCCCATCACGGCCACGATTTGGCCTGCCTTGGCCTCCAAGTTGACGCCGTGAATCACTTCACTCTGGCCGTAGCTGACGTGAAGATCCTTGATTTCGATCATGGCTTCCGGTTTTCCCTGGGTTCGCGTCAGGTTCAGTGGCCGAGATAGACTTCGATCACGCGCGGGTCGGCTGTCACTTTGTCCATGGAGCCTTCCGCGATCACCTTGCCTTGATGCAGCACCGTCACCCGGTGCGCGATTTTGCGCACGAACTCCATGTCGTGTTCGATCACGATCACCGAGCGGTTCTTGCTGATGCGATTCAAGAGCTCGGCCGTTTGCTCGCGTTCGTTGACGGTCATGCCGGCCACGGGTTCGTCGAGCATCAACAGCTCCGGGTCTTGCATCAAGAGCATGCCGATTTCCAGCCACTGCTTCTGGCCGTGGCTGAGCAGCGCGGCCTGCTGATCGAGCTTTTCACTGAGCAGCACTTCCTCGGCGACGGTCTTGACGCGCTCGGCGACGTCCGCCGTGCGTTTGAAGAACAACGCGCCGAACGCGCTGCGACCGCGCGGGAACGACACTTCCAGGTTCTCCGACACGGTCAGGTTCTCGTAGATCGAAGGCGTCTGGAACTTACGCCCGACGCCGGCCCGCACGATCGCGTGCTCCTTCATCTGGGTCAGATCCATGGTCTTGAACATGATCGTGCCCGAGGTCGACTTGGTTTTGCCGCAGATCAAGTCCAAGAGCGTGGTTTTGCCAGCGCCGTTCGGGCCAATCACGACTCGTAGCTCGTTGCGGTCGACGATGAAGTTCAGGTCATCGACGGCCTTGAAGCCGTCGAACGACACGCCGAGGCCCTGAATCGTGAGCATCTCGTGGCTACCCATGCTTGCCTCCGCTTTCGAGTGCGGCAGCGACTGCTACCGTCGGTTCGCTTTTGGTTTTCGACGAGCCCTTGCCGCCCATCATCCGGGCCAGGAACGGCTTGCCGAAACGCTCGTACAGGCCAGCCAGGCCGTCCGGGAACAAGAGCACTACGCTGATGAACGTGGCGCCCATCAAGAACAGCCACAGATCCGGGTACTGTTCGGAGAAGAACGTCTTGGCAAAGTTGACCAGCAGCGTGCCGAAGACCGCGCCGACCACCGACATGCGGCCGCCGACCGCGGTGTAGATCACCATCTCGATCGAGGGCGTGATGCCCACGAACGACGGCGACATGAAGCCGACCTGGAGCGTGAACATCGCCCCGCCGATGGCGCACATCACGGCCGACATGCAGAAGGCCAGCGTCTTGAAATTAGCCACGTCGTAGCCGGAGAAACGCACGCGGTCTTCCTTCTCGCGCAGGGCTAGGAGTAACATGCCGAATTTGGTGGAAAGCACCCAGCGCGTGAAGACCACGCAGCCGATCAGCAGCGTGCCGTTCACGTAGTAAAGGATGTATTTGGCGGAGTCGGAGCGGATGTCCCAGCCGTGCATCGTCTTCAGATCGGTGATGCCGTTGATGCCGCCGGTGAGCCCCTGCTGGCCGACGATCAGCACCGACAGAATCAGCGCCACGGCCTGGGTGATGATCGCGAAGTACACGCCGCCCACGCGGCGCTTGAACATCGCGACGCCGATGATGAACGCGAAGAAGGATGGGATAATCAGAATTGCCAGAATCGTGAAGGTCAAACTCTTGAACGGCATCCAGAACAGCGGCAGCTTCGTGATCTGATTCCAATCCATGAAATCAGGAATGCCGGGGGTGGTCTGGATCTTCGTGGCGATCGGGTCGGAGGCCTCGAGCTTCAGGAACATGGCCATGCAATAGCCGCCCAGGCCGAAGAACACGCCTTGCCCCAGGCTCAAAATGCCGCCGTTGCCCCAGAGCAACACGAGGCTCACGCCCACGAACGCGTAGGTGAGGTATTTCCCGATCAGGTTCAGCCGGAAGATGCTGAAGGCCGCTGGGAATAGCACCAGGATGATCGCGGACAACACGACCACCCCGAGTAGGTCGGTCTTGCTCAGTTTCTTGGTCAGAAGGTTCATGATTCCTGCCGAAAGTCAGGTACGGACCTTGGTGTTGAACAGCCCTTGAGGGCGGATCATCAAGATGATGATGATCGTGAGCAACGTCAGCACCTTGGCCATCGCGCTGGTGAGAAAGAACTCGAGCAGCGATTGCGCTTGAGCGATCGAGAACGCCGACGCGAGCGTGCCGATTAGGTTCGCCGCGCCGCCGAAGACGACGACCAAGAAGGTGTCGACGATGTACAAGGAGCCGCTGGTTGGGCCAGTGGAGCCGATGGTGGTGAACGCGGCGCCCGCGAGGCCTGCGATGCCGCAGCCGAGAGCGAACGTGAAACGATCGACGCGGTCGGTGTTGATGCCCACGGCCGAGCTCATGACGCGGTTCTGCGTCGTCGCCCGAATGCGTATGCCCCAACGAGATTTGAGCATCAGCAGGTACACACCGACGGTCACCAGAATCGTCAGACCCATCACGAAGATGCCGTTTCTCGGCACCTGGATGGAGGGTGTCGGGTTGAACGCGCCGAGCAGCCACTCGGGCAGCTCGGCGCTCACCTCCTTCGGGCTGATGAAGGAGCGGAAAAATTGCTGCATTGCTAGGCTGAGACCCCAAGTCGCGAGCAAGGTATCGAGTGGCCGCTTGTACAAGCGGCGGATCAGCAACACCTCGACGCCGTAGCCGACCGCCGCCGCGACGAAGAACGCCGCGACGACCGCCGGTACGAAATAGACCTCGCGCAAGCCCGGCGCGTAGTTCTGCGTGAGCTGCGAGAACAGGTACACGACGTAGGCCCCGATGGCCATGAACTCGCCGTGGGCCATGTTGATGACACCCATCTGACCGAAGATGATGGCGAGCCCGAGCGCCATCAGAAGCAGCACGGTGAACAAGCTCAGGCCAGAGAAGCCCTGCATCGCGACCATCGAACCAATTTCGTTCAGGCTCATCGCACCCTTCCTTCAGCTAGTTGGCGTTACTCGGCAGCACTCGCGGAGTTCACTGATAACCCTTGGGGAAGGGGTTCGGCTCGATCAAATCCGACTCGTGAACGACCTGGAATTGGCCGTCGGCCTTGGCCTTGCCGATGCGCGCCTTGCTCCACAAATGGTGGTTGGCGTGCACCTTCACGTAGCCTTCGGGGGCGATCTTGATTTCGATCTCCGGCGACGCGGCGACGACCTTGTCGACATCGAAGCTGCCGGCCTTTTCGACGGCGGCCTTCCAGATCCACGGACCGAGATAGCCAGCTTGGGTCACGTCGCCGATCACGCTCTTTTCGCCCCACATCTTCTTGAAGGCCTCGACGAACGACTTGTTGTTGGGATTGTCTTGGCTCTGGAAGTACTTCATCGAAGAGAAGAAGCCGGTCAAATTCTCGCCGCCGATGCCGAGCACTTCGTCCTCCGTCACGGAGATGGTGAGCAGCGTCTGGTTCGCGGCGGTGACGCCCGCGGCGTTCAGCTGCTTGAACCAAGCCACGTTGCTGCCACCGACCACGGCGGCGAAGATCACGTCCGGCTTCTTGAGCTTGATCTTGTTGATGATCGAGCCAAACTGGGTGTTGCCGAGGGGAGCGAACTCCTCGCCGACGACCGTGCCCTTGAGCACATTTTCGATGTGTTTTCGCGCGATCTTCATCGAAGTGCGCGGCCAAATGTAGTCCGAGCCGATCAGGTAGAAGCTCTTGGCGCCCTTCTCTTTATGGACCCAATCGAGACTGGCCAAGATCTGCTGAGTCGCTTCTTGACCGGTATAAAACACGTTCTTGGACTGCTCGAGACCTTCGTAGAAGGTCGGGTAGTAGAGCAGGCCGTTCTCCTTCTCGAACACCGGCAGCACGGCCTTGCGTGAGGCAGACGTCCAGCAGCCCATCACGGCCGCTACCTTGTCGTTCACCAAGAGCTTGCGGGCTTTCTCGGCGAAGGTCGGCCAGTCACTCGCGCCGTCTTCCTGGATCACCTTGATCTGACGGCCGAGGATGCCGCCGAGCGCGTTGATCTGGGCGATGGCGAGCTTCTCTGCCTGCACGGAGCCCGTCTCGCTGATGGCCATCGTGCCTGTCGTGGAGTGCAGAATGCCGACCGTGACGCTGTCGTCGTCGACCTTCAGACCCGTGGTCATGATCTTGGCAGTCGGAAAATCTGCGGCCTTGGTGGTCGACTTCTCTAGGCCGGGCGGGAGCAGCACCGCGGCACCGGTCGCTTCCGTCGAGCGTTCGGTGGCTGCGGGAGCGGCGGCCTTTTCGACCTTCGCGGGCCCGTTGGTCGATGTCGAAGCGCTCGAGGATTTATTGCATGCGCTGCTCGAAAGCGCGGCGCACACGAAGGCGCCGGAAAGAACCAGCGACAAAGCGCCGCGATGACCGCGACTAAGATTGGAAAAGACTGACTGCATGGGTGTCTCCATTGTCGAAGGCAGTCTCGAAAGCGGGATCTGCGCGATCGAGCCGTTTGTTTCACGAATACCGCAGGAGTAACGAACCGCTAATGGCAGCAACGCTCGGCAGAGCACGCGCCTTTTCGCGGCTGCGAATCGAAATTCGAAGCGAACGCGTGTCGGAACGATGAGTGAACGCCGAGGTCGCCGTCACTCACTGATTCCTCTCGATGAAGTGATCGTGCGCTACACCTAGCGGGCCTTCGATGTCGTACCCGTGTCGTGTATGTTTACTTTGACGACGTAATGAAAGCTCGGCGAAAAGCGTCGCGCAGATGTCGCGCGCGTCACGGACTCGCGCACGACTAGACTCGGTACAACCCATTAGGGTGAATCGAGATCAAGTCGATCGAGCTCTATATCGAGCGGATCCGTTCGGCCTCACTCTCACGCAAAGAGGGTGTCGCGTGGGGCGCGCAGGGCGTTGCCCTGATCAGTGCGGTCGAGCATCCAGCGCACGAGCAATCGCGCAATCGCCGGGGCGGAGTCGCCAAACCCGGGCAAAGGACGGACAATGAAGGGCTGCTCGGTTGCCGAGATCACGAGCTTCGTCTAGGGATGGAAATCGATGCGAAATGTAGCCCGCGTAGGCTGGTTGGCCGGTGTCTTGCTCTTGGTGCTCGCTGCGCCTCTGGCCTGCGGCTCGAGCGTGCCGGCGCCCGCGGCGCCCGCGGGGCCCGCAGCACAGGCGAAGAAGCTGCGCTTGGCCTCCACCAAGTGGGTGCCTTTCACGGGCGCGGAAGGGGAGCCGCGGGTTGCGCTGTCCTTGACCGAGCAGGCGCTGGAGCGCGCGGGTTACGACTCGGTTACTACGTTAGTTGCGGACGGACAGCTGACACCAAAGCTCGAACGCGGCGACTATGACGGCTCCGCCGCGCTCTGGAAGAGCCAGGACCGCGAGCAGTACCTGCTTTATTCCAAACCCTATCTCGAGAATCGGCTCGTGCTCGTGGCACGCAAGGGTGACGACGTTGCTGCGGCTTCTTTCGCGGACCTGAAGGGCAAGAGCGTGGCGCTGGTCGAGGGTTACGCATACGGCGAGGCAGTGGACTCCGCCGCTGGTCCGCGGTTCGTCCGAGGCGCGAACGCGAAGGCGAACCTGCAGGCTTTGCTCGCGGGCAAGGTCGACTACGTGCTGCTCGAGGAGCTCGTCGTCGCGTATCTGTTCGAGCAGTACGCGAAAGAAGCGACGGCTCGGCTCGAAGTGGGCAAACAGCCGCTGATCACGCGGTCGCTCCATTTCGCGCTGCGCAAGGACCTGCCGGACGCAAAACGCGTCGTCGATCGCTTCAACGACGCGATCGCCAGCATGGTGGGTGACGGCACCTACAACATTGCCCTAGAGCTCGATTGGATCCGAGCCGACATCGACGGTGACGGCAAGTACGAGCTGATCCCTCGAGGCGATCATCTCGGCACGGCGCCACCCCAGAGAAGCTATGAGTTGTTCACCCCGGCGACCGTGGCAGCGGCCACGGCGGGCGCTGGCGCAGCGCCTCATACCGCCGCCCCGACGGGCGCTCGCACAGCCCCCAATGAACAGCAGCTACGCTTCTTCATCGGTGGGAAATACTACGACACCTGGCAAGAAGTGCCGGAGAAGCTACGTGGCGAGCCCGAACCGAACTACGTCGCCGGAGGCAAGACGCCTCTGCTGACCGTCGACTGGTGAGCTATTTCTGAGCGCGAGCTCAGAGTGGCGCTTCGTCGGTTTTGGCGATTGGGAGCAGCGTGCGTCCCAAGATCAAGCCGACAATCAGCGCCAGCGCGCTGGCGGCGAGCACGCCCAGCTTGGCCGCGCCGAGCAGCGACTCATCCGTGAACGCGAGCTGCGCTAAAAATAGCGACATCGTAAAGCCGATCCCGGCGACCACGCCGAGCACGAGCAGGTGCCGCGCTCCCACGCCCTGGGGCAGCACCGCGACCTTGCCCCACAGCGCGAGGGCGCTCGCTGCCACGACGCCCACCGGCTTGCCGATCAGCAAGGCGACGACCACGGCCACGCTCACCTCTACGCCACTGCCCGCGAGCGACAAGCCGCTCAAGTTCACGCCCGCGTTGGCTAGCGCGAAGATCGGCATGATCGCGTACGAGACCCAGGGATGCAGCGCGTGCACCAAAAAATCCGCAGGCGATTCGCTTTCGACTCCTGACCAAGCTCGAACTGGAGTGAGCAAGCCGACCATCACGCCGGCGATGGTCGGGTGAACACCGGCCGCATAAACGCCGGCCCAAACCACTGCCCCGGGCACGATGTAGATGGGCATGCTGCGCACGCCCAGCGCGCGCAAGGTCACGATTGCAAGTAGCCCGAGCGCGGCCAGCAGCAAGCCCGAGATCGCTATCCCCGATGAGTAGAAGAGCGCGATCACCAAAATAGCGCCCAGATCGTCGATGACGGCCAGCGCGAGCAGCAATACGCGGAGCGCGGCCGGCACGCGCTTGCCGAGCAAGATCAGCACGCCGAGCGCGAACGCGATGTCCGTCGCCATCGGGATCCCCCAGCCACTGCGCGCCTCCGGCGAGCCGGCGAGCGCGAGGTAGACCAACGCTGGCACTAGCATGCCGCCCAACGCGCCCACTACGGGTAGGGCAGCGCGACGCCACTCGGAGAGTTGTCCGTCGTGGAGCTCCTTTCTAATCTCGATGCCGACGACGAAAAAGAAGATCGCCATCAGGACGTCGTTCACGATCCACTCGAGCGATCGCTCGAACGCGAATGAACCCAGACGGACGCCGACTTGTGCGTGCCAGAGTGCGCCGTAGCTCTCGGCCACGCTCGAATTGGCCCAGAGCAGCGCCACCGCCGCGCACGCGATCAGCAGTAGCCCGCTGGTGGCTTCGAACGCGAGCAGCCTTCGCAGGGGGCGAGTCAGTCGTTCCGAGATTGAGACGAGTGGCTGCCAGGTCCCGGGCGGCGGGCCCGAGGTTCGCGCGCCCAACTGTGGCTTCGCACCGCTCATGCTCGCGCTATACCACGCGAGGCCCGGCCAGCTCCGGAGCCATCGGCCGTAAACCCCGAGCAAGGCCGGCTTTGGCGTGCTAAAAGCCGGCCCCCATGCGTGCTTCCTATCGTTGGCTGAAAGAGCTACTCCCGGGTCTGACTGCTTCGCCTGACGAGGTGGCGCTGCGCTTCGGAGCAGCGGGTCTGGCGGTCGATGGTGTGCGTTCGTTCGGCGCCGGGCTGGAAGCGATCTTGGTCGTGCGCGTGCTGGCCAAAGAGCCGCACCCGAAGCGCGCCTCGCTCAATTTGGTGACCGTCGATCGCGGTGGAGTCGAGCAACGCGTGGTCTGCGGCGCAGGCAACGTGCCCGCGCCGGGCGGCTTGGTCGTGTTGGCACCGCTCGGCGCCACGCTGCCGGGCATGGATGGCCCGCTCACCCCGCGTGAGATCGGCGGCGTGCTGAGTGAAGGCATGCTGTGCAGCGAGACCGAGCTCGGCTTGGCCGAGAGCGCCGAGGGGATTTTGATTTTGCCCGAGGGCTCGGCCGCACCCGGCGCAAGCTTCGTGGCTGCGTTCCCCGCTGCGCAAGACACGATCTACGAGCTCGACGTCACACCGAACCGACCCGATGCGCTCGGCCACGTCGGTTTGGCGCGCGAGCTGGCTGCCTTGCTCGGCCTGCCCTTCACCCCGCCCGGCGTGGGCACGCCTGCCCGCAGCTCCGCTGAATCGCTGAGCGCGCTGATCGAAGTCGACAATCGTGACACGGAGCGCTGCCCGCATTATGCGGCGGGCGCGGTCTTGGACGTGACCATCGCGCCCTCGCCGCTGTGGCTTCAGTGGCGCTTGCAGAGCCTGGGTGTGAGGCCCATCTCCAATGTCGTCGACATCACGAATTTACTGCTCTTGGAGTTCGGGCAGCCGCTGCACGCCTTCGATCTGGACCAAGTACGGGGCGGCCAAATCATCGTTCGCCGCGCGACCGCGGGTGAGCCTTTTTCCACGCTCGATGGCATCGCGCGTACGCTCGACGCGGACGATCTCGTGATCGCAGATGCCGAGGGGCCGAGCGCTCTGGCTGGGGTGATGGGCGGCCAAGTCAGCGAAATTCGTGACACCACGCGGCGCGTGCTCTTGGAAAGCGCGTACTTCGTGCCCCGCGGCGTGCGGCGCACGGCGCGCCGCTATGGGCTACACACCGAGGCCAGTCACCGCTTCGAGCGCGGCGTGGATTACGCGCAAGTGGAGCACGTGCTGGAGCGGGCCAAGACGCTGCTCACTGAACTCGCGTCCGGCTCCGCGGTGCCGGGTGCCATTCACGCGCGCGGTGCACAGCCGGCGCTGGCCGAAATCCAATTGCGTTCCTCGCGCTTGGATGCGCTGCTCGGCGCGCCGGTGCCGTTCGCAGAAGCCTGCGCGATCATCGAGCGCTTGGGCTTCCCGCTGCTCGAGGTGAGCGGGAGCGGGGCTGCCGCGGTGTTGCGCACACGCGCCGTGTCGTTTCGCCCCGACGTGACCCGCGAGGTGGATCTGATCGAAGAGGTGTGCCGCGTGCGCGGGCTGGACGCGATCCCGACGCGCCTGCCCGCGGTCATCCCGCAGCCGCCGCGAGCCACCGGCAAGCTCGAGCGCGAAGTGGGCGCGGCTGCCGTGGCCCTCGGTTTGTCGGAGGCCGTCACCTACGCGTTCGTCTCCGAGAGCGATCTGGCCAAGGTGCACGCGCCGAAGCCGAGCGTCCGGCTCAGCAATCCGCTCAGTGAAGAGCGCAACGTGATGCGCACGAGCTTGCTGCCCGGCTTGCTCGAAGCCCTGCGCCGCGCGCGCCGTCGCGGTGAAACCCGCGCTCGCCTGTTCACGTTGAGCAGCTGCTTCGGCGCGCTGGTCAGCGAAACCGTGGGCGGCACGAGGCCGCGCCTGGCCGCTGATGTGGGTACGTTACCGCGTGAAGAGCTGCGCTTCGCGGCGGTGCTCGCAGGCAGTCGTCATGAGTACCTGAGCCTCAAGTCGGAAGAGGTGGACGTGTACGACGCCAAGGGCCTAGCGGTCGAGCTGATCGAGCGCGTGTCGAGCAAGCAGGCAACCGTTCGCCTGTCCACGAACAAGCCCGGGCATTTGCACCCGCGCGGAGCGAGCGACATCTGGGTCGGAGACGTGCTGCTCGGTCAGCTCGGCCCGCTGCACCCGGACGTCGTGGAAGCGCTCGACCTCGGACAGAGCGCGCAGATCGTCGAGCTCGACTTGGAAGCGCTTCAGCGCCTGGGCCGAGATGTCCCGCAGTTCCGAGCCATCCCCAGGCTACCCGCCGTGACGCGCGATCTGTCGCTGGTCGTGGCGGACGCGGTGGGCGCCGGCAAGGTCGGCGAGATCTTGGAACAAGCCGGAGGCACGCTGTGTGAGTCGATCGAATTGCTCGGCCTGTTTCGCGGCGGGTCTTTGCCAGAAGGCCAAAAATCGCTCACTTTCCGGGTGATTTGCCGAGATCCCAAGGCGCGCACCCTGGCCGAAGAGGCACGCACTCTGACCGACAAAGAGGTCGATGAAGTGCAGGCGCGGATGCTGAAAGCCGCGCAGGCGGAGTTCGGCGCAACGCTGCGTGGCTGAGGAGCCGACCATGCCCGTGTTGCGCCAGTTGGCTCGAACCCTCGCCGGCTTCCTGCTCCTCGCCGTGGCTGTGAGTTGCCAGCGCAAGGCCCCGGGCCCGGAAGAATGCGCGCGCTTCGCAGAGGCGGTGGTCGGTGCCGGCCGCTACATCACCCCAGTGATCGCCGCGCAGATCGAGACCCAAACCCAGGAGTGTCTCACGCGGCCCTATGATCGCGAGCTACTCCGCTGCGTGCTCTTGACGCGGCAGGCACGGGTTTGTCTGGCAAGCTTCCGCGCGCGCACGGGAAGCGAGCAGGAACTACCCGAGTGAACCCGCCGCCGTTGGGCCCTGGGCAGCGACCGAACCCGTTCGAGCCGCCTCCTGCTGGCAGCTACGGCATGCGGGTCCCGAGCTACGCAGCCAAACCGCCCGCCTCGTCCGAAGCAGTCGCCGCCATCGTCTGTGGTGTTCTGGCTTGGAGCTGCTTCCCCCTAGGTTTCGTAGCCATCTGGCTCGGCGCCCGCGCGCGCCGCGCCGCCCGCGAAAACCCCGAGCGAGTGGGCGGCGAGCAGCTGGCCCTGGCCGGCATGATCGTGGGCGGGATCTTCGGCATCCTGTGGCTCCTGTTCTGGCTCGCGTACCTCGGCTTCTTCGTGTTCGCGATCGGGTTCGGGATGTTTCACAAGTAGTAGGATCCGCCCTGTTCGAACGGCGCAGTACGCGCGCACGAAGCCATGAAGTCGCGGATACTCGAGCCGCCGTCAGCGGCGCCCGCTCCGCAAACCCACTTGGCGGAGCCGCTAGTTCGCCCGCAGCCGGGCGATCTTGAGCAGCAAATAGTTCCGCTCGGGGAGGCTCGCGGTCTTCTCTGCTGCGGCTTCGTAGTACCGAAGGGCGGAGGTGATCTTGCCTGAGCGCTCGAGTAGGTGGGCGCGTACGGCGGCTAGACGGTAGTGATCTTTGATGCGCGGGTCGCGATCGAGCGGCTCGAGCAGCGCGAGCCCTTGGTCCAGTCCGTGCGCCATCGCGACAGCCACCGCGCGGTTCAAGGCGACCATCGGGTTGTCGGACAGGCGCATCAGCACGCCGTAAAGCGCGACGATCTGCGGCCAATCAGTGTCCTCGGCGCGCGCGGCTTCGTCATGTAAGGCGGCGATCGCGGCTTGCAGAAGATACGAGCCCACCGCGCCACGGGCCAGCGCGTCGCTCACCAGCTGCACGCCTTCCGCGATCGCTTGCTGATCCCATAAGGAACGATCCTGCTCGTCGAGGGGGATGAGTTCACCGTTCGGTCCGCTTCGCGCGGGGCGCCGTGCGTCCGTCAGGATCATCAGCGCCAGCAGCCCGGCGACCTCACCATTTTCGGGCAGGAGCTCGTGCGCGGCGCGTGCCAGGCGAATCGCTTCACTCGAGAGATCCACGCGCTGCAGGGTCTTGCCCGAGCTCGTGGCGTAGCCCTCGTTGAAGATCAGATAGAGGACGTGGAGCACGGCGCCGATGCTCTCGTTCCGCTCGTCGGGAGGCGGCAGGACGAAACCGACCGCGGAGCTCTTGATGCTCTGCTTCGCGCGGCTGATGCGCTGCGCCATCGTCGATTCGGGCACGAGGAATGCGCTCGCTATCTCCGTCGTCGTGAGCCCGCCCACCGCGCGCAACGTGAGCGCGATGGCGGACGGACGCGTGAGCGCTGGATGGCAGCACATGAAGAGCAGCACGAGCGCGTCGTCCTGCTCTACAGGTGATTCGTCGGGAGGCGGGACCACGTTCTCTTCGGGGGATGCTTCGAGGACGATCTTCGTTTCGCGCCTTCGGCGTGCGGATTCCGAGCGGATCTGATCGGTGAGCTTGCGCGCGGCGACTTGAACCAGCCAGGCTCTTGGATTTTCGGGCACACCGCTACGCGGCCACTGAAACGCAGCGGCGGTGAGCGCTTCTTGCACGGCATCCTCCGCGGCGCCGAAGTCGCCGTAGCGACGGACGACGGCGCCGAGCACCTGCGGCGCAAGCTCACGGAGCAGGTGCTCGTCGATCGTCGTCATGCAAACGGTGCCGGTTTACAGCGAATCCGGCGGCGCGCTCATCACCTGGCGCACCTCGATCTTGATGCCGAGGGGCTTGCCTCCGGGTCCCGGCGCGGTCGACGCTTTGCCGGCGATGGCATACGCGCGCTCTGCGGTCTCGACGTCGACGATCCAATAACCGGCCAAAAACTCCTTGGATTCGGCGAAGGGACCATCCGTCACTTCCGGGGCGCCTTCGCCCAGGGAGCGGACGATCCGCGCTTGCCCCGGAGGCGCGAGGCCCTCCCCCCCGACCAACTCGCCGGCTTCGCGCAAGTCCTGATTCAGGTCCTTCATGAATTGAATGTGGGCGCGGAAGTCTTCCGGTTTCCAGTCGCCGATCTGGTACTCGCCGTTGCCGCGAGGCGTGTGCATCATGAGCATGAATTTCATCGTCTGTTCTCCTTCTTCAGTCTTCACAGGCCGTCGAATGCAGCTTGCAACTTGGCGAGCTCGAGCTTCTGCATGCCCATCATCGCCTGCATCGCGCGGCCCGCTTTGGCCTGGTCTTTGTGCGAGATCATGCCGAGCAGCTGCTTTGGCACGATCTGCCAGGACACGCCAAACTGGTCGACGAGCCAGCCACACTGAATGGGCTTGCCGCCGTTTTCGAGCAACTTCGTCCACAGGCGATCGACTTCCGATTGCGTCTCGACCTGCACCATGAGCGAGAAGCCTTGCGTGAAGGTGAACGTGGGGCCGCCGTTCAGCGCGATGTACGTCTGTCCGAGCAGCTCGAACGTCACCGACAAGACCGAGCCTTCCGGCTTGGGTCCACCGGCCGGGTAACGCATCGTCTCCTTGATCTTCCCGTCGAAGAGCGAGGTGTAAAGCTTCGCCGCCTCTTCAGCTTGGGTGTCGTACGTGAGGAAGGTCGTGATCGAGGTCGTCATGGTCAGTCTCCGTTATCGCCGGGCCTGTCCCGGCGTCACCCCAAGGTCGGAGCCGACCCGCCGCTTTCGACATCACTGAGTACGATTCTTCCGATCCTGGCTATGTCGCTGTAAATATTGAAATTTATCGGGTCGATCCGGCTGGACACGGAGCGCAACGTGCGCTGCGATCAGCGTCGGCGCTCGACGGTGACTCGGAGGCGAACTTGGCGAGCGCTCGCAGATCGCGCGGCCCCGCGCGGCGGCGTCGCAGGCCGCAATGCAGCGCTCAGCGCCCGGTTCCGCAGCTGAGCCGATACGTCATCGTGGCCACCGGAATCGGCCTTCCCCCTTGTAGGACTAGGCGCCCATCGCCGGTCACCGCGAGGCGGCTCGCTCGCACCCCGCTATCGACTATCCCGAGCTGACGCACGCGGTCCCCACTGAGGCAGCCCGCGTGCAGCCGGCCCTCAGCATCTAGCGCGACGAGTCCGCCTCCGGGAACCGCGACAGCGTCGAGCAGCGGCCCATCCCAGACGGCCTGCACGCTCCAAGTGGCAGGGTTGACGACGCGGATCGAACCGTTGGCGTCGACCACGAACAGCGGCCCGCTGTCTCCTGCCCGCAACGCGTGCGGCGTCCCAGGAGTAGCAGGGAGCGCGGCAACCTGCGCGCCCGCGAAGGTCCACACCCGCACGACCGGGGCCGCTACGACGACGCGATCAGCCACAATCTGCACGTCGGAAGCGTCGTCCGCGACGATGTCGACGCCAGCCGAAGCCCCCGTCAAATCGAGCACGACCACACGCGTCGCGGGAGCGCCGCCCTGGGGGCTCGGGCCCGACCAGCCGAGGAGCGCAGCAGCGTGCCGTCTGTCCGCGCTCCACGACGTGACCTTGAGCTCAAAGCTTCCCGCTTCGGGTGAGCCCTGTTGGGCGAGCGAGTCGAAGGCCGGATGTGCCGTCCAGGTGCCTCGGGCGAGATCGACCATCCCGGTGCCAGCGAGCAGCATCGCGCCGTCAGCCGACCAGCGAGCTCCATGCACAGGAACATTGGGAAGCGCCACAGAGCGGTGGGTGCCGCCCACCCACCACGTCGCGCGCGAAGCTCCAAACGTGGCGATGCGGCTGCCTGAAGCTGCCAGTGCTTGGCCGTCTCCTCCGGTGAGCGCTACTGGTGGTCCGACTGAAAATCCTACGGTATCCGTCATGGCAACCTCGCGGGCGCGGAGCAGAGTTGGCGGGAGCGCGAGCGCAGTCCCGTGGGCGAATACAGTCACGAGCAGGACCCCAGCGCGCGTCATGGAAGCACCCCGCGGGCGAAGACCAGCTTGCCCCCAAGGTCGATGGCCGTCCACTTCCGCTGCCCGTTTTTCGGCGCCGACACCTCGACCGTGCCCGCGATGCGAACCTTTTGACCGACGGCGAGCGAGCCGACCACCGCGCTCCACTCGGCGGGCCGCGAGTGAACGACCAGCGCGTTTTTTCCAGTGATGGTCGTCTCGCGCGCGGCCGTCACCAGGAACGTGTCGTTCAACTTGTCGCCCGTGACGACGTCCACATTGGCCTCGTCGAGCGCTGGCGGAGGTGTCGGCGCCCCGGTCGATGGCGGTGGCGGCTGCACCGCGACGCCCGGAGCGAGACCGATGCGGCGGAGTACCTCGAGTTCGCTCGCGCCGTCGAGCAGCGCCTCCACGCCCAGGGCAACCGGAAAACTCGTGGTCTTCGCGCCGCCCGCCGCGCCGCGCAGCAAAGTGAGCACCGGGGCAGGAATGGCGGAAGGCCGAGCGACCGCGATCGCCAGCGCGAGGATCAACTGCGCGCGCGAGGGCTTTGCCGGATCGGCCGCGGTCATGAGCGCGGGCAAGTGTGGGTCGATCAGCTTCCAGGCGAGCAGCGGCGTGAGCTCGACCCGCTTCAGCGAGGTGGCGTCGAGCGCCGCCATGAACGCGGTTTCGTGAACGGAGCCGGCGACTGCAGACATCCACGCCTGCTCGACCACGACGGCCAGGAACGACGAGCTGCTACGCTCCGAACCGAGCATGGCCGTATAAACCTTGGAGACCTCGCCCGGCTTTACCGAGGCCGCGAGGCGGGCCGCGTTCGCAGAGTCCTTCCAGCCGGCGAGCAGCCAGGTCTCGACGCGGGCGGCGAGCTCGTTGATCGCCGCCGGGTCGACGTTGCCCGCAGCGGGGAGAACCAGCGAAAAAGCGGTGCAAGTGAGGGTCTGCCACCAACCGGTGTCGCCAGATTTCGCGGCCACGTGCGCGCGCATCGCGGCGGTCGTCCAGGCTGGCCCGAGCGCTGGATCGGCCCAGGTCTCCAGCGCCGCACGCAGCGCGCCTTCGGGTTCCGCGCCGGTCTTGACGTAGTCGGCCTTGCTCTTGCCGATATCGGGGTCGAACCCCAGACTGAGCTGGGCCTTGCCGGCTGGGTCGAGCTTGAACGATCTGAATTGCGTGGATGCGTTGGCGGCTTCGATGTCTCCGGCGATGCCGAGCGCTATCATCCGCGCCCGAACCAGATCGCGAAGATTGGGGTTGGCTTTGAGGGCAGCGTTGATCTCGCCCGCCGCCTTCTTGGGATCGGCGAGCGGCGTGCCCGCCGGGATCTTGTGTGAACCGACCAGGCAGCCCGCGAACACCACGCGCGCTTGAGTGACGTCCATCCTAGAAAGCACGGTGTCGATCAGGAGCTCGGAGTCATCACCGGGCTTGTTGGGGCTGAGCGTAGCCTGATCATAGACCACGTGCGGCTGCGGAGTCTTGACTTCCTTGGCGTTCGCGCCCGTCGTCGTCTGCTCGATGGTTCTGTCCGAGCCGTGGCCCGCGAAGACGACCTGACCGATCACCCCTTTTGCACCCGGTGACGGGATCTGGCCGTACTCGTCGGCGACCTTGTTGACCATCGCTATCTCGTCCTTGATCCCTCTCGATTGGACGACGAGCGCGAGGTTGCTCGGATTCGTTACCGCAGCCTCCAGGTTGGATGCCTGAAGGAACGCGCCGTTCCAGTCGAGCCCACTCATGAGCACGAGCAGGACCGGGAGCGCGCGGCTCTTGTCTGCCACGTTGGTGACGAGCTGCACGCGCGTCGCCTTGGTGAAAATGTGAAGGTCGTTCACCCAACCGACGAGCGTCGCGTAGGGCGCGATCGTGTCGCGCAAGAGCGCGAGCAGCGGGCCCTGCTCGTCGGGGTTCTCAATCGTCGGCTTGAAGGTGGCGTAGTAGGTGCGGAGCTCGGGTAGGAGCACCTCGTCCACCAATTTCTCCAGGGTCGTCTGGTTGATGCATATCGAGAGCACCGGCCCGGGCACGAACTTCCCGAGCTCCACCATCGCTTTGCCGAGTTCGATCACTCGCGCGAGCGTCGCGTGCGGCCGCGTGATCTGGACGGTCTTGGCGTTGGCCGCGGCGCCCGCGGCATACGCGAGGACATTCACTCGATCCTCGGCCTTCATCGCGCCCAGCTCGACGAGCTTGAGCTTGCGGAGCGCGCCGCCGACGTGCCCGCCTTCTTGCAGCAAGATGGCGATCGGCCAGAGCAAATCGCGATCGGCGGCGGTGAGCGAGGGCTCGACGAACCAGTCGGCTTGGCGAGCGATGTAGCCCTCGAACTCGCCCACATCGATGCCCGGGTTGGCCGCGCCGTCCCCGAGCAAGTCGAGGCGTTTCATGCGCTCGACGTTGGTCTGGCTAACGGGCCTGGGCGGCAGATCGTAGAGCCCGGCGTCCCCTAGTGCCTCCTTCCAAACATCGCCCCTGGGTGCGGCAACGAGGCCCAGCACCAGATCGGGCGCCTTCTTCATCACAGCGCTCAACAGAGCCGAGGTCTCGCGCAGCGGCTTGCCCGATCGGAACGCGACGAGATCGCGCAGCTCTTGGTCGCTGGCGCTCGCCACCATCCCGGTCCACGCTCGGGCGGACACCTCGGACAGCGAAACAGCCCGCTCGATCCAATAGACCTTCCACGGTAGCGCGAGGTCAATGGCGTTCACGGCGGTCACGATCTCGGACTCGTTGAACGCCGAGGCCAGCTTCTCGAGCAGCGGATGGTCCCGCCGCACGTCGCCCTTCTCTTTCGCGGTCAGAGTGTGGAGCAAGCTGAGGCATAGCTCCTCGTTGACGTTGGCGCGATCGGCCTCGCTCTGGAGCTGCTCCATCGGGCTGCGCTGAGGATCCTCGAACAGGGCTCGCAAATCAGGTTGGGCAGCGACGGCCTTGCGCCACTTCTCGGGATCACGGAAGAGCACCTCTCGCATGAGCTCCATGCCCCGCGGGAAGCCGGCCAAGCCTTTGAGATCCGCCCGGCTGGTGGCGGCCAGCACCGGAAACCAATTCACGTCGTCCACCGAGCCGGCGCGATCGACCCAGTACACCTTCCAAGACAGGGCGCTGCGCAAGGCGTTGACCACCGCCAGCATGCGCTTGGCATCGAGCGCGCTGGCCAGGATCTTCATCATGCCTTGGTCGCTGCGCAACCAACCGCGCTCGGTGTCGCTCGCCGCCTCGATGGTGGGGATCCAATCCACCTTCTTCACGTTGCCGGCGCGATCGACCCAATAAACCTTCCAAGGTAGGGAAAATTTGAGATCGGTGACGGCCTGGAACATCTGCGCCGCGTCGAGAGAGCGGGCGAGAAACCTCATTACTGAGTCGCCGCTGCGGACCGTCTTCATCTCGTCGTCGCTCAATTGCTTGATGAGCGTGAGGCACTCCTGTTCCTCATCGCGCACGGCCGCGGCGCGCAGACGGTCGATGATGTTGCCCCCGCCCTTGCGGAAGACGTCCGGAGTCCGCGGCGCGGCCGCGTCGGCCGTGACGTCGGCACCAGGAACGACAGCGGCTTCCTGCCCGCCCGCCTCGCCCGTCGCTGTCGGCTCCGTCCCGTCGTCTTCGGCGCCTGCTCGTGGCGGCGGAGCGCCCAGCCCGCCGCCAACGCTCTCGAGCAGGTCCGCGGCCGATGCCCCCAACGCCACTCGCTCTGCCACTGCGTCGGCGTGTTGCTCGTGGCGATCGCCGGGCTCGCTCATGCTGCCCGCGAACGAGACGCGGGAGCGCTGCTGCACGACGTGCGCGGCCTCGTGGGCCGCGAGCCGAACGTCGGGGAAGTTGCGAAACGCGACGCGATCGCCGGTGGCGTAGGCCGAAGCGCCGAGCAGGTCGCTCGCGTCCCGCGCCTCACCGCCGACGTGGGCCTCGACGCGCGACAGGTCGTGCGCGGGGCCGAAGGCTGCCTGGATCCGAGCGAGGTGCGGCAGAGCGCTCACGCTCCCGGTCAAGCCTCGCTGCGCGATCTGTTGCACCGACGGCAGAGCGGGCTCGGCTTCCGGGGTGACCACCGGGCCGCCCTCCGCGACCGGCGCACGGGGAAAGGACGGGCTCGCCTCGGCGTGGCTGCTCGGCTCCTCGCTCGCTGGCGACGCTGGGTGGTGCGCGACGCTGGCGGGCCTCGCCAGCGAGAACCAGAGCGGGCCGGCCGCCGCGCGCACCGGTCGCCGGTAAACCTGCGACGGGGCAACGACCTGCGCCGCGGGCGGATTTGCTTTCCGGCCGATGAACATCACGGAGCCCTCGCCCGACAAAGATGAGGCAGGGGGCTTGTCCGTGTCAAGCGGCGGAGCGCTTCTGATTGATAGTCTCGAGCGCCATCGCCCCGACGCCCAGGCCTTGCTCGGCGCCGAGCGAACTCGGGACTGTAAGTGAGTTCAGCTCTCGAAGCTGAGCTCTTCTCCGACGACGCGCACCCGAATGGTCGCGCCGTCGACGAACTTTCCGGACAGCAGGGCGTGGGCCAACGGATCTTGGAGGTTTCGCAGGATGCTGCGCTTGACCGGGCGCGCGCCGAGCGCGGGCTCGTAGCCGCGATCGACGAGGTAGTCTTTCGCGGCGTCGTCTAGGTCGAGCTTCAGCTTTCGCTCACCGAGCAGGCGCTCGAGGTGGGTCAATTGGATGTCGACCACTTGGCGCAGGTGCGGCTTGGTCAGCGGGCGGAAGATCAGCGTCTCATCGATTCGGTTCAGGAACTCGGGGCGGAAGAACTCTTTCAACCGTTCGAGCAAGACGTCGCGCAAGGCGTCGCGGCCGGCTTCGCTCTCGAACAGCTTGGGATCGCTCTCTAAAATGCGATCAGAGCCGATATTGCTGGTCATGATCACGACGGTATTGGAGAAATCCGCGAGCCGACCGCGGCCGTCGGTGAGTCGGCCGTCGTCGAGGACCTGCAGCAGCAAGTTGAACACGTCTTGGTGCGCCTTCTCCACTTCGTCGAAGAGCAGCACGGAATACGGGCGTCGGCGCACGGCTTCCGTCAAAAAGCCGCCTTGCTCGCTGTCGGCGTAGCCGGGGGGCGCGCCGATCAATCGCTGCGCCATGTGACGCTCCATGAACTCGCTCATGTCGAGCCGGGTCAGCGCTTGATCGTCGTCGAATAGGAAGCGCGCGAGTGCCTTCGCTAGTTCGGTCTTGCCGACACCGCTCGGACCCAAAAATAAGAACGATCCAATGGGCTTACCCGGATCGCGCAGGCCGACCCGACCGCGGCGCACGGCGCGCGCGACCGCCGCGACCGCGTCGTCTTGACCGACCACCCGTTGGGCCAAACGCGCTTCCATCTTGAGCAGTTTGTCGGCTTCACCCTCCAGCATTTTGGCAACCGGGATCCCCGTCCAGACCGCGAGAGTGGTCGCGACCTCGCGCTCACCGAGGATCCGAGGCGGCGGCTCACTGCTGCTCTTGGCTGCCTCTTCGGCCTTGGCCAAGCGCGCTTCCAGCTCGGGCAGCAAGGCGTGCTCGAGCTCACCGACACGCGCGAAATTCTTTTCCGACAAGGCACGTCGATGCTCGTCGCGGGCGGCTTCGACTTCGCTGCGCAGCGATCGCACCGCGCCGACCACGCCGCGGCGTGATTCCAACTCGGTGCGGATGCGCGTGGTCTTTTCTTCCAGCGCCGGTAGCTCCTCGAGCAACTTCTGGCGAGCGCTGCGACTCTCCGCGTCATCACTGCGTTCCAAAGTCTTGATTTGGGCCTGGACCAGCTCCAAGCGACGAAGCAGGCCATCGGCCTCGGTCGATACGCCGTCTACCTCGACCCGCTTGGCGGCTGCGGCTTCGTCGAGGAGGTCGAGCGCGCTGTCTGGCAAGCAGCGCTCGGGCACGTAGCGCTTGGCGAGCTGCACGGCGAGCCGGATCGCGCCCTCACTGATCTCGACTCCGTGATGGCGCTCATAACGCGCGGCGGCTCCGCGCACGATCTCGGTGGCCTCCTCCAAGCTCGGCTCGGCGATGGGCAATTGCGTAAATAGCCTGAGCACCTGAGCATCGCGCTCTTCGAGCCGCTTCAAGCCCTCCGGCGTGGTCGTGGCCAGCACGCGCAACTCCGAGCGGATCAGCGCGGGCTTCAGCACTTCACCGATGGCGCTCCCGCTCGGCCCTTGCCCGAACAGCTGCTCGATGTTGCGCAGCACCAAAATCACCGGAGACTGCGCGATCTCCGTGAGCAGCTTCTTCACGCGCTCTTCGATTTCGCCGCGCAGGCGCGCGCCGCTGACCAAGGCGCCGCTATCGATCTCGAGTAACTTGGTCGATACCAAGCTGGTTGGCACGTCACCCGCCGCGATGCGCTGCGACAGCGCGCGCACGACCGCGCCTTTGCCCACGCCGGCTTCACCGACTAGCAGCGGGTGGCTCTTTTGACTGCGCTCCAAGATCGTGAGCAGGCGCCGCACCTCCGCCACACGCAAAAGCACCGGCTCGCTGGCGTCTGCAGACAGCGGCCGCGTGAACGAACCGGGCAGCGAATTGACCGAGCGCGCCGCCTGCGGCAGTGACCGGAGGGCCGCCATATGCTGCCGGAGCGACCCGGGCAGCACCCCGAAAGCACTCAATATTTCGCCAGCTGCCCCGCGGATCTCTTGCGCCAAAGCGTTGACCACGTGCTCGACCATCACCTTGTCGGACTTTTCACGATCGGCCTCACGCTGCGCGCGCTCGAGCAAGTCCAACATCGACGCTGATAGGTAGGCCGGCTCCGCGGAGCGCGGCAGGTTGCCGAGGGCGCGCTCCAATGCCGCCTCGAACTCGAGCAAATTGCTGACTCCGCGCTCGAATACGGCGCGCACGCCGAGGTCTCGCCCGAGCGCGCGCAGCAAGAGGTGCAGCGGCTGCACTTCCGCGTGTTTTCGTTCGTCTGCCAATGATTGCGCCGCGGCGACCAGCGCCTTGGCATCCGGGGCATAGCGTTCGAGCGACAGCGTGGTCGCTTCAGGCGCGGGGGTGGGCATGAATCCCGATTGTACACGGGCAGCCCTTGAACGGCCTTGCGGACATTTTTCGTGCGCCAGCATTTCCGGTCCGCTGGCACGACTGAACGGTGCTAGGAAAAGCTAGCTTCAGCGAGAACCTTGGGGAAATCGCGGCGAATTCGGGAAACGTGGCCATCGCGCGAGCGGCCCGCCCAGGAGGCTCATCGCGCGCCCAGGAGCAGCTACAGCAAAATCGCGGTATGGGAGACTCGATGAGAATCAGCGTGCTTGGTCCGCGGGGTGCGGTGTCGGGGGCTCGCCCCAGCGTACTTCGGCACCATCGACGAGTCCTGGCGAGGATCGAATGATCGAAGAAGCTCCCGTCTCACTCGACAGTGCACGCCTGCAAATCGTGCGCTTGGTGCTGGATGATTTCGCCGATCTCAAGCGCGCGATGCTCACCGCAGCGCGCGTGAGCGCGACCACGCTCGGCGTCGCGCGCGTGGGGGTTTGGTCGCTCACCGAAGACCGAACCAGGCTGCGCCGTGCCGCCCTGCACGATCTGCGGCGGCCAGATCAGGAAGCCTTCGAAGATCTGGAGCTGCCCTTGGCGGAGTGGCCTGCGTACCTGGCAGCGGTGTCGTCTCGTCGCGTCATCGCCGCGGCCGACGCGCTGACGGACGCGCGCACTTCGGAGCTCGCGGAGACTTACCTCTTGCCTCGCGGCGTGACCTCGATGATGGACGCGCCGTTGTTCGTGAGGGGCGAGGTCTGGGGCATCGTTTGTCACGAGCACATCGGCGTTCCGAGGATCTGGTCCGAGCGCGAGATCGGTTTTGCAGTGTCGGTGGCGGACATGCTGAGCGCGATGCTCGAACAGGCCATGCGCCTGGCGATCGAGGCGCGTTTGCGTCAAAACGAAGCCGAGATCGCGCACCTGCGGCGAGCGGAGGCCGTCGTGCGCACCGCGGCGGCGATTGGTCACGACATCAACACCTTGCTCCAGGCCATCTCCGGCAGAGCCGAGCTTGCCGTGCACCGCAACCGAGCGGCTGAGCACTCGGAAGCGCTGCTGGAGATCGTCGGCGATTGCCAGCGTGCAGCGAGGATCGTTGGGCAACTGCGTGAGCTCGATACGCCCTCGCAGGCCTTGGGGCTCGAGTCGGACCTGTCGTTCGTGATCGAGGACACTCGAGCCACCCTCGATGCCCTGCTCGCGCCGAGCCACACGCTCACCGTTGAGCTGGCACCCGAAGCGCGCGTGCCCGCGTCCCGCGCCGATCTCGAGCGCATCTTGCTGAACCTGGTCGTCAACGCCAAAGAAGCGATGCCCCTCGGTGGCACCGTAACAGTCGTGACCCTGCGCAGCGCAGCCGGCGTCTCACTCTCCGTGAAGGACCAGGGCAGCGGCATCGCACCGGAGCAAGCCGCTCACATCTTCGAGCCCTATTTCACGACCAAAAACGGCCGTAACACCGGGCTCGGCTTGTTCGCGGTAGCGACCATCGCGCGCCGGACAGCGGGGGGCGTGGGGATCGATAGTACGCCCGGCGCGGGGACGACCGTGACGATCACCTGGGCGGGCTGAGCATTTTGCCGGCCGGATTTACCATGTCATCGAGCTGGTGCTTGATGTTGTCGCGGACTCCCACGGGTCAGAACGGCCTTGATGATCTTCTCGACGGCTTGCTCACAGTGATAGACGACGTACCCTCAGTGCGCACGCTGCCCCGAGCTTGAAGTCGAGGCTGACGCAAGTCTCTACCGCCCGGCGCTATTGAGCCTCACAAGTGGCGGACTCACACGCAGTTCCTGGACAAGTCGCGATTCGCGTGGGAACTTGGGCTATCTAAGAGTCGAAGGGTGCAGCGATTTCCGCTGCAGGATCGAGATGGTCGGGCCGCCTTCTCCGCGGCGCACGCGCCGGATGGATTGCAATGCCGATCGCCACACCCCGACCCAGTGTTCTCAGTTCTTCTTTGCCGCCGGAGGCCTGGGGCCCTTTGCGCCAAGCTGCGCGGGTCGCCGTTCGCCCACTCGAACGCTTTCTCCAGATTGAGGCTGCAAGCGGCGTACTGCTGCTGATTGCTGCTGCGTTCGCCCTGGCCTGTGCGAACTCAACGTGGGGCCCGAGCTACTTTCATCTGTGGCACACACCGGTGGCGGTTCGCGTCGGAGCCTTCACTTTCGAGCGTTCGCTCGAGTGGCTCGTCAACGACGTGCTGATGGTGATCTTCTTCTTCGTCGTGGGCCTGGAGATCCGGCGCGAGGTTTACAAGGGAGAGCTGTCCGAGTGGCGGCGCGCCGCGCTCCCGGCGGCAGCAGCCTTGGGCGGAATGCTAGCGCCAGCGGGCCTCTACTTACTCATCGCGGGCGCCCCGACGACCCGATCCGGATGGGGCGTGCCGATGGCTACCGATATAGCCTTCGCAATCGGAGTGCTCGCGTTGCTAGGGAAGCGCGTACCGTCGGCGCTGCGCGTACTCCTACTTGCGCTGGCCGTTATCGACGACCTGGGTGCAATCATCGTCATCGCCCTCTTCTATTCCTCTGGCTTGGCGCCCTCGGCCCTGTTGTTCGCGGCGCTGGGACTGGGGGCAATATTTCTGATGCAACGCATCGGTGTTCGCGCAAAGCTGGCCTACGTTCCAGCAGGTATCTTGATCTGGGCGGGCATCTACAACGCAGGGATTCACCCCACGATCGCGGGCGTGATCGTAGGCTTGATCACACCCGTCCGCACCTGGCTTGGTCCGGCTGGTTTCGCGACTTCGGTGCGACACGAGCTCGACCATCTCGGCGGAGCTCCTTCTACGCACGAACTCGTGAAGACCCTGCAAAACGTGGACACCGCACGACGCGAAGCAATCTCTCCCGCAGAAAGTTTGATTGAGACACTCCATCCTTGGGTCGCGTTCGGCATCATGCCCGTGTTTGCGTTGGCCAACGCCGGAGTAACGGTGTCGGGTGGTACGGGAACGAGCGCATCTTGGAACGTTTCGATCGGCGTCGCCATCGGTCTAATGCTCGGCAAGCCGGCGGGAATATTGCTCGCAAGTTGGCTGACGCTGCGGTTTCGACTTGGAATTCTTCCGGTTGGGATCGGCACCCGACACCTCGTGGTGCTTGGCGTCGTCGCAGGCATCGGCTTTACGATGGCGCTCTTCGTCACGCAGCTTGCCTTCTCGGACTCCACGCTCATGGCCGCCGCCAAGCTCGGCGTACTGGCGGCCAGTGGCGGGGCGGCTGTCCTAGGACTCGCCTTGGGAAGAGTCCTACTTCCCGCTGCGCTCGCCGCTGGTGCCGCGGAGTCAGCAGATGATGCCGAGTGTCCTGGGAGCCATGCGCGCATGGCTCGAGACAATGGCGCCACGAATTGACGGAATTGCTGCCAACGGCAGTCGAATTCTCCTATTCTACGGCGAGGCGAAGGTGGGCGCCGACGGACTATATCACGTCATTCCAAGAACGGGACCATCGCTGCCATGAAGACGAATTGGTATGAGATTTGGGTCGACGAAGGACTTTCCGTTCCATATGTTCTGCTGCTGCGGCCTACCGAGCGCGCGTTTGAGATCCTGGATCCTGCACAGGGGAACAAGAAAGCGTTCGAGGCACAGAGCTATGAGGACGCACGTATGTGGCTTCTGGAGGATGAGTACGTCCTTGTAGGTCGAAAGGAGCTTGACGATGAATAGAGCGAGCTGCGTACGCCTCCTCGCCGCAGAGGGAGCAGGGGCTCTACGGTTAGTCAGACTACAGCAAGCGCTGCATTCAGCGCGGAGGGCACCTTCGCGGGGAAGACAATCGGCGGTCTGGCGGGAGAACTGCGATCTGGGGCCGTGGCGGCGAGCGACGTGCCGGTGAAGTTTGTGAACATCGGCGGCAGCCGCCTAATTGTGAACACAAGATCGTCGCTTGCGTTGACGCGAGCTGGGATTCCGCAGAGCGGGTGGACGTTGATCAATGCGACTGCGACTGACGCTGCGGCGATCGAGGCTCGCCTGTTGAGCAACGGGCTCACAGCCGAAGGGGCATCGACCCTTCGGATTACCGGATTGGGCAGCGGTGCAAGCAGTTTGAGATAGGAGTAAAGATGACACCTAACGTGAAATGGACGCTCCCTGTGGCCTCGACGGCGCTTCTCGGCGGTCCGATTTTGGAGATCCGCCCGAAGCGAGACGTTGCAATTCGTTTCGCGTACGAGGCGGAGGACGATTCGCAGCGCAAGGAGGCCTTGATCTTTCAAGGGGTCGAAGCTTTCAAATGCACGTACTACCGCGCGCGCGACGCCTCGATGCTCGAGGGCTACGATAAACTCGTGGACCGTGGACCGAGCGCGTGGCTCGAAGAGCTATGTGGAAGCTTGAGGAAGAATGGGGGCGATGCTCAGGGGCTCGTCCACCTCATGATCAACTTTGATGATGGGCCTGCGTACGAGGTTGTTTGTCGGTCCTTCTGTGTCGAGGATGAATGACCGGGTGAACGACACCGAGCTGAGCAAGGTGCTTTCGCACGCCCTTCGTCACGAGCCCTGGCTCTATGAGCTCGAACTCGATGACGAAGGGTGGGCGCCGCTTTGTGCTGTGCTCGAGGTGTTGCGGGAGCAGCGAGAGGAATGGCGAGAGCTGTCGAGGATTGACGTCGAGCGAATGATCGAGAGGGCGTCGAAGCGTCGCCATGAAATCGACGGGGAGCGCATCCGAGCACTTTACGGGCACAGTGTGCCGGGCAAGCTGAGTCGTGAGCGGGCAACGCCTCCCGCTATCCTCTTCCACAGCACGTCTCCCGACGCAGCGGACGCGATCATGCACGACGGCTTGAAGCCAATGTCGAGACAGTACGTGCATCTCTCGGTCGATAAAGCGACGGCTTTCGAGGTCGGGCGTCGCAAGTCGCGGGTGCCCGTGCTTTTCGAGATCGAAGCGCGTGCTGCCCATGATTCCGGCGTGACCTTCTACACGGGCAACGAGAAGGTGTGGCTCGCGGATTTTGTCCCGGCGCGCTTCCTGCGCGTGGGGACGTGAGGCCGCCGGGGCGCTCACGTGAAGAACGGTCGGGTCGTGCTCGACGAACCGCTCGAATTGCCCGAAGACACTGAGCTCGAAGTCGGCAGCTTGCACGTGGTGGACACCGGCGACGACTTCGACGATGAACAGCGCGAACGCCTGCACCGCTCGCCGCCGCCGCCATCGAGTCCGTGTAAGCGGGACGCACGGTAGACGGCAACGGAGTGATTCGTCGGCTACTATCGCGGTCGTGAAGCTCATCTTTTCCGAGGAGGCGGCCAGGACGTCGAAGCCATCGACGCTTGGTGGCGAGAGAACCGGCTCGATGCGCCGCGCCTGTTTGCGGAAGAGCTAGCCAGCGTCTGTCAGGCGATACAGCGCAAGCCGCTGATCATGAAGCCCTACACCGAACGCCGCGGAGTGGTCATCCGCCGCTGGCAGCTCCGGCGTACGCTGCAGCACGTGTATTTCTTCGCCGACTTGGAACGACGTCATCACCGTGCTGCGTTTTTGGGGTGCTCGCCGCCGCCGTGGCCCGAAGCTGTCGCCGCTTTCCCTTTAGCCGCCGGGGAGAAAGGCAGCTAAACTCAGAAACGTGCCCGTCTTGCTCCAGGCCTTTGTGCGCCTCGTCGCCCTGAAGCGACTGGGCGTTTTGCTTTTCGTACTCACGGCGACACTGTACGCAGCCAGCACCGCATCGGCGCTTGAGCCCATGCAGACAAAAACACGCATCTGGGGTTTTGACCTCGCAGCGCATAAATCCTCTGGGTTATTGAATGCCGCAAACAGCGGAAAGTATCAGGGAAATCGCTTCGCCCAGAGCGACGTCGCATCGGGCTCGCTCCTAGCCGCAGAGGGGGCATTCTCGCCGATAGTTGAGGGTGGCGGCCTTGCTGCGCATGAACTTGCTGGCGGTCACTTGCTTGCGAGGCACGTCGGGCTCGAGGCCGCTGCTCTCGATGCGCGAATCGCGGATGAGGGACTGAGCATGGCATCGAGCTTCGGGTCACGTGCTGAAGCCGAGGCAGCGGGCAGCGCTGTCATGCGCCAGAACGCGGGGAACATCTCAAGTTGGCTACAGGCCGGAGGGAAAGGGAAGCTGGCGATCGACGGCGCATTTTCGGGGGGATCTGTACGGGTTCTGGGCGGGTACGATGCGGCCGCGACCGGCGCTAGGTTCGTGTTGCGGTAACGGTGGAGGCGGCTACTTCATCCTGACGGGGTTTCCAACGCCATGAGAGAACTAAATCGTGATGCGCGGCTGCGGAATTTTTTCGCTGCGTACTTCAATCAAGACTGGGCGGTCGAGGGGGCGCACTCGTGGCAAGACGTGCTCCACCAATTCCTGGCGGACAATGGAGAAGTAGACACGGCGACGCTTCGCGATGCTCTCGCTTCGTGGTTGGAAGAAGCTACTCTTGATGGTCAAAATTGCCTTCCATCGGAATTTGGCTGCGATTTCGATCCGCAGTCGGACGGATTGAATGCCCGGCAATGGGTTGGAAAAATTGTCGACGAGTTCAACCGGCTACTGCGGAATTAGAGCCTGTGGGCTCAGTGTCGCCGAGCGCCGTGCCAGCGCGTCGCGTCGCTCTCGAGCGACACAGTTTGCTGAGCACGGTGTCGGCGGCGCGCGTGTTTTTCAGTCGTCTTCGCGCCGCGCAGTGCGTGCCGACGACACGGTGCGCGGCGCCGAGCGCTGGAAAGCCGAGCTGCGCCGCGCATCGAGCGAGCGGAGCCTGCCCGCACGAGGAAGCATAATGGTCGTTATGTTTAGGTCGGCTCGGGAAGCCTGCGGGCCGGGGCGTAGCGCCGGAGAGCGCACATTGGGCGAGTAGCCCCGGCACGCGGGCCGCTGCGCATAATGCTGCATTATGCGCAGCGCCGAGCCGACCGACTCGGGCGGGCTGGCTGGCGGAGCGACAGTGACGTGGAGTGCGACCGGCAGAGCGGCGTGGCCAGCGCCGTCCATCCGAACTCGGACGAACAGCGCGCAGCCGTCAGTCATTGCTTGGGTGCGGGAGCGAGGTCGAGTTGAGCGACCGTCGTTGGTTGCGGGCCGAGGAGGACGAGCCGCAGATCTTCTGCATCGGCTTTGCCGACGACTTCTCGCATTGTGGAAACGAGCGCAAGAAAGCATTGGTTTGAGCGAGGGTTGGTGAGCGTGGCTCCCGCGGGCAACTGGATTCCCGGCCGTGCGAGTGACTTCAGCCGAGCGATAAATACGCACATCAATGATGTGGGCGTTATCGAGCTTCTGGCACCTATTGAGGCGCGGCTGCCACACATTTTCTTCAATCCGGCGACGAGTGTGACGTGATCGCTACGCCTGGTAGTCAGTATATAAGCGGCTGGCAGCTTGGAGTTGGCCAGCTAGAGAACGTGCTTCGGTCGGGTGCATGCGATGAATGATGTGAAAGATAGCGAGGCTGTTTTCCTAAAGCTGACACGGGCAGAAGCCCTTGTTTTCTTCGAATGGCTTGCCCGCGTGGACGAGGAACCTGGTGTGCCCACGGAAGATCCTGCGGAGCAGCAGGTGCTGTGGCGACTGCAGGGTCAACTTGAGAGCAAGCTCACAGAACCACTTGGGCCCGGCTACAAGGAAGCGCTCGAAGCGGCTCGGCAGGAGGTGCGGGGCTCTCAGCAATGACCGGCTTGGAGCGGCTGACTCAGATATGTAATTGGCGTTGGCGCGGAGTAGCCGCGAGGCCGCGTGTGGGACGGCGCCACACGTGGCCGGACCGCGCCATGCGGGGCGGGTGGGCCCAGTGTCGCCGAGCGGCGTGCCAGCGTCTCGCGTCGCGCAGCGAGGGACATCGCGGTGAGAGCAGGGTGTCGCCCACTATGACTTTGGAGTTTACGCGCGAATACCGGGCCGACATTCTCGAAGAAGTCCCGGGTGACGACCAAATCTGCTATTTCCCGAGGTGCAATGTGAATTCCCGTTGCTAGTCCGATTCACATTGCCGGATGGCGCTTCGTGGGTGGGTGGGTTTGGCGCAGGCTCCCTCGCGGCACGGGCGTGCACCGGGGTGTTCGCGTCGCCTTCACCCACTCGATCGTGTCTTGTCTCGCGTGGTCGGGCTTACCTGGTTGAAGTGAGGGAGCCGGGCGAAACGATGGTTCTCTTGTCAGAACTCGTGGTGCAAGTCGTAGCGGACGTGCTGGCGGGGGTGTTATTGCTCGCTGACCCTTGGCAACTTCACGCTCATGGTGCCGCTGGTCTGAGTTGGTCGAGCAGCAGGATAGCGACGGAAGGTTTCCAGGTGCGCTCCGCTGACGAGCGAATAGTTGTCGTCCGTATGGAAGATCCGGACGGCGAACTCGAGGACCGTAGGATTGACGTCCGAACGGGGCAGTTCGTATAGCGCGGCAGCGCGCGCTGCCCGCTGCGAATCCCCCCGCCTGGATACGGATGCACCAAGCCGCTAGCGTCGGTGCAATTCGCGGCTTCTCACCGGATTTCCTGCAACCGACGACCGGCAGCGCCCCGCTGGAAGGCGGGTTGGTTTAGCCGGCTCTCCCCAAATTCCGTGCTCGCCCTTGGGGCAGCGCGCGGAATGGGGGAGGCTGGCGATCGCTGAGTCTGCAGGGCGCCCCCGGGGGGATACACGCGGTGACGCGGTCTGGACGGGCAGCGGAGATGATCCTTTTGGGTAATTCGAACTGCGACGTGGGGGGGCGCTACGACTTGGCCAGTGACACGTGGAAGCCCTTTAGTTCAAAGGGCGCACTCAGCGCGCGCAGCATGCAAACGCTCGTTTGGGCGGGTGACTCGATGATCGTTTATGGCGGCACGGTCGGCACTCATCGTTCGAGGGATACCAACTCTGGGGCGATCTACGTGCCGTAATCTCTGGCTGCAAGGAAGGCGACCTGGCTGCGTCGTGATTGATTCGCCCTCAGCTTCAACGCGCGAGTAGCTCGCGGCATTGAGCGCGTCGAATTCTATTTACTACAACACCGAAACCCGAACACGTTCGCGCCTTGGTTACGCGGTGACGTGAAGTTCGTCTGACAGGTGTACTGGTCCTTGACGTACGAGCCGCCGCTCAATTGGCACGCGTCCAGCGAGCGGTCCGTGTCGCCAGCGGTGTCACAAGAGTCTATCCACTCTGCCGCGTTGCCGACCAAGTCGAAGATCCCGGCGTAGTGACCTTCGCATTGCTCGAACTTGCCGACGTCTGCCATGGATCCGCTGACGTACTCGTTGCAGTAATCGGGCTCGAGCTCGAAGCCGCCGTAGGGATAGCGCTCGTTGTCGGCGCCCGCGCAAGCCAAGTACCACTGGGCCTTGGTCGGGTTGTTTAGATCGGTCGTCGCTAGCGCGCCGCCGCCGATCGCGCCGCACAAGCGTTTGTCGGCCCAGCTGCAGTAGGCGGCCGCGTCGCACCAATCGACGTTCACGATCGGGCGCGCGTCGTCGACCGCGGCTCCGCTGGGGGCGTAGCTCTTGTTCCAAGCGCACTCGGCGATCTGTCCGGAGGTATCGTCGCCCTTTGCCTTCAAGAATACGTCGTATTGCG
>Ga0247760_1000389_pt1 | contig 48869 bp, 23 predicted proteins | sample UWRJL171409R4_FD_179936 | JGI IMG/M metagenome (GOLD analysis project Ga0247760, IMG submission 179936) | Plant litter microbial communities from Arlington Agricultural Research Station in Wisconsin, United States - UWRJ-L171-409R-4 | ecosystem: Environmental > Terrestrial > Plant litter >...
CTTCGGGTCTTTGCACCCCTGGCCCAGTGCGCAGTACCGTGCGTACTGCCTTCCTGCACTGTTCCTTCTGCGGGGGATTCGTCGGGCCGCCCCGGCCCAAGTGACGGCCTGCAGGGTCGTCACACTTACCCCAGACGTAACTTAACGCGATAAACAAGGCAGTTAGCTATATTTACAACACCTTACCCACGCGGACCTTAATAATGCATTTCTTTATAACGTTAATTAGCCTCTTAACGAAGTTAAGCAAGTTGTCCCGTTTATCTAATAGCTTTAATTTTTCCCTAAGGCATTCTCTTAACTATATTTAGATAACTTTTACGTTATATCGGGAATCGATTAACCTCCCTAATGACATTAAAGCTAACTCCTTAGATACCTTATCACTATACCTAACCCGGATTACCTGTATAATACCAAATATTACACTGAAGATAATACTTATAGGCTTACTAAGGGCAAGCCTATTAATTGTAATATCTAAGGTAATCTTTTCGCTATTAAGACCCTAACTGCTCTATTTGTTCCTCTAGTTCTTTTTATCGCTACCCTTCGATAGGGAAATGAAAACATTATCGGTTAAGGTAATGCTATACTGCCGAAATAACGGAGCGACGTACAAGTTGTTAAGAACAAGGTGACAGAAGTTACAGTTACTGCATCTAGCCTAGACTTATTTATAAGATCTAAAGTGTATCCTGTGAAGCTTTACTACTCTTATTAGGTAGCGAAAATCGAGCTGTAGACAGATTCTGTAAAGGGTCGGCTAATCCAGGTCGTCTAGGGACTTTTAGTCGTTAATGCTGCGCAGCTAAGGAAACTTCCCTATCTTAAGTTCCTCGCCCTCCTTAAGAAAGAAGTATACTAAGGAGCTATCGCGGCCTTAACACTTATAGCCGCAAGTCGGGTGCTTAAGGAGGAGAGGCATTCTGCACCAAGTGCGGAAGTGACTTTAAGTAATACCTACAGACATTACCAAAAATCTCCTGTAGATAGATATAGGGCTAAAGCAGCCCTTAACGCTCTTATACTGGCAATCACTCCCTCTTTTCTCGCCCTCAAAAGGCCCAGTTCAAACTAGTCTTTTTTCTATCGTTCATATCAATTATTCAGATCAAAATCAACTGTCACCGACCATCAAATCCTTCTTTCCAGCCGTCAGCAACTGCCAGCATCACCATAGCCAAGCTTAGTGAAAGTTAGAAGCCGTAGTGGTAGACTCACGTAAGCAGAAGATTCTAGATAACTGGTTAGCCCTGTAAATAGCCTTATTTCTACTGCGTTCGGTTAGTTATAGTGGTCTTTATAGCCTGGAACCAATTGCTGGATAAAGTGGTCCCTCTGTAGCCCCCTTTTGTGCAAGCTACCCTCAAAATGCAAGCGGTTTGCCGGTTTGGAATCCTTGCGGAAACAGGGAGGTTGACTGTAATGGTGAATACTACACGGCTTCTGAATTATCTCGTGTGACACGGTGATGGCGTGGAACGTCAAAATGGGCCTGAGGCCACTAAAACAGTTCAATTCAATAATAATTGTCTATAGCCTTGAAAGTCCTTGCTTCCAAGAACCGAGAGTTGCGAAGAACGCGGGTCTATATACGGGGGCTTCGGAGGGTTAAGGTTCCACGAGTTTCCATCTTGGGACCTTACTCCTCCAATAGTGCTTCCTAACCGCTTTAGTTGGTGATGGCCCTGGCTAGCGCCTTCTAGTAGCGGCCCTGATCGCAGCCCACTGGCTGTGATAATTTCCGAGATAAGCGCGATGGGTGTGGCTGAGACTGGGGTGCCGAAAGGGTGTGGGTAGCCCGATGCTTAGTAGTTACGTGATGTCCGTGTGACATCTCAGCAAAGCTTAGGCCTTTCGTTGTGGTGCCGATATACTCCCCTGTAAGCCACTACTCTACCAGTAAATCCATAGATGCAAAAAGGTTTAAATTAGATTCAGCTCGGCTTTCCCAACTATTAGGATCAAAGATATTATATAAAGCAAGATGTGATGATGAGACCTTGCTTTATCAACTCCATTCTCCCCTCTCCCCCCTCCCCCTCTACAGAGCCTTAGACTGTTGGCGACGATCTCGACCTTTGGTGGCATCAAGCCTCAATAACACCCCTACGTCCGGGTTGGTCGTTGCCAGCTGCGAAGACAAAGAATATACCGCATCGACCTTCAGCCCCGAGTTGTTAGAATCAATGCACTCTGGAATTTGGTGGAATTGAAGGATGTTAAACTTCAGGAACCCACAGGGCTATAGTACAGCGCTGTGGCTCAGAGGAAGAAGTGCTGTACTGGTCCAAGCCGGCTACAGTGCCATAGGCACTATAGGAAGTAAACAAAGGCCTAAATTACAGGGCAGTGCCACTGTAAATAAGAGTGTCACAGCGAATACTAACGCTGGAAACAAGAGGATCCGGAAGGCAGTGCCTTATACAATGAATAGATTTGAGTAGAGTTGCTTGCTTAACTAGAATTAGATACAGGAGAGAAGAGGGCCTATTATAGGCTGTGGGAGGCTCTGGAAGAATTCAAGAGCCTTCTGTGAAGTGGAACTAACTAATACAATAATGGGATAGTACTGTTCTGAACCATTCTACGTGGTTCTGTTGACGTAGTAGCTGACGTGGCCACTGTGATGTTGTAGTTGATTCTGTGGGGTAGTACGAGAACGTCAGAGACACTGCCTCGCTCGTATAGATATAAACAGTTTAGAAGTTCTTTATTTGCGAGCAATTGAATAAGTATTGCATCTATAGCAGCCTACACAACTACCGTGGCAGCTTACTGCCACCTTATTACCAACTGGCAGCCAATGGCGTTCTACGCAGCATTACCGGCATGATATCACATGCATGATGACAAACTTGCAGCCAATCCAACCACCGGCAGACATTTTTCAGCTTTCTCTGATCTCAAGTGGCTTATGTCGGCGCGAAGTGGATGGGCATGGCTTGCTCGAGGGCAGCTAAAACAAGTTCTCCCACGGTCTAGACCCTATACCCTGCATACCGTGTGGAGTTCGTGGTGGGAGACAATCCGTGAAAGCGGCAGTTATTTCTTCCGCTGCGGGATTTCCACAGACCTAGGTACTTAGGGTTAATCTCGTTGACTTGCAGCTTCAGCCCCATCGTCCCACTTCACAGTAGCTCATCATATCCCATGCCATAACCCATCAGAGCCCCAAGACCCGCAACTCGCTCTTGGAACACCTTCCGTCCAGCATGCTCGGTAGAGAAGTTGAGCGTCTGGGATAATGACCAGTCTTACCCGTGAGCGAGGAGCGAGTAGAGAATTCCTGCAGGTATCACCAGCTCCAATCGTGCTAAGAAGAACTCATGTTAGGGCTTTTATCATGAGAACATGGGGATGAATCTTGTTACTCACTCAACAACCGAAGAGCTTGGAGGTATCCATGCGGGCTGGTGGATATAAGTTCCAGTTATGGTCTCGAACGCAGCGGCGCCTTCAGCCCCCCAGCTGCAGAATAAAAGAAGCCTGGTATGTTACCGTCAGAGACATTCCGCGCGTTATAGTAAGTGTTCAGCAAACCCTATAAGGCCATCAAGGAATGCACGAAGGCCTACTGGAAAGATTTTACCCCTTCTAATTCATTGGTACGTACACTTTTGGAGCGACTTTCGCCTGCGCCTGGAGAAAGGTCTTGGGTTCGTTATATCCGTTTCCCTAGGTTAAACTGGCTCGCTAAACGCCTGTTTGGCTTCCTTTGGGTTCTTTGGGATCACTTACCACGGCCCAAGATAAAGCTGTGACGGGTTGGTAATAAGTGGGAACTAGTAAGATGACTAACGGTTAGTCAACTTGCACATACCTTTTGGTGTAGCGGGCAGTTGTAGCAGTTCCCTGCATTAGCGTATGTAACGCCAGCCCCGTCACAAAAGCTAAGTTATTATTTAGTAAATACCTCTAGCTTGGGCCCTGCTTGGTTCGACTTGGATTGGATAACGGTACGTCGGGAGGAGGGTATATTGTCAGGCGCAGGCATGCCGACCAGGCCCCTTGCGCAGAGTTTTGTACATATCCAATCCACCAGAACCCAAATTTTCAAAAGATTCGATTTTGCATCCACAGATTGGCTTGTCAGGCCCTTGCACGGCGATCCTCCAGGGGTGGTACCTACCAAGTGCGATTAGCAAACTTCTTGCCACCCCGAGGCGATTTTGTGTGTGAGAAAAGTCGAACCAAACGGGGCCTAAGGCTGTACAGCGGTAGCATATGGGATCATCCTAGCTCAGGGGAAAATCAGGCAAAGCTCACAACAAATCAGGAACAGCTCCCCCCGGCTCACCCTAGCTCAGAACTGTGAACGAAAAAGGAGAATTTGTGAGCCCAGATTCCTCTCAGACAACTAGGCTGTTGTTTCATCGCTATGCTTTGTGACGGGAATAGTCGTAGCATCGGCAATTGCTAATTTCATGCACCCTTCGCCATGGTATGGGATATTGCCGATGTGCCATGGGCAACCAAGAATCTTACTGTCTCCTGGAATTTGGAAGGAAAAAAGGAAAAAAAGAAGAATTGAGGAATTGAGCACAGCACTTCAGAAAGGGAGTCATCCACATAAGAGGCATGAAAACCTCAGACGTTTCAACCAAATGAGCTACTCATACCAACTGGAATAGGCGCATCTTTCAATGTCCTTAGAAGGCACACTGAGCAGGAGGCTTATATACCTGGGGTTGATAGGAGGTAAGGGTGGTCCATGCCCTGCCCTTTTTGTGAGTTCCGATACGTCCTGAGAGGGGTGACGCCACTTGCCTTATCTTTCCGCCATTTACTACCTCTCCAGCTGAGTACAAGTCTGCCTCATTCAGTATACTTTTATTTCCAATGTCTATTCCGTCTCATCATGGCCTTCCGACTTCGAAATTCTATCTCCGGTAGGAGTATTATCTCCGGGAGGCCCATTGGCTCGTTGCCAAGTTCATTGCCAAGTCGTGAGGCCCCACAAACCACGGGCCTGGTAACCACTAGCGGGCTGGATTTATTGAGATCCATTTTCCAAATCGGGACTGTGGACAGGGCGGGTCCCAGCTGAATGGTCTTAGAACCAGACTAGCGCGATCAGACTCAGCTGGGAGGTCGGGTGCCAATTCCTCGGGACTGCCCTTTTCCACCTGCTTTTGCCGCCGCATTTTCTCCCCTCTTTGCTTTCCTTTCGCTCTTGTTTGCCAGTCGTTTTTGGAGTGCAGTCGCTCGTTTCGCGTACCTCAGTCACTCGTTTTACCAATTGTCACTTATTCCTCCAAAATGGCCTCCTTCGACTACAACCTCATCAACCCACAGTGCACCATCAGCCCCTGCATCAACCAACTGGCAGGCTACGTCGACCGCTCTCTACAAGCCTACATCGCGTCCTGCCAGGCTGCATTTGGCTTCCCCGTTGTGCCGACCGTCACCATTCTCTCAGACCCAATTTACTCAACCGAGATCAGCACATCGACTTACATCGACATCTTCATTTCCTCGTCCTTCGAGTACTCGACCCTGGAAGAAACGTCCACCCTTTATGAGTATGTCTCCGAGACAGCCACCGAGTACTCCGCCACGATCGTCAACACCTTGACCTCGACGCTGCCGCCCGCTGTCACTACCAGCATCGCTCCAGCCAAGAAGCGAGGCCTCAAACGTCGCGGCTGCAAATCCAGGATTTCCCCCTCCGCAGTCGCATCTTCATCAGCTCCAGCTTCTTCCTCCTCAGCCGTCCCCTTCGATGGACCCGAGAACTGCATCAACCAGGCAGAGTTCTCCTCCGCCTGCGCCTGCATCGAACCCCGAACCGTCACCGAATATGCGGCCCCCTCGACAGAGGTCGTCTACTCAACAGTCCCGTACACCTCCCAATCAACCTCCGGCACCGTCATCACCATCGCCGTCACCAGCGTCATCGTCTCCCAGATCCAAACAACCGTCACCGAAACCCTTACCACCGAAACGGAAACAACCACCACTACCACCACAACCAGCAGCCCCACCGCCCTCGCCACCGGCAGCCTGTTCATCGCAGCCGGTTCCGGGGCCGGCAACATCATAAAACTCAGCGGCAGCTCTCCAGCCTACAGTCTCAGCATCGCCCCCGCCAGCCAAGGTCCACCCACGCCTTTCAGCCTCGCCCCGACGTGGTCTCTTACCACCAACGCGAACTTTGAACTCTTTGTCCGCCTCTCGACTACGAGTTACGGCGTTGTGTTCTTGACGACCGCGTCCTATATTTCCACATCTGCATACACCTGGGTGGCTGCGACGTGCTCGGTTGAGCCGGGGACGCAAAACGTGACTTGCGTGACGGCCACGTATGGACTGCAAAGATTTTTGATGTGTGGGAGTGTGTTGTACATGGCGAAACCTACGACAACGCCGGGGGGGTGTGTAGAGGTGCAGTTGAAGGCGGCGGAGCTTGGGGAGTGAACTGAGGTGGGTTAAAGGAAGTGGCAGTGGGGAGGTGGTTGTACTTCGATGTACATGTTGTGAAAGAAAGGAGAGGATGATATAATAATTATAGTATAAGACGAACCTGGGTCTGCGAAACTTCCCTTTTTCGTACCTCGCGCACGTGACATTGCCCACCCTAGCTCTGGCTTAGCTTAATCCCTACTCAGGATTATCCCAGGCTGGCTCACCTTTGCTCACCCTAATTACTATTTTCGGCAGGCTGCGCCACAGCATGCTAAATTGCTTCAACTCTAGCCGAGTAGCCCAGAATTGGTCCCATTTTCGCAGTCTTGACTTTACTATTGCATTTCCACATTACCTATCTGACCGCTTGAGACTTAAGTCAGCCTCTGTCCTCTAAGTCTCGCGCTTACCTCCTGCAATTACTCCTACTGTTGTTCAATTGTGACGATCGACGATTCGGTAACTCCTCAGAAGGTCAGGCCCGGACTGACCAATCCCCTGTACACGCAGACAGACCAAAGGAGTAACGGTTGAAAACCGCGTGACCAATCATATGTTGCTCAGTCCCCGGAGCAGGTGCTCGGCAACTGAGCACTGCCTTTTTTCCCTGAGCGTTGGTTGCTCAGTCCCCAGAAGAGGTGCTCAGTGAGCCGTTTCTGGTCAACGGGCCCGTGCGTCATCTGCCTCTGACCAGTAACTTGATACCGGAAGAGTCCCACTGCCTCTGTGCCAGTGGGGACCTTTGCACAGACCCGAACGGAGGCCATAGATTAGATAGCAAGGCCACAAATATTAATATCTGTGGCCGATGGAGGGCTCTCCATCATCACGAATATTACCTCTTTTGCCTCACTTTGCTGGATTTCCCCATCATAACTGCTACGAATGTAGCTTTCTCAACTGCCAGGTTTTGGGGGGTCGGGGCCACGGTGCCCCATGGGAATTTTGTGATCCAAGATTCGTCTTATAAAACAGCTAGTACACTGCCCTAAAATTGACACTACGAATTTCCCTTTCCTTCTTCGGAACTACTGAGCAGCTGCCGCCTTGGGCTGAGCCAGACTGAGCGAGGGGGTTACTGTTCTGGGCTGCCACGGCTATAGTTGCTACTTTCACGGTGTTGACGTGACCTTTTGGATACCGTAGTATATTCGTGGTTCTACAAAGGATCTAACAGTTCTGTGGGGAGGCCAGCCCTCAGGGCATACCCAGAGGGCTGGCAGTGAATGGTGGGGGCGATAAGGCGATAAGGCACAGGTTAAGCCTATGACAGCTACAGTCTAAAATAGCCGTGGAGTTGCAAGGACCCAATTTTAGGTCCTCGCACCACCACCACCACCAAGGCGCGGTTTCCATCACTTAAACAAGAAAGAGAAAACCTTACCATTTTAACACTGTCTCTGATCCCATTGCGCTCAGACTGAATTGTCTATTTTTCTCAAACAAACAACCTTTCATTACAGACATTTCTTTTACAACAATGATAACCAGATAGTGTGCTATGAATCATTACGGTTCCGCGCTATAATTCGGGATTGCCAAAGGAGAAAGTTATAGAAAGTCTGAATGTTGGTTACTAATGCTCTTACTTTGTAAGCTTACGAATACAATAAGGAATTCACTTTTAAAGTAAGGAGACGCGTCACGGGAAGCAGCTGCCTAAACAGGAGATCGATAAGCGCGGAAAGGCATCCGTTCATTAGCTGGATGGGATGTGCCCCAAATTTATATAAATAATGTAATTTCTTTAATTAGAACGTTTCGAGATCGAATGAGTTAGGTAGCTACTAGAGAATCTCGAGGGAAACAAAGAAGGGGTATATTAGCAGTGGGACGATGGAGCGGAGGTAACTAATGGAATAAACATCTGAAAGACTTTTTACTATAGGATCTTATTGAGTGTAAGTCAAGTCCTTATGTATAAAGTGTTTTTGTCTTTGAATTATAGTTTCCGTGAAAGAAGGTTAAAACTATACAAAAGTCGGTGACGTAGCAACCCCCTCACTGCAATAGCAATTCCTATCACGACGGCGGCTCACTATATCGGCGGTGTTAAACTCCGTGGCTGAAAAAGCCTGCAAGTTGCACTGATGATAAGGGCAAAGATGACCTGCTAGCCGAGGCCACAAGCTCTAACAATCTTGTAGGTGTTCTTACCAATGGATAAGTAGCTGCGTTTTGATCTAGTTCTTCCTAGACGAGAATGTAAAGTGGACTTGGCATGGTTTACTCTGTTTCACTACTGTAACACCCAGAGCCGTGGCTGTGGGAATGGGGAGCCCCGGCCTCTAGTCAGCGGAGCTGACTAGATGCCTAGCACTGCCAGGGCGCCAGTCAGACTGAGCCACCACCAGTACGTAAGACAGACCCCACGATAGTTTCATAAGAAGAGCTCTCTGGCGGAGCCAGAGAGCGAGGAAGGCAGGCTTCAATTGATCACTTACACAACCCCCAACACTACACTCCACCATCCTGCAGTGCAACCCCCTATCCTCGTCAACCCGACGCACCTTTCGTTACAACAACCCTAAAATCGACAAACACCCCTACTCGTAGTCACATGACTCTTCGCCACCGTTTGATCAGTCCAGATCAGCCCCAGCTCAGCTTCGGCTAATATTTGCCCATTGAATAGCATAGCATTCCAAGAAGGTGCAGTTTTAACTAGGGCCCCTGGAGCACTCCGAACCTTCTGGAATTCAAGGGGGTGGAACCCCCTGAATCTAGTAGGGCTACTACCCCATAGAATCAACTACAACATCACAGTGGCCACGTCAGCCACTACGTCAACAGAACCACGTAGAATGGTTCAGAACAGTACTATTCCATTATTGTATTAGTTAGTTCCACTTCACAAAAGGCTCTGGAATTCTTCCAGAGCTTCCTGTGACGGGCTGAGCCCTGGTGTAGCCTCGGCGACCCTCGGCCGTGGCGCCGGGCCCCACCGGCGATCCCCTACCCCTGAACGAAGCCGTTCCCAGAATTGCTGATGTGCACACATAGACTACAACACTAAACCTTAACGAGGCACGCGGCGGCTCTGGAACCCTCTGTCTCCCTCCGATCGGAGGAACGCGGTCATGTACATAAGGAAGAGGGCCTCTCACGAGGCCTTTCCTCTCTTTCTTCCTTTTCCTCATGTTCTGTGTCTTCGTAGAGTAGGCCTAGCTAGTTGCAACACACTACCTTGCCCGTTACAGTTACGATCGCAGTCCTGCAGACCTAGAACTACCGCTTACGCTAAGAACTGAAGTCTAAGAAGTAGAATAGAAGGAAGACTATTTAGGAAAACCCCAACAACACCTTTATTAAGATCAAGGAGATCAGGAGCTCATAGAGGGCGCTGGAGGAGATAGTTGTAGAGGCATCGGCAAGGAAAGTCGAGGAAGAGATACAAGAGGTCATCATCATTAACTACATTAGTTTTACGCTTATGGACTACGTGCTTGCCCAGTTTGGAATAGAATAGACTTAATTTGGCTGCGAAATGTAGTGATGAAAATGTTTGGGTGGGTTTGTTGTCGAGTCAGAATTGCGCCGTTAATGGGGGGATGCCGGAGGTCTACCCAAGGAGTCTACCTAGCGCCGGCGTGCTAGCTTAATTCTCGAACCCGGGCCAGATTCGAGCTTCGAGGTCTCCCGAGCTAAATCTAACTCATTGCTCGATTGCCGTCTCGAGTGCAGCGCCCTGGTTTCCATCTTCCTCAACGACTCTCCCCCAAGACTATCCCCGAGAAAAACATGCTCCGAGGCTGCCAGTTGCGGGAAAACCCACGTCCGCGCGACTGTCCCGCCCAATTCGAGTCTATCAGACGTCACCCACTCAGGCCATTACCACTTAAAGCAAAGCGTCCAAGAACTCCGCGCCCATGCCATTTCCATTCTTAGTCTAGGCCTATCCCAATCTCATCTCCGGCTGCAAAATAACTCCCCAAAACCCATCGCATTAATCGTCCTACCGCTCACCATCCTGACCAAACGGCAAACTAAAGGCCGGCCCATAACCCGGACACCCTTTGCTCTCCCGCCTCCTCTCCTGCATGATTTGTTTGTCCTCCCTCTCTATCGCCTCGGCTACTTCCCTCCTCAGGCGTTCCTCATCCGGAGACCTTCCACCATTGTCATCATCACCTCGCTCCACATCCTCAGAGTCAACACCGCTACCACTACCACTCGCGCGTCTCCCATCAGCCGCCTCTCTCTTTTGCTCCTCCTCACACTCCTCCTCCCTCTTCTTCTCATTTTCCCTCTCCTCCCGCTCCCTCAGCTCCTTCTCCCTCTTCCGCTGAAACTTCATCGCCGCATCCACCCTCTCCTCAAACTGCTTCTGCGCCGCCGCCTCCCCCAACGCCGCATAATGCGACCGCCGATACACCCCCATGGCCGCCAACAGCGACGCCACCACCTCCCACGCAAACAGCACCGGCAACGCATACCTCAAGTGCGGATTACACCCCCCGCTCCAAATATCAATCAGCGTTTGGTACGCCTCGTGCGCTGGAAACGCATACCCGATGCGATACCACGAGGCGCTGAGGCTGAACGGCAGTATCACGCTCGAGACATTCATCACGATCCACATGACCAGCATCATGGGCACATACGGCAGCGGTAGCCACACCGAAACGACATCCAGCACCTGGAAGTTGATATGCGCAAAGAGCCAAAAGGTCATCCATGTCAGGACAAATTGGTTCCCGTTGACGTGCCATCCCGATCGGAAAGCCCATATCGCGCCGGCTAGGCAGAGCGAGCCAATGAAGCAGTACGCGACGGAGCTGAGGTTGCGGAAGAGGATGATGCGGGTGGGACGCAGCTTTGTGTAGACTTTGAAGTTTTGGTGGAGGCTGTTGATGACGCCGAGGTAGAAGAACTCTTGCATCATGATGAGGATGATGGCGACGGTGTTGTAGATTGCGCGGGAGCCCTGGGCGGTGGGCTGGATATTGATGGAGCGGAGGTCCCAGGGTTCGGCAAGAAGGGAGAGGGTGGTGGGGTTCAGGGTGATGTTGTTAGGGACTGAGAGGAGGTTGCTGTCGGGTGAGGTCGTGTAGGCTATGCGGGCGGCGTGGGAGAGTTTGATGACGTTGGAGGCGATGGCTTGGTCGATGACAGTGGAATAGCGGGCTTGATTCCACACGTAAGCCATGATGTTGTGCCGGTCGAAAGACGAGGTGGACGAGACCAGGGCGTCGCGTATCTGGGTGGATGAGTTGGGGAGGATGTAGAGCGCCGCCCAGTACTCCGTTCTACACACGGCGTCCCGCAGATCGGATGGTGTCGGGAAATTTGCGGATGGGCTCTCGACGAGGGTCGGAAAGCCGGGGCTTTGCAACCCGCGGTACGCTTCTCGAACGGCCGCTCCGATGGGGCCTTGGTCGTAGTCGACGAAGCCGATTGTCATGTTGTGGATCTCGGCTCCTTGCAGGTACAAAGACCCGAAGATGTAGCTGAATAGAGCCAGAAAAAGGAGTTGAAGGAGGATGAAATTCTTGGCTGCGGCGCCGAAGAACTTGCGCGCGCTGATGCCGTGCAAGTTGGCCGCCAGGCCGGGCTGGCGGCGCGAGGGATGGAGGTACAGGGGGACGCCGACCATCCTGCTGGTAATATGGTGGGTCGCTTCCTGGGAGAGGAAGTGTAGGAGTGGAGCGGGACGGGGGAGTGCTGTTTACTTATTCCGTTGTTGAATGCAGCGAGGTGAGTAATCGTCTGCTGTCGGCGGCCGGGGTTATTCCGTTCGGCGTCGCACAGACACCCAACCGCCGTAGCGCGAGCCGCAGCCACCTAATCTCGGTCCGTGATCTTCGAAGGGCGTCGGGTATGCTAGCGGCTATGTCCGGCCATTTCCGGGCGCTGACTGATGGCTGGAATTGGCCAACAATGCGGATCCGTAGAATAGTGCAAAAAAAGGCCAATGGAGCGACCTAGGGAAAACTATGGTTTGTGATTTCCAATGAAATCCAGAAACAGGGTTAACTATTGGCGGCGTGATGGTTCAGGTATTTGGGCCCACTCTATCATTGGTGCAGGTCTCACCGCCTATCCTTTTCGCGACATCGCGCGACACCAACCTGCCCAACGCCAAAGTTGACAAGCTACCTTGTTGTCGAGCCCACGAATGAGCGGCCACATCGACGAAAACCGCTGCGATTCTGCCCAATTCCTCCCGTTCGTCCGCTCGACGTCGTTGGATCCCAAGTAGTCAAAACATCCCCGCAAGGCGGCGACCGGCACGGCAGCTCGTGAGCTCCCGTCGTCAGCAGCCACACCGGATCGTCGAATGAGCGCCATGGTTGGCATTCTAGGTCGTTCTCAAGGCTGCTATGCATATCGCCGCCGGAAAGAAAAAGGTATTTTGTTCCCGCTCCTGCATTCCCCGCGAGCGGTCCCTTGGGAAGGCTTCTGACACGGATGATTCGCAGTGCGATCTTCGGCGCCCAAACTGCGCTCGATGTCTCCAAGCTGGAATCGATTGCAACGTATATGAGCGGGGGCGGATCTTTGTCCACACTGATTCCTCTACGATTAATTCAAAGTTCCAGGCTAACTTGGCGCTCCCCGGCCGTGGCGGAAGGGCGAGTTGGTCACCCTCCAGCATCGACCCTAGCCACGTATTGAACACAAGCGAGTTCGAGGACGGATCTCGATATGACACCGCCAAACCAATCAAGTCTCGCAAACTCAGCTCTTGCATTGCAAATGGATTTCTGCTCCCCACGACACCGTACGCCAATCGCTTACCGGTTGACAAGCCCACCAACTCCATCAACACGCTCCTTGCACATCCGGTTTAGAACGGCTTCTGACCATATGTCACATAGCTGGAAAAAAAAGGTTAGTATCGCGAGCCAGAGCAAGGTGTGGGATCACTCACATGGGCCAGTACGCGTGGACTCTCGTGTCCTTGAGGTCCTCCCGGACCTGGCCGAGAAGCACCTCCAACTCCTCGGGGGACCAGCCCAACACGCGGGTGAAGACGGCGGAGCTGAGCCCGTGCAGACCAGAAGAGATGTTCTCGAGCGTCCAGGCACCTGGAGACGACGTCAGCATACTTCGTTCAGCGAAAGGTCTTAGCAACACCTACCAAGCTCCTTGTACTTCTTGTCCTTGGGCCATCTGTTTTGGGGCCACTTGAACACAACCTGGTGGACATTGATGAAACCTTGAGCCTCCAGCTGCTCCTTGTACTTCACCGCGCCATCGAAGGGCCGTCCGATGGCCTTGCAGCCCTCCATCAAATGATTCACCCACTTGGACGCGGCGTGATTGTCGGTGAGCGTCCCGTTGTCGCTGGTGAGCGGGCAGATATCCGCGAGCTCCAGCCAGCCGCCCGGAGCGAGACCGCCGTACGCCCTCTCGAAAAATTTCGGCCAGTTGGCCAGGGAGGCCGTCATCATGCGGCTGTAGATGAAGTCGAACTTCAAGCCCCAGGTCCACTCCTCCTCGATGTCGTCAACCTGGAAGCTCAGATTGGGCGGCACGAACTGGCTCTGGATGGGAGAGAGATCTACACCGACTACAAAAGCGGCGGGGAACTCATCGGCAAAGTCGACGGCCCAGATACCCGTGCCCGTGCCGACGTCAAGCACGTTGCGCAGCTCACGGCCATCCCGTCCGGCGGGGGACAGGTACAGCTGGTTTTCGAAAGTGAGCAGGAACAGGTGGTGCTGCAGATCTAGGCGCTCCTGCTCACGCTCGTCGTTAGGCATAATATACTTGCCGTCCTTGTAGGCGTGATAGGTGCGTCCGTTCTCGTTCCGGTACTGGAAGATGCTGGAGGAGATGGAAGCTGTCGACTCGCCGCTGAATTCCGATTCCGTGTCGGAGCCTACGCCTTCGTCGACCTCGAGGACTGCGGGCACCGGCGCTACCGCCGGCGCCGGCGCTGCATCCGGGGTCTCAACAGGGGCCGGCTGGTTTTCTGTCGCCATTGTGTGTGTACTTATTGACGGGTTTACTTCAGCAGGAATGCGTCCGTGTCTCGGTTGGGCAGGATCGTGGCAGGAAGTTTGTTGTTCACAACGAGCAGGAAACCCCCCGCCCCCCCGTGAGGGAATTCCGGTGAACCTCCTCCCCCAATTCTACAGTCCGGGTTTAATTTGTGGCCAAGGTTGGAATACAATACAACCTCTGAATGATTGTTAGCGCGGTTCTCGGGCGAGGATTGGACAAGGGCCTTGGGCGAATGAGGCTTGCCCCTTCAAAGCCACTTCCAGGTTCTATTCTTGCTCCTGCTGGCAGGGGATGTTGTACTGCAAGTAAGGGCTCCGGCCTGTACCCTTTCCTCTGGTAATCTGACTGTGGCATCCTTAGCGAGCCCCGAAGTCCTTCGCTACCAATAAAACAGGGGTCGAATTGTATGTGGGAAAGTGGAGGCGCTGATGGGCGATTGGCCAATTTAGCGATGGGACGGGATGGGCAGGGTCATGCCACTGTTATTCCGAGGTGGTACCTGGGGACCCTTTCTGAGGCGGGTTAGTCACGATTGGCAGTTTTTTGGCTGGTTCTTCCCTTGTGGCAATTGATGGTAGGTGATGGTGGAGCTGGGGGTTGAAGAGTGACGGTAGTTGAACTCTGGTTGAAGCCATAGCTCTTCAAGACATCTATATCCAGGCATGATTGCGTTTTGTGGTTTAAGTGGACACCGATCTGATCTTTGGCGGAGAACGGAACGAGTGCGTTAGTGGTGCGATGCAGCTCAATCCGGTTCTTTGTCAAGTACCTAAAATAGGTCAAGGCAACGCAGACCGTCAAATCGTTGAGAACATTGGAAGCTTCAGTTGTTAGGCTAGTGTGTTCCATCGTATATGTGCAGCAAGCGGGGGAGAATTTTACCGTTGCTGCTGCAGCTGAAAAAGTCGGAGATATGGAGCGCTTGTTTTGTTCAGGTGGACTCACAGCTATCTCGGCAGGCTCAGAGCCTTCGTGCTCAGTAGCCCAATGCGTCTTTGCTCAGGGTGCAGGTGACATGACGTCCTCTTTTTTCCAAAAAATAATTCCAAAAAAATCAGCGCTGGTTCCAATCCAACTGTAATTAGTTCCGAAAACTGCAAATGTGATGTTTCTCACCCGCCCCTCAATGCTCGACCTATTCCCGCGAGCAGAGCGAAAGGTTATGCAACCACTACAGCTCTCCAATAGCCCCCTTCTCCAGACCGTGCTCAGCGTGCCGGTCGTTGTCGCCTAGATGGATTCCCGTGAGGACTTCTGTTGGCCATCCTGCCGCTTCCGGGCCGTCTGCGGCAAGTTGAAGAACGTCGGCATCGCTTCCCCGGGGTCCTGCTGATGACACTACCATGAGAGCGTGTTCCGTCCTTCCGGAGATACATAACTCGTGCAGGTTTTGACCAACTGTGAGGCAAAGCGGTGATTAGGAAAGTAAGCACATATAGGCATGGTCCGGTCTTTCAATATGGCGACGTGGACGGCACTTGGAATGACAATTTAGGGGAGTCCCAGAATAACATAAAAGTCAAATATACCTCTGGAAACCTGAATGCTGTTATAAGTAGCTGAAGCCTTTACGTAGGTGTTAATGTGCTCGAATTGATCGAGTGAGAGGTTACCTTTAATGTTAACCCCCTCTACACTTCCTTACTAAATGTGAACTGTTCTAATAAGGTCTATAACGCTTCGCAACTACTGCTCCGTTTAACACTAAGATGGTTAAATTTTACTTCAGCTTAAGACAACCATCTTCCATCCGGAAAAAAACATAATATACGGATTTAATACACAATACTATACCTAGTAATTAGAATAAAAGAAAGTTCTTAAAAAAGGGGGGGGTAAATATATAAGGTGAGATAAACTAATCTTAGCTTAAGAGAGTTTTACTTAACTTAGCCCTAACTACCGCTAATTATTAGACCTATTGTAATGATTCTTATAACCGTGGTAGTGTAACCTCCTTTCTGTAATCCGTAATAATACCAGCTATTATTAAACATACCATAATTCTGAAATTTCATTTTACGCCCTTTAGTAAAAGGAATTCACCTCTATTACAGATAATTAAAATTTCAGTCAAACATTTACTAATTAAAACTTTATATTTAAAAGGGGCTTAAATAAGAAATATTAAATTAAGTGAGACTTTTATTAAAGTATTATATAAGCGTATATATATTTAGTATGTAATAGTCTAACTGTTATATTTATAATTTCCCAATACCGCTATCCTAGGCTAACTAGCCGCTTATAATAGGGGATATTATATATTTAATTTAAACTTAAGAGTATTTAAGAATGTTTTTTTTTTCCATACCCCTTATTACCACAGCCACCCGCGTTCCTACAGTGTTAGGGCGCCTTATCATTATATAGCCGCGATATTAGTGATCTTAGTAAGTATATGTTTTTTCTTTTAATATAAACTTACCTGTTTACCCACCCTTCTTACAGCGTATTACCTTCTAGATATTCTTACAGAGCAGCAGTAATAATAGTAGTAGTAGTAATAATAATATCGAGTTTAGAAATTATAACTTAGCTTACCCTTATCCTTATTATTTTACTTTTAGCCGCGTGCTTGGCTACAGCCCTATAACCTCTCTATCTCCATTACGACGGCAATTACAGTGAGGCTTCCACCGTCGTTTCCACTATAATAACCACCCTTACAACTATCCTGTCGCTTCTAAGCACCTAAGATTACCACCTCTTATTAGCGTTTAAGACTGAAACTGGCTACGTATATCTTAGCTTACTTTAGGAGACAACTCTAATATTTATTAAAGTCCTATTACTTATAATAAGCGATCACTATTATAATATATTTAACAGTATAATTATTATTAAAAGCGGAACGGCTAGCTTATTATTAATAACGGTTAGCTTTTTATCTTTTACTATAGTGCTAGGTGCGGTAAGGTGATTAAAGTGGATAGGGGTTAGTATAATAGCTGTTATTATTAGAGGGCTGCTGGTGTATCTCTTATAAGGAGATTACTTAGTATTAAAATGTGTATTAGAAACGGTTATTAGGATTGTAATAATATTTTAACTTATTTTCAGTTGGATTTTAGAAATTAATAAAGGAGAGGAAGGGTTATAATTACTTTAAATCCAAATAGTAAGCTTATTAAGTCTGGTTTTAATCTCCTAATATTTAAATTTATAGTTTATTACAATCCTTAATAGCTAGACGATATTTTAAGAGTGGAGCGTCTTATTTATTAATAGCTTTATCGAGATTAAAGTCCTAATGTCGTTATAAGATCAGATTTGACAACTGTTACCCTTTACGTACGTCTGTTATTTACAGCTAATATATAAGAATATTAACTAAGAAAACGCTATAAATACACTTACTTATAATAAAGTAAGAGAGGATTACAATTATATTCTTAATAATGCCTTAAATGTATACCTTACTTATAAATACTTTATCTGCTGTGTTTAAAAGACATATACCCTTTATCACTAGTTAACAGCTATTTTTAACTTAAGTTTAACATTACTTTAGGAAAAAGAAGAAAAAGAAGATAATACTACCATTATTACATTTATAACAGGGAAAGGGGAGATTCTTATAAATACTGTAATAATATTTTAACCTTTACACTTTTATTCCCCTTTAGCTATTTATAATATAAAGGTTAATAATTACATATATATAAACGATAAGGGTAAAGATGTATCTTTACCCTGGTAATACTAGACTTTTAAATATATGTAAATGTTCCTCTCTACCAGGACTTTTAAGCTTATAATCTTTACGGCTTTAAGAGTCTTATTAACTCTCCTATATTTGACCTAGTTTATAATATACTTTAGACTATCTTACTTTAACATAGTAATACTAGCCTTATTATAATCGGTGCCCAGGGTTAAAAATAAGTAGTAGAAATCTTACACCTTAATGTCTTTAATAAAAACCTGGTTATAATAATTAGTATTACTGTTAACTGGTACTAGTTAATCTATTATATTATACTAAGCTTGTATCTTACCGCCAGCTTACTAGAAGTGTAAGAGCTCTGTATCTGCTACTTTAATTACAGATGTGTATTTATTAACAGTGGTGAGGAAAATGTTATAAAAGCCCTCCCTTATAAGGGTGGTTAAGTTAAGTGACGGGTTTTTAACATAGAAGTAACGGAACCAGAGATTTAATATATGGAAGGTGGCTGTTAAATAGTAGCTGCCGCTTATAGCTGGGTATATTAAGGCAGTAAGCCCTGTGCTGTTTACGTGGAGAGAGACGTCTTTATTAAAGTTATATTAGTTAAACTTACCCTTAGGGCCTTTAAATCCTATATATATTACATAAGCTACCTTAAGTAAGATGTTAAAGAAGGTAAAGGGAACGCTGTGGTAATTAAAGGCTTTATTAACTAGAGTCTGGAGGTTAAACGTGTAAAGTCCTAAGTGTGAGATAATGCTATCCTTAACGCTGTCTAGCTTATTATAAGCCTCTACAGCAGCTGTTAAAAGGGTATCTAGCTTGTATAGTAATGGGTACTGGTATGTTACGTTTATAGTTAACTTAGCCATTACGTTAAAGAAGAAGAACTTATCTTAGTTAATAGCGGGTTTGGTTACTATAATACTGTTAAAGTCGTTAGGATATCTTTACGTAAGTATATACCCTTACTGCCCTCTTATAGACCTGTTAAAAAAGTATAAGTATTTAGGCATTATATTATAACCTGCCTAAACTAACGCCTTCCTAAGCACTGCTATGTCGTATAATAATTACGACGTAAAGTTAACTAATATTAGCAGGTTAATGTTATTAAGGCTAGTAAATACCTAGGGTGGGTTTACATCTACTACTGTGTTTAAGTTGCTTAGGTAGCTGCCGTTAGTGGTTAATATAGTAAACTTTTGCTTTAAGAGCAGTGTTATAGTTAAAAGTAGGTGCAGTAATATTTCACTGCCTGTAACTATACTTACACCGCTTAGCGTGATAAAACAGCTGTTTTAGTCCTTAGGGAGGTATGTGATAAGAGTGACTGTGTTATATTAATTAAGATACGTGTACGTGACTGTGATATTACAGAAATTGAAAAAGTTAGCAGCTGTTATATTAATTACGTCTGGGTTAATAAAGGTGTAGTTAGTTACGTTGTGGATATTAGTAGCGATTATTTTAATACCCTGGATGGCCGGTAATGTAAATCTCTTTAATAAGCAGTTAAGAGCTGGAAACGGCACAGAACGACGGTAAGCCTTACTAATAGTGGTAAGGGTAAGCAGCTTATGCGTTATAGTTAACATATGTAAGAGATCGACTAGCAGAGGTAAGCAGGCCGTATCGCCAGCAATACCTGAATATTTATAGTAAACACTCGCTTAGCTTTCTCGTTTTGGACGGTTATAGACCCTGGCTTACCACATCTATATTATAACCTGCACCCGACACAGGCCTCGAGAGGACTGGCGCGGGCTAAGACAGAACGTATAGCAGGATACTAACAGGTAAAGGGCGTTCCGAAGACGGCTTATTAAGCTAGCACTCCTAGACAGGGGTTTAATGTCACTGTAGGTCGTTATCACTATAATGCACAGAGGTGAGTCTGAACAGTAGGACACAAATGAATTATTAAATACTAGCGTGGGGAACTGTTAAAATGCAAAAGGGGTTAAAGCATTGGAAAACAGTGTGTGTTAAAGGTGATTAATTATTTCTATCTTTGAGAGCGGAAGCTGTGATATTATAGCCGTAAGGGTAGCCAGTGCACGAAGTGCATTAGCCACACTCGCTTCTGCGAAGCGAGGTTAGCTGACTGAATACGAGGTTAGCAGTGGAGTCTGGCGTTCTTGGCTGTGCGGATCTACGGAGCCAGCCGCAGAGCGGCTGTGTGGATCTAGCCACACTGTTCCAGCCACACTAGCCGGGTTAGGGTTGTGAAAACCCAACACCTCCCTGTAGTCTAACGTCTTGATTATAAAGGCTTAGACTAGCTCTTATTATTATTAAAGGAAAAAGTAAAACCTTTATTATATAGAAGAAAAAGTTATTATTTTATTATAAAAACCTCTTCATTTTATTTATTATTCAGAGAAAAATTAGTATTATTTATAGTAAAACGTTTATATTCGAAGGAAAATCTTTATAGTTAGATAAAAAACCTTCTTATTTTTCTACTCCCCTAGGCCGATATTTTTCAAGCCCAATTTTATTTCGCCATATATTAAGTATAGGGCCGGTTATTGGTTTTTTAAGGTGTCTGCTAGTTGTTCTTTAATATTTATACATAATATTCTTATTTTGTTATTTTAATTAGTTCTCTTATACAGTGGTATTTTATATCAATATGCTTAGTTCTTTTATAAAATTCTGCGTTATAACTAAGTTTTATAACACTTGTATTATCTTCTAGTACAACAGGTATATTTATTAGTATTTTTAATTATAGTGAATTATTTAATTCATTTATAATATTTTGTAAATAGATTATTTCTTTACTACACTCTGTTATAGCTATATATTCAGCTTCTGTGCTTGAAAGCGTTACTGATTTCTATAATGTAACTCCCCAGCTTATTAAATTATTACTAAGAGTAATTTTATATCCAGTAGTTAATCTTTAACTATTAAGGCAGTTACCCCAGTCTGAATCGCTATAGGCTTTTATTATAAGATTATAATTATTTACTCCAGTATATATTATTCCTAAATTAGGATATTTATTTAAATAGCCGAATATATTATCTACTACTTAGAAGTGTAGAATTCCAGGGTTAAAGCAGTATCTTGTATAGTATTGAACTGTAAAGGCTATATTAGGTCTTGTTTTCAAGGCTAGGTATAATAACGACTCTATATATTGTTGGTATATTGTTATTTCTTCCTGTAAAGCCTTCTGATTATTGCCTTATAATTTATTGGCTGGAAGAGGGTTATTCTTTAAATATAAATTATTTTTATTATATTTTTCTAATATATTTCTAATATAGTTATTTTAATATATATGTAGTTTATTGTTTTTGTAATCTATCAAGATATTTATTCCTAAGAATGTATTTATTTCACCTAATGCTTGTAGTTTTATATCGTCCTTAGCTTTATTTATTTAGGCAATTATATCATTAGCCTTAAGACCACTTATTATTATATCGTTAACATAACATAATATTATACACTATATAGTTAGATTTATAAAGGCACCTTTATTATAGTTAAATATAACGAATCCCAACTTATTTAATATCTTTGATAAATGTTTATACTACAGCTTTAGAGCTTGTTTTAAGCCGTACAGCGCTTTACGCAGCCGACAGACTTTATTATTATTATTATTATAAAAATCAGTAGGTAGTTGTACGTATATTTCTTAATCGATATCTGTATGCACGAAGGCATTTTTCACATCATATTATAATATAGGCTACTTATTTAATATAGCTATCACGAATAGTATTCGGTATATTTCTGGCTTACATACTGTAGAAAAGGTTTCGAAATAGTTTAGAAATTCAACCTAGTTAAATCCTTAAACTACCCATCTTGATTTATATTTTATAGTATTATTAGTATTATTTATCTTCTTTTTATATACCTAACGGCCTCTAAGAGTCTTTCTATTATGTGGTAAATTAACTAGCTCCCATATACGTTGATTTTCAAGCTCTTCTAATTCTTCACGCATAAAATTATTCTACTCTTCTTTTTCTAGCCCATTTATTACTTATTTATAAGTGGAAGGCTCTTTCTGTGTATCTTTTATATAAAATATATTAATGTTATTTATGATAAGGTTTATAAGGATCCTTTGATATTGATTATAGTATTCATCACTCTTTCTAGGGATTTCTACCACTACTTGAGGTGGAGAGAGAGCTATATCTTAGCTAGAATTTATACGGCGTATTTATGACCTAGTTATTATTCTAGTATTTGAATTATTATTATTATTTGAATTATTTAAATCATTATTATTTAAATTATAGTTATTTTGATTATTTAAATTATTGTTATTTGGATTATTTAAATTATTATTATTTAGATTATTTAAATTATTGTTATTTGGGTTATTTGAATTATTATTATTTGGATTATTTGAATTATTATTATATAGTGTATCAGTTATATTAAAGACTTCAGCTTCGATTTCTTCTACTTCTTCTTAAAAAGAGACATGTTTTATTTGTTTTTCTTTCAAAAACTGACCTTTAAGGACTTTTACATCCCTTAACCATATTATTCTTCTTAATTTTAAATCAAAGACTTTATAATTATTATTATCTTCACCATAACCTACTAAAATTCCTTTTTCAGCTTATGGTTCTAGTTTTGATCGTTTAGGTCCTTTTATTTTATAATATGTTATTAAACTCCAGATCTTTATATTATCAATATTTAGTTTTATATTATTAGCCACTTCGTATAGAGTTTTAAATCCAAGGGCACTGTAAGGTGTTCTGTTATATGTATATACTATAACTTAAAGTGCTTTATCCCATAGGTATTTCGGTACGTTTAATTATATTAATACTGCATGTACTTTAACCATTATTATTCTGTTTATTCTTTCTAGTAAGCCATTACATTCATACATATATAAAGGACTTAATTATATTATTATACCTTCTTTAATTAAATACTTTAAAAGGTATTTATATTCAGTCCCATTATCGTATTAAAAACGCGTATTTTATATCCTTTTATATTATTCTTAACCTTTACTTTATATTCTAAAAATACTGAAAGTACTTCTATTTTATTAGCTAAAAGCTGTACCTCTAGATATCTAGACTTTTTATCAAGGAATGTTATAAAGTATAATTTTTTATTATATGTTTTTATTCTAAACGGCCCACAAAGGTCACTAGATATTTTTTCCATATAGTTATACTGTATTTTATTATTACTTTCTTTATTTCGTTTATTTGGAAGTTCTGCTTACACACACACTTCGCATTCTAAACAGTTATTATTATTATTATTTTATTTATAATAGTTATTTATTATAATATTTTTCACTAGATTCTGCAGATTCTGTTTATTTATATACGCAAATCTTTAATAAAGTAAATCCATTATTATATTTATAGAGTATATAGAAGGTTATACAAGTAGAAAGTATAAGCCTTCTTTCACTTGCCCTTTTATTATTACTTAATTATTTTTTATTATAACAAGGGTATTATTTCCACTAATCTAAAGGATATCTGGAGGCAGTATAATAACACTTATTATATTTATACCTAATTCTGGTATATAAAAACACTTTCTTAAAGTGGCTTCTTTACCAGTATTAATAAAGGTTATTTTACATATTCCTTCTCTACATACTAATAGGTGTGACGACCCGGCAGGCCGTCACTTGGGCCGGAGCGGCCTGACGAATCCCCCGCACAAGGAACAGTGCAGGAGGACAGCACGCACAGTACTGCGCACTGGGCCAGGGGTGCAAAGACCCGAAGCCCTTATAACTAACCAGCAGCTACTTAGTCTTAGTAGGAGTGCTTACCTATTAAGCATTTAAGAAACCTCTAAGCAAGGAGTACTTAGTAGCAGGTTACTTAGTTCCTTATTAAATAATAAGCTACTAAGTAAGGTATAAGGTACCTCTAGCTAGTTAGTATAGATAGTTATAGTTATGCCTATAACTACCATAAGGGACTCTAATTCCTCACGCTAATATTTAATTGTTCATTTATGTCCTACTATTCAGACCCACCTCTATATATTATAATAATAACGACCTACAGTGACATTAAACCCCCTATCTAAAAGTATTAACTTAATAAGCTGTCTTTGGAACGCCCTTTACTTGTTAACGTCCTGTTATATATTCTGTCTTAACTTGCGTTAATCCTCTTAAGGCTTATATTAGGTATAAGTTATAATACGATATTAATGTCCTAATTCTAAACATTATTTATTAAACTCCTAAATATTACCTCTCTCTTACTAATATATCGACCTTTAGAAAAGGAAAGGAGATTAAGGAAGTGTAAGCTTAACCTTAGCTCCTTACTATTAATAAGTTAACTGTATATTTTAAAGACTTAAACCTTAATTAGTAAGGACTGGTTAAGGAACTTAATAAGGCTTTCTCTAGAGATATTAAAAGTTATATTAGTCTTATTGAAAAACTTTAAATTTAACTTAACGCTGTTAAGTTAAAGAATAATAACCTTAAGGGCTTATAAAAGAAACGAGTAAAGCTCTTTCTATTATCACGCTTTAAGGGAGACTTTACGTAGTTAGAGTCTTAGATAGCTTAGCTTTAAAGTTATATTACCTATTATAATAAGCAGTTCTTTAAAGAAGAAGGAAAGGTTAAGTTCGCTAGAGCCTTACTAGATAAAGTAACCGTTTGCTAATACGAACCTTATGTAAAGATAATTAACGACCTCTTTATAGATAGAGCGTGTAAAGAGGCCCTTAAGATTTAAGCTCTTTTTAATAACTTTAATATGTTTATTAACTAACTTTAGACTAAGTTTAAAGAACTGGACACCCCTAAGCGGGTTAAGTAGTGCTTTATAGCTTTAAAGCAGACGTCTTTAGTCTTTAAGTTCTTTATATACTTTAAACTGGAAATAGTAAAGATTAAACTTAACTAAAAGGCCTTAATAATGCTATTTTAAAGTAACTTAAAGGAACACGTTATTAGAGACCTTTATTAAGAAGACTAACTAAACTGCTTGTAAGAACTAGTTAAGATAGTTATTAAAGCTGATAATTAGTACTATAATTATTATTATAAGAAGAACTTCTAAAAGGAACAGACCCCTTATTAGCTAAACAAACCTAAGAAGGGGAACTAGTTAACTGTAATAGGTTATTACCTTAAGTTAATAAACATTAGTATAATAAACTGTTAGAACCGACCTAACTGTAATAAGCCTTAACGGTAGCAGCAGTAAAGGTAGCTTAAGGACCTATCTTAAGTCCAGTACTTTAACTACGATAAAAAAAGATATATAATATAGCAGTACCTATTACTAAAGTAAGTTAGTTAGAAACCTGTCTTAGAAGGAGGAAAATACGTTAAGTTTAACTTAAGAGATATCTATGTTAAGATAGCAGGTAATAAAGAGGATTATATTTAGATAAATAAGTATAACTTAAGAGAAGAGGATAAAGAAGAAGAAGAACTTTAGGACGTAATATACTTAGTTTTTAAGGGTATTTTAAAAGAGTTAACTACAGAAGTGTAGGTTATTACAGACTAACTCTAAAGTGGAAACTTAGAACTGTTAAAAGTGCAGGTTACAAAAGATTAACTTTAAGAAAAGATATTCCAGTTAGCTATAGTAAGTTTTAAAAACTTTACTTTATAAGTTTAGGAATTAAGGAAGTTTAGGAAGGACCTTGACTTAGACCTTATTAAGATAGTAAAAGAAGTTGAAGAACTAGCTCTCTAGGCTATTTAAGTGGTAAAGTAAGCTTTAAAAGGTAAAAGAGAATAAACTGAGAGAATTAAGTTAGAGAAACGAAAGTTCTTCTTAACAGTACTTCTTAAGACTTTTAAATACTTTAAGCACGTTAAGTAGATTAATACCTTTACCTCCCTAAAAGAGGGATAGTTTAGATAGCTACCCTGTATTAAAGTTAGTGTACTTTAAACCGGTACTTTAAAAGTTCTTTAAAAAGGTATGAAGTAAATACATTAATAAAGGGTTTAAAAGCTAAAAGAGAAATATTAAGAGTTAGTAAACAAAATAAAGGACTTGTAAGTTAAAGGCCTTATTATAACGTTAAAGGATAGAGTAGTAGAAATCAGGTTATAACTTTATAACAGAGTTCGCTTTATAAATTAGCTTAAATACCACCTTATTAAAGAAGACCGTATTATGGAAGAATAAGCTAGATTATTACTACCTAAGTTTTAAGAAGAGGTTTGGGAGAAATAACATATATGGAAGTAAGTAGAAGAAGAGAAAAAATAAGGTATTACTTCCCTTATTCTATATTTTATAACTACAGTACCTACAGTTAACATTAATTACCTTAATTATAAAGATATACTATAAATTAATTATATATACAATAACTACACCCTTAACTAGCATTACAGGCTTAAAGCCCTTTATAACCACTTCCTTAATATATAAAGATAAGACTTTGCTGTTATAAGAGTAAAGTTAAAACTAGCTTACTATTAAGTTTCTTACTCTTTAATAAAAAAGTTTAGTAATAAGCGGAAAGTTACTGTAGTTAACTAAGCTTTTACTATATATTAATAAGGAGGAGTACTTAATAACTACCTAGTTATAACGTGCTTATTACATCTTAATAGAAAAGCTAGAGAATAATAGAAATAGGAAGATTACTAACAGATTTAAAAGTAAAAAGACATTACTGTAATTTAAGCCTGTAAAGCGTACTATTGACTTATTAAGAACTTCAGGAATATCGTACTATTTAAAGTTAACTAAACGTTACAGTGTAAGAACTTAAGAAAAGTTAATCGTTAGGTTTACTAAAGCTGCCTGTTTTTCCAGAAGGAGTTAAGAAAAGGTTACAGGCCCTTTAAAAGGGCTGGAAACTAGTAGTCTGCTAATTAGTAAAAACCTTAAGAAGAAGAAGAGGCACTTAAAGGTTAAGTTAAATAAGACCTTAAAGATAAATAATTATTATAACTTAGATAATAAAAGAGTATAAACATTATTCTGTTAGTATTAATATAATAGACGGAAGAGGGAGGCTATTTAAGGTAAAAGTAGTAATTAATAATAAGAATACTTTTAACCTAATACACCCCTTACTAGTTAACCGAAGGAAACTCCTTAACGAAAAGTATAAAGAGGTTATTCCCATTTAAAATAGAGAAGGAGGCTTATATAAGTATAATAACAGCAAAGTTACCCACTATTTACCACTCTTAATTAAAGTGGATAGGGACGAATAATAAGTAGACTTTAACGTTACATTAATAATAAGGTATAATATAATCCTAAGTCTACTTTAGTTAGAAAAGTATAACCTTATGATTAACTAAAGGAGTAGCTACCTTACCTTTAGTAAGTCCCTTAACTGTAATTACTGTTTAGAGAAAGCTAAGAAGGCACTAAACTGTTTTAGAGATATATAAAGCACTTAAAAGCACATTAAACTCTTAAAACTAAATACAGTTTAAGTTAAGTTTATTAAGACAGTTAAAGGACTAAAAAGTCTACCACATTACCTAAATAACGATTTAGAAGGTAGAAAGAAGCTAAAAGCTAATTTATAAGTAAGCAAAGAAGTTAACTTATCTAAAGTACTTATAAAATACAAGAAGTTTACCTTATTTCGAAAAAAGATACTGTAATTACTAGATTACGGACTATAAGACTATAAAGTTAAGCTAAAGCTAAGAGTAAAGCTTTACAACTTCCAGCCTTACTACTTAAACCCCTAGTAGGCCAAAACCTTAAGGAAGTACGTTAATAAGAACCTAAAGAACAGGTTCATCATAGAGTCCTAGTTACCAACAGGGTACCTAGTACTATTCGTCTTAAGAAAGGAAGACAGTAAACTACGTATAGTTATTAATTACTGAACGTTAAATAAAGATACAATTAAGAATCATTACTTATTATTACTTATTACAGAAATGTAAGAACGGATTACTAAAGTAAATTAGTTCTCTAACCTTAATTTCCCTATAAGATTTAACTATATCAGAGTGAAAGAGGAGGACAAATATAAGACAGCCTTTTAAACTTATAACAGGTATTACTAATATTATATTATACTAATAAGATTAATAAATACTCCTGTAACTTTCTAAGGCTTTATTAATAGTGTTCTCTACCCCTTCCTTAACAAGTTTATCTTTATGTATTTAAACGACGTTTTAATCTACTTTAAAACCTTAAAAGAATATTAAAAGTATATACGACAGGTTCTAACAGCTCTTAAAAAGGTAAAGCTAATAGTAAACTTAAAGAAGAGCTATTTCTATATTTAAGAACTAAACTATTTAAAGTTTAAAGTAACCTTTAGAAAACTTAAAATGTAATTAGAGAAGATAAAGGCAGTTAAGGACTAACTTACTCTAAAGAACTAAAAGGAGTTATAAGCCTTTATTAACTTTACAAACTTTTATTACTATTTTATTAAGTATTTTATAAGGATTATAAAATTACTTTATAAACTTATAAGTAAGGGAAAGCCGTTTAAGTAGACTAATAAATAATAGAAAATATTTAAAGACCTTAAACACACCTTTATTATAATACTAATCCTAACCCTCCCCGATTTCTTAAAGCCTTTCCAAATCAAAATAAACTCCTCGGAGTTCGCAATCGGCAGAGAACTTAGCTAAGTCCAGGATAATAGGAAACGCTACCTAGTTACCTTCTTATTGAAAGGAATCCACAGCCTTACCTTATAATATCTAATCCATAATAAGGAATTAATAACGATCATTTAATACTTTATTAAGTAAGTGCTGTATCTAAGCAGTATAGAAGAACTAGTTTAAGTCTTTTCAGACTATAATAACCTCTAGTACTTCCTAACAAAGGAACTTAACCTATAATAAGTATAATAAGTAGAGTTAATAGCCCCGTTCCACTTCCAGATCTATTACGTTAAAGGAAAAGATAATAAGTAAGCTAATACTCTTAATTAAAGATAGGATTATAAAGATGCTAATCTGGTCCTAATCCCCGTTATTATATTTAACAAAGTAAAGAACAGCATGTTAAAATATATACTATAAATGTTAAATAATTAAATACTAAAATAAACTATTAACGTCTATATAAACTTATAAATAAAGTATAATATCTATTAGTAATAATAAAACTTCTAAGTAAAAAGGTTAATAAAAGGAATATATAAGTATAAGTGCCCTTTAAGAGACTTCTTAAGGTATATATAAGACTATAGTAAAAAGTACCTAAAGTATTTAAACTATAACGAAATTAATTATTAGCTAAAACTACTATTAAAAGGTATAAACAACATACCTAAACTAAAAGTAAAGCTTTAATATTAAGAGAAACTGTATATTTATAACTTAAACGAATAAAAGGAGTACGTCTAATAAATTTATAAGTCTTAACTTAGAAAATATATAAGCTAAGCTAAGACTTTTACGTAAGCCTAACAGGTATACACCTTCCTAGGAATAAAAAAGTTAGTTAAGGAAGTGGTTAATAACTGTAACGTTTATTACTGTAAGTAAAATTAGTAACATAAGCCCTATAGACTTCTTAAACTACTCCCTGTATTATAGGCACTATAGAGTTCTATCTTACTTAATTTCGTCACAGGGATCTTAAAGTCTAGGGACCCTATTATAAGAGTTACTTATAACCAGATCCTTATAGTAATTAATAGATTAATAAAGTAAGCTTACTTTCTACTAAACTTAAAGGATATAACAGTAGAGTAACTTACCTATATCTTTAAGAAAAAGGTAATTTCACAATACCTTTAGTTAAATAATATCGTTACAGATTAAGATAAGCTAATCGTGTTAAAATTCTAGTAAGGGCTAATGTAAAGAATAGGTGTAAAAAGTAAGCTTTTAACAGTATTCTACCTATAAACAGATAGACAAACAGAGTAAGTTAATTAGATATTTACAATATATCTTTAAATTTACATTAACTTTAAATAAGATAATTAGCTTAAGTTATTACCAATAATACAGATAACTTATAATATAACACTAGTTAAGTTAACAGGTATATTACCGTTCTTCACTAACTACAGTAAAAAGCCTAAGCTCCGTTAAAGCCTACCTACTAGCACCCCCTAAGCTGCAGTCCGTATAAACTAGATGTAAGAATTACATAACTACTTATAAGCCAAACTTAAGTTTACACATAAACAAATAAAGAAATTTACTAATAAACACTAAATTAAGTAACTAATACTTAAGAAAAGACTTTATTATAATAGTAAATAAGTCGGAAGACTGACTTTTTAGGAAAAGGATTATATCTACCTTTTTTCACAAAACTTACATTTAAAACAACTTAGTAAGAAACTTAACTTTAAAAGGTACAGACCGTTCTAAATTAAGAAAAAGGTCGTTACCTCTAATTACAAACTAGACCTACCCGTTAGCATAAAGGTATAGATTAAAGTTTTTTATATCTCACTTCTAAAACCTGCCTTAAAAGGAGTTCCTCTGGAAAAGAAGATTAAGATCGACACCGATAAGGATAAGTATAACGTTAAAGAAGTTATAGATTTACGGAAGGGAAAAAACATATTTAAGTATCTTATTAAGTAATTAAATTATAACTCTAAAAGTAATTTGTAAGAGCTAGTTAAAAATCTTAAGTACTTAGACCTAATTACGGAGTTTTACTAAAAGAATCTAGACTAACTAAAATTAACGATAAAAACTAAAAATAAGATAAGATTTAATATTTAAATTACTATACTGAAAAGTAAAACCATTATAGGACTTAAAGTTTAAAAAGCAGTAAGAAACTCTTTAGTAAATACAGAAGGACATTTATTAAAATAGTAATTAAGGTTATAAGGACCTTAAACCTAATAAGGAGGCTAGGCCTTTAGAGCCCTTAAAGCTCTATTAATACCGTTAAAAAGAAAGTTAGTAAAAGAAATAAACGCGTTATTACTACACTATAAAACCGTAAGAGGAAAGAAATTATAAACTAAATTAAGAAGAGGTTATCAGTTATAACAATCCCCCAGAAAAAGAACCAGCAGGTATTCTTACCAGAAAGCCTCCCCAGTTAAAGGACTCGCTAACCTTAGGAGGAGTAGCTAGATAAGCCTCCTCCTGTTCTTAAAAACGAAGGATCTTTACCTCTTAACTAAATGTAGAAAAAGCTTACTCCTTTATACGACAGCGTTAGGTTTTAATCTGTTTAAGTTAAGTAGTAGCTTTATAAAGCTCTTAGGTTTTTAACTTTAAGTTCTGCGTAATAACGTTATACTCCACGTTAAGATAGCACTTCTTAGAAAAAAGTTACTAAAGGAAAGCGTCGTTATAACTAAACACGTCGTACGAAGACGAAGCTCTTACTAATAAACATTTAAAGTAACTGTCTAATTATATTATAACGAGATAAGAAAGCGATTTTGAAGAATAACGACTATAAAGTAACATTTACAATCTAAAAGTTAAAGTAAAGTCTGTAAGGTTACGATAATAAAAGGTACTATTCTTTAAAGTGCACTTTTATATACAGTTAGCAGGTATAATTATGTTAAGAAAAAAGGAACACTTTTACTAAAGTTCTTTATAAAAAAAGAATATTAAAGAGGGGGAATTATATAACGACCTAATAGGCTGTCACTTAAGCTAGAGTAGCCTAACAAATCCCCTATATAAAGAACAGTGTAAGAGGACAGCACGCACAGTACTACACACTAGGCTAAGGGTATAAAGACCCGAAGCCCTTATAACTAACCAGTAGCTGCTTAGTCTTAACAGGAGTGCTTACCTATTAAGCATCTAAGAAACCTTTAAGTAAGGAGTGTTTAGTAATAAGTTACTTAGTTCCTTACTAAGTAACAGGCTATTAAGTAAGGTATAAGGTACCTCTAGCTAGTTAGTATAGATAGTTATAGTTATACCCATAACCACCATAAGGGACTCTAGTTCCTCACGCTAGTATTCAATTGTTTATTTATATCCTACTGTTCAGACCCACCTCTGTGCATTATAGTGACAACGACCTACAGTAACATTAAACCCCCCGTCTAGGAGTGCTAGCTCAATAAGCCGTCTTCGGAACGCCCCCTACCTGTTAGCGTCCTGCCATACGTTCTGTCTTAACCCGCGCCAGTCCTCTCGAGGCCTGTGTCGGGTGCAGGTTGTAATAATAGGGTTTTTACTTCACCCCACTTTACAGTAGTATTTATTTCTTTATAAAAAGTGAATCATAATTTATTATATATTATATAACCTGATATACTAGTATTAAATATAAATTTATATATAAGATTTATATCCCTTTTTAAAATATAATTCTTTTACCTAATCTAATAAATCCTTTAAGCTATACTTTAAAATTAAAGGGTTATTAGTTATAATATTTAAAAAGGTATAATTATTATTTACCTTAAGTACTACGTTAAGAGAGTTTCTAAGTGGAACATCTTCGAACACAATATCTTCGACTTCAGATTCAGTTTATAAGGCTGTCTCTAATATAGAGGAAGATTTAAGGGTAGATACGGTTATAATAACCGTTATTTTTTCCTCTCTCTTTTTACAAGGGAGTTTCTATTATCTCTGACGGTGTTTCTAACTAGTCTTTTACACCTTAAAAGCAGCTTTTGAATTAGAAGTTTTCTAACCTTTCGGAGCCTTTTCAGGGTAGAGAAAAGTACAGTTATTATCCGTATGGCTATGTAATTTACAGTACTTATAAAATATAATAGTAGGCTTATTCTTCTTCTAGTTTTTCACATACTGAATAGAAGGTTTATTAGAGACTTTAAACCACTTTACTTCATTAAGCAAATTAGCTGTCAGACTCTCCCAGTTATAGGCTTAGGGGTCAACCTGTAGGCTCTGGGTTACTTAGGCTATAAATGGTCTAAATTCAGGCTTAAGATTTTGTAATAATTAAGTTATATTAGCTATTTCTGGCATTTTCAAGTCTTAAGCAGCTAGGTTATTAAGTATAGACTTTGGCTTACTTATATAAGCTTTAACAGTCTTAAAATCAGCCTGTGAGGTCTGATAGAACTTCTGTAATAAAAGGTATTTACTTATGAATCTATCTGAATTATAAAGATCTTTCAGAATCTTTTATGCCTTAAAACCAGTTTTATAAGCCTTAATATAATTAGCTGTATTATACTTACATATTAGAATTATATCAGTTAGTGATTTTTCCTACATCCAATTATGTGTATTCTTAGTATTAGTAATAGCCTTAAAAAGGCCTTCTCGTAAGAGATATGCTTTTGCTATTATAGCCTAGCCTTGATAATTCTTAAAGCCTTTTAGCTTAGTTATTTAGCTTAGTTTTCCAGCCATGGTGGGCTTTATACCTCTGTAGAATATAGTGGTTTTATAATATTAGGAGTCCAGACTGCTTAAAAGAAACTGCCTAATAGGCTGAATTTTCCAAACACAGTTTAATTAAAGTAATTACAGTGCAATATCAGTTAATTCTATAAAGTAGAAAAAACCTTACGTGCAAGTTAAACTTATAACCTTTATAAATCTAAAGGTGGAGTGTAGAGAGTTATACTATTAAGCTAAACACGTAAGTGTTTTATATAGCTGTGTGGGTTGTTATTTATAATTACAAACATAACTTATACCTACGTATTATAAGGTATAATTATTTTTATAAAATTAGGAGAACTTAACTTACGTGTAAGTTGAACTTGTAACCTTTACAACTCTAAAGTTAGAGTGTGAAAGGTTATATTACTAAGCTAAACAGAGTGTTTAGGCCACGTGGGTTGTTATTCATAACTGCAAACATAACTTATACCTGCGTACTGCAGTGTATAATTATTTACACAGAGTGTAATAAGTAGCTGGAAGCTAAGTGATGTAGGTGGCTGAAAGCCAGAATAGTGCAGTGGCTGGACGCCAGAGTAGTGCAGTAGCTGGAGGCCAGAGTGGTGCAGTGGCTGGAAGCCAGAGTGGTGTAGTGGGAGGAGACTCCAGGCTTATAACCTGTTAAAATGTAAAAGGGGTTAAGGTATTGGAAAAGAGTGTGTGTTAAAAGTAATTAATTATTTCTATCTTTAAGAGTAGAAGCCGTGATATTATAGCCGTGAGGGTGGCTAGTGTATAAAGTGCATTGGCCACACTCGCTTCTGTGAAGTGAGGTTGGCTGACTGAATACGAGGTTAGCAGTGGAGTCTGGCGTTCTTAGCTGTGCGGATCTACGGAGCCAGCCGCAGAGCGGCTGCGTGGATCTAGCCACACTGTTCCAGCCACACTGGCCGGGTTAGGGTTGTGAAAACCTAACAGTTTTAAAGTAGTAAGAAGTAGGATTAGGTTATGCTACAGCTTAATAAATCTACCGCGTTTAACGATTACGAGTTCTAAGGAGTTAATAAAAATTAACATCCTCTTAAACTATTACGTAACGTAACCGCCAGCCTAATTACGTGGCCTAAGACTTGGGGTTATAGCTAGCTTTAGTAGACCAGTAACTGTAGGACTGCTCTAAAGTTATAGTTAGTAGTAACGCTTCCTACACTGCCAGTAATATCCCCTAACTGATTACAGTTATAAGTAGTTATTAAAATGCAACTGAAGGGTAGCTATACTTATTATTTACCAGATAAAAGGAGAGTAACGTTATTTTAATAAACCTAATAGGAATTAAAAGCGGTAAGAGAAGGAGCGTTTTACCGATAGCCTTCAGCTTTGTAGCTGTCTAGATTATAAAGAGGATATTAACATTAGTACTTGCTGTGGAGAAGGTAACTGGAGTTATTAAACTTAGTAGGAATTAAGAACGGTAAGAAAAGTAAAGTTTTACTAATGGCTTTAATCTTAATAGCTGCCTAGCTTATAGGTGTTGGAGATTGTAAAGGGACTGTAACTGAGATTTTAAAAGTTACTGTAAGCTAGCGTAGTTAGTAGTTAAAAGTGTAGAGAAAGTAACTGTAAAGGATTATAAGAAGGTAAGTATTAAATTTCGCGATGATCTTTGTGTAGAATGCGAAAGACAGCTTTAAAGTAGAGGAAGTATATAGAAACGAGTGGTTATTATTACGTAGCTCCTCTATTTAATATGTTTAGTGTGCTAAGAGAGGTTAACGGTAAGCTAAGGCATAAATAAATTTTACTAAGTCTCTCTGTAAGATTTAATAGTAGTATATTAAGACACCCTTAAAAGGTGTAGGAAGTATAGTATTTGCGGGTTCTTTTTCTCTAAGGCTAGAAAATATATTAAAGCCTGCTGCTGCTTCTCTAGTATCCCCATCGTACTCTTTTATAACTCACTTTAATAATCTTCCCTTTCTTAACTATATCTTCTTATCCTTAAGGATTAAAAGACCTTACTCTTGCGACAGATAACGACTGGGATGCGGCTACAATAGCCAGTAAGGAGTTTACATGTCTGCTAGCTAATACTAAGGGTTTTGCTTATGTGATTAAAGATACTAGACGATAAAATCTGGGAAATTCTTAGCTTAAGGGGGTTTTATTTAAACTTAATAAAGATCTTCTAACCTAACTTAGTAAGTAAACTTTTATTAAAACTTTAACTTATAGTCCTTAAAGTAAGGATAGTTACTAATAGCAGTTTAGTGTTATCTACAGCTGTTAATATCTAATCGCTATTACTAACTGGCCTGTAGACGCTTTATATCTTAGTGGGGATAAATAGCTAACTTTATACTTAGCTGTGTTTATATGCACTATTAAGTCTTCACACCTAGTTTTAATGTATATAGTTATAAGCACCTCTGCGTTATAAGTGTTAGTTACGCCTTTATAGACATAGTTATTGCAGATTAGCACTTCCTAATTAGTGCTAGTAGTATATATTATAATAACGTTATTAATTAGCTCTCCTTAAGTGTAACATATATAGTTAGTAATAATCTAATAATAGGTAGTAGTGTTAGACATTAAAGCGCAGCTTAAAGAACTACCTATATATAGACTTAAGTTCTTATCCACTAATATCAAATTACCAACCGGTAGCTTACTGCGCTATATAAGATTTATCCCTTAAATAGTATAACTGTCTACTTAAGGCTACATACCTACCTTGCCCTTTTAACCGCAGCTGCCTTTCAGCTACGCACGTGCTGTTCTTAAGCTAGACGTTATTAAGCCTCTGTAAGCCCTTCCCACCCGCCTACCTGTTTTTTCAAACCAGTTAAGGCAGATTCACATACTATATACCATGATGCCGACACTAGCGGTCTTTATGCAAACACACTTATATAAAGGTAAAATAAGCTTATAAGTTTAGTTATTAGTTCTTAAGCTACGTAAATAATAACAGGACGTATCTATTATGTTAATGTAAAGGCTATTAGCTAATAAACGAAAATAACTAATAACGAGTCTTTTAAACGCAGCCTGCCTTATCGAATAGGCAGCCTCCTATAGCTCTTTTCCAGAGGGCAGGGTTAACTAGAGGCAGGATATTACTTAACGATGCCGTCTAATAACAAATAAGCTCTTATACTTATAATTAAGGAACAGACACTTCTCTACGCTACTAGGTAACCAATTCCCTAACAATTAGCTACCTTATTATAGCTTAGTTCTTACCGCTTTATTTAACTGTATTTTAATCGAAGAACCACTACATAACATCCAATAGCCAGGTGCTATTAGTCACATAAGCCGTTAATTCGTTCTTAAATTAGTAGTTCCATTATATTTAGCTATTAAGGGAAAATTAGTAAAGGTTAGTATTAACGGAGCGGGTTAAGCTCTTTTATATTTAACTGTCTATAGTAAGTGAAGCTTAGTAATGCTAATCTATTAGTGAAAATAAAAGTTTAGCAGGTTTCTAGTTTAGCCACATATAGTAAGATTACTACTATAATTAGAAAAGGATATTAAATAACTTGTAAAAGCAGGGCTGCTTTATCACTATGCTGCGTACGAAGCAACTGTCTTCGTATCGACCCGTAATGGCTAAGTGGTTGCGTAAGCAGCTAGTTAACTATACTGTAAGCCCTAAGTGACTCTTAAGGCCGAACTTAGCTAGCTATACAGATACTTACTGAAGTTAGCACTTACACATATAAAGGATAATGTTAGTGGAGAAAGAGTTATAGCTGAAGGGAGGGTATTAATTCTAGCGATGCTTACAGCAGGGGAGATAGGCAGTATTACAGGGGTGTACTTATTCTGTAGCTAGCAAGTAGCAGCGGGGAGGTTAGAGAGTTACAAAGTGATAAGCTAGTTAAAGTTACCTATATTATCTTTGTGAAGTTTAAGGTTCGGGTAGTATTCTTAGATTAAAGAGTAAAGTTAAGGAACTTAAGCAGGTACTTAACAGGGTTTATTAAAGGCAGTTATAACCAAGGTGTTAAGTTAATAAGGCATAAGTTCCTTAACTCCAGCAAGCGGTAGCGGGTGCCCCTCTACACTAAGGTGTAACGTATCTAACGTTACCTATATATATAAAAGTATAATATTTTCCTACTTAAGTTATGCTCCTAGCTAGTAACACTTATTTCTTAACTTATGGCAGCTTTTAAGTAACGGATCTAGTGCTTAGTCCTTGTGTTAATAGGAGTGGACGGTTCAGCTATTAAACTGCAAGGGATTAATAAGAGTTGTAAGTGGAAGGAGGATTTTTCACAGTAAGATTAACGTCAGTCTATCTCCATTTAGGCAATTAGTATAAAGTGTTCTATTAGACTTTGGTAGGAGGAGGTTAAGGTTTAGCTAAAGGGGGTTGTGGTACTTTTTTAAGCTGGGTTAGTAGCCTTAACCTAAGATGTTAAGATTAAGTGCTGGTTCAACAATCTAAGCGCCGATATTACTACTTATTTCCTAACTTTAATTACATTAATATAATTAACTACACTACTTAGCCTAGCTATATTAGTATTATAAATAGACTGTAATTACCTAAGGTGGGCACACTAGCCGCTTTGCACTTATTTAAGCTTATACGATCAGATTACTAATCTCTGGTAGGAAATGGGCTTAAGACGGTTTTAGCAGCGCATTAGAGCGGGCTCTTATCAGGTTAACATTAAGATACTGGCCCTGTTATGTCGCAACTGTGAAGATAGCAGATTGTCAATACGCCTAATGTAATCTTTAAGTTAGTTATAATCCTAAAAAGCAGCAGCCTTAGCACGGGAGGTTCCACTTATTACAGGTCTTAGCATTTACACTAGTACCTTTACACTAACTGTAATTAGTATTTAAGCTATATTAGCTACGTGATACAGCTATATGGTAGAAGTTAGTGTGTCACAGTGTAAGAATTAGCGTTAGATAACGTGGCGCTTGTATATTACGACAGCTAAACTCTAGGTAATAATAGTAAGTGTAAGGTTAAATAGTCAATTAAGTAACGTATATTAAAGCTACTAATCGTTATTAAACTTTAGCGTTATATATATATTTATATATATTACCCTATTACCCTATATTAACTTCCCGCTTACTTTAAGGACCATCCCAGTATAATGTCTTACTTATTATCTTACAGCTAACAGTTGCCGACACTATACGTATTGCCGAAATCTATATCGCCGCTATAGACCTAAACACTCTTTTACATGCCTAGTTCCCCACACTTAAAAGCCTTATAGCCTTCAGAAGTTCCTTATTATATACACAGCCAGTTAATTAACTTACCTAAAATCTAAAGTGCTAGTTACTTAAGATGTAAAGACTAACCTAATTATTACGTTTATTAAATAGGAATCTCTATTATATCTTAAAAAGTTCAATTTAAAGGAAGATCTCTAGTATTTAAAAAGGTACTGCCGTAAGTATCTCGATAATTATATAACTCTTATTAAAAAGGCGAAAAAGTGATAATTTAGAAATAAACATTATTACAGTAAGTAGCCTTAGTTTCTCTTTTCTATCTCCCAGGTCGAGGTAGCTTATCTATTAATAAGGGCTTCCGTTATAGGTCTAGATACTATCCTACATTATAACTTAAAGCTAACTGCCTGTTTAATAGAAATAAGCTTTATCTGTACAGATCCCAATTTCCAAAGGCAGGGCGCGGGGTTATTGCTCACACAAACAGTGCTTGACATAGCCGACGCCAATAGCTTACCCGTCTATATTAAGAGTATTAAAAATGCAGTGTTAATGTATAAGAATTTAAACTTTGTGGCGATTGGCAATTTCAATACAGAGATTCCTAGACCACGCGGCATTAAAATTTCACCGTTAATAGTGTATTAAGAAGTGTGTATAGTGCAGAACAGCCTTTAATAATAGAGCAGAGCAGGGCAGCTTAGAGTTCTGCAGCTTCTCCAGATGTATATTAGGCAGCTCTATAAGCTATCTGTATAAGCATAATATATTAGATGCCATTCTATTATAAAGATCTTTCACTCTCCTTTAGTACATCTTAAATAGTGGAGATACTAGCGTTATCGCAGATAAAATTAAATAAAGCGCGGACTGTTCCAATCTTCCCTAATAATTGCCACTATGTAATGTATTATACTTTAAGTCTTACTGCTTTATTACGTCTACGCTTCGTTAACATACCTTAGTAATCGCAGAGCTTACATAATTCTACACTAACAGAAAGATACTAATATTATAAGCTTATTTACAGGTAGTGGATACAGCAGACTAAGGCCTGTTAAATAAGCTAACACTCCCGTTCGTGTATTACACAGCTACTATTACAGATTTAAATCTCTATAGTAAGATTTAAAACAGTCTCTCTTACTTTATAGATTTATACTTTAATTATAACTAGAATCGGGATAAGTATATTAAATGGACTTAATTAATCTGTTTCTAATATAGGAGGATAATAGTACTTAACGACTAACACAGCGCACTAAACCTGTAATCGCTAGTTAACTTAAGCTAATTATACTTATTGGTTTCTAGCCCCAGTGGGTCCACTGGGTCGGCGCACTGCGCCGAACCCTCTGGAACCCAGTGAGTTATATAAGCACTTACGTGGCCTACGGCCACTATTCCAATCCCGTATAGTAGATAGAAGGCTCTGGAAGCCGACCACAGCCTACAAAAGGCCCTCTCCTCTCCTGTATCTAGCCTTCTATAAGCAAGCAATTCACACCACTCATTCAGTCATATACAGAGGCACTGCCTCTATAACTCAGGCCTTCTTTTGCTTCCAACAGCGCCAGAAGCGCTGTAGTTGGCTTGGAACAGTACCGCTCTACTTCCTCTGAGCAACAGGCCTGTACTACAGGCCTGTGGAACCCTACTGTGCAACAATACTTTTAAGTCTTAAGCTGTTACATTACATAACGGCTAAAGATTTTCTGTAGCTAGCTTCTTTCATCCTTAACACGTTATCCCATACTTCAAGATTAAAGCTGCCCCCTATAAGCAAGCAGACGATACGTCTGTTACCCCTATCGCTATTCGTTATATAAACATCGTTAAAGTTAGCGTAAGGCTTAGATCTATACTAAGACTATATCAGTTAAGTCCAGACTTATATTCACGTTACCGACCGCTCTTATCTAAGGTGTCAAACGTATTAGCGGGCGTATACTGTCCCACCTAGCACTATTTATATCGACAGCAACTTACTTACAGACCTCCAGTCACCAACTTAGCTAGTATACTTACCTTTGCCAGAGCCGACAGCCGTATTGACCTGTTAATAAGGGTAACTAACTATTACATTATACAGGTCTTTATATAGGAAGACACTTAGTATTAGTAAGGGAGACAGTGTCTTAATACTTATCACTACTAGTAATTATCAGTTTTTCTTTTTAAGCACTATAGTGATAATAATAATAAAACTCTAGTAAACCACTAGCATCAAACGCCCCTTCGGCTTTTATACTACAATAAGGCTGTAAGTACCTGTTTAACTAGCAGCTTAATCGGTTACTAAATCCCTTAACAACCCCTAACACTACACTTAATCCTCCACTTCCTAAGCCTCTTATAAATACATCCCTTAATATCCTGCCTTTACGGCGTTTTCTATAAATTGGATTAACTGTCTTATTATGTAAGCTTAGTTCTCGTCACTTTAGCTAAAGCTATCGCAGTTTATAAGGCTTATTATAATGCTCTTACAAATTGTACGGCTTCTATTTAACACAGATAATACTAACGCTAGCGACAGATATTATATATAGGGTAACGTGTATAACTGCTGGAATGCAGATAATGACGACGCTTATTAACAGCCGGTTAAGATTCTCCTATTGATAACTAGTATTATAACAGCTTAGCGGTCTTATACGTTATTATATACAAAAGGTATAGTTAATAAGGCTAAACCGGGTCCTTAGAACTTTATATTATTCTCTGTAATTTTAATTCATATAATAAATATAAATAGTTACTAGTCTACCTGTTTTCTTATAAGTTAGCATCTATTTATACACTAGAGCAGGGTACCTCCCTAGTATTGTTACTAAATACCACTAAACTATTTTTACATTCTGTAAATTTCTTTAAAACTAAGGGGCTGCGTAAAAAGGTGTAAACGTGGAACCTTAATAGTTAGGTTTACTTAGTTCTTAATGTTAAGTTATTGCGAGCTGGCAGTTACTGTTATTGCGCTTTCACTACAAAGCTATTATTAAGACTCTCGCACGTTCTTTCTACCTGTAGGTCTTTCCTTCCATCTTAAACTACGAAGCTATTAGAGAACTTACGCTCTCTCGATAATAATTTCAAACGCCTTCCGGTCTTTCCGTCCGTTTTCAGTATAAAAATGGCAAAATATTAAGGTTTCGCTCTATTACCTCTTCTCTTAAGAACACTTACACTCATTTTACCTTATAAGAGCTTACCCTACCACCCTCCCTTCCAAGCCCCACTAAAGCGACAGTAACTGCTAAAGGTACCAGATCCCCACTACTAGTAATTATAAAGCTTAGTAATGTTAAAACTAACTTAAATATACTTAAATACCGTGTAACTACTAAAATAGCATCTCTTTAAGAGCTTTTCAGTGCTTACCTGCGCCTTTAGACGCTAGAAAACAAGACCCTTAACCGTAAGGTTATTAACGGCACACTTACTACAGTTAGTAACCCTACATTCGCTAATTAGCTTACCTTAAGGCTGTTAAGTGAGTATATAAGGAAGATGTTACAGAATTACCCTCTCCACAACTTTCTAGGTTAGAAACGCGTTTATTAACCGTGTGAATAACCCCCACTTCGTTTACAGCTTCGTTAGAGGAGAGATTCCGGCTAACGTTATAAAGGGCTTCATTACCGCTACTACAGCTATTACCACAGCTTAAGTTGTTAGATGCTAGGACTGCATTAGGGCTTAGGAGGCAGGGGTATATTAGTTTAACGACTGTTATACTTATAATAACCCTGAGTATAGAGCTTACGCTTCTTATAATATTGAAAGCTTTAAGTGCTGTAACGTTACCTTCTCTAACAACCGCTTTACTACTCTACTAGTTATAGCTTTAAATACCGGCGCTGTTACCTCCCCTAATATTACTTCTAATAATATAACCATTAATACTCCCTTAGGCTTAAGTAACGCCACTTTAGTAGGTGACAGCTTAGAGTTTATAGACTTAAGTAACGATAGCAATAAGTTCTAGCATATAAGTTAAACCCCTAGTTTAGTTACTTTAAATTCTAAGTTAGACTGGTATATATAAGATTCGCATTTTTAAAGTTAGAGCTGGTGTTACCTAGAAGGGATGGTTTTTAGGGATGTTAGTCTGGAAGACTTTTTAAGGCACAGTAAGACGGAAATTGTAATTTCTTTCTAAGAAGGTAGAAATCGAAGTTTAGGGTTACTATCAGTCAGCCCTAAGCTCTAGCTAGAATTAAACTGCAGGTTCTTAGAACTTATAATTATAATAATAAAGGATTCTCTTCTTAACTGCTTACTTATATTTGTTGAACTTATAAGCAACACCCCAGAAGTTATTTTAACTGCGGGATATATCAGCCTTAAACTTAAGGAGTGGATTAAGCTGATAATATAATATAATTACTAGTATCCTAGTGGAATAAAAGTAGTTATCGTAATATATTCCCTAAGTGTAAGATTTAAATACTATATTAAACTAGTCTGCATAAGGGATAAGGACTAGCTACATCTATATATAGGGCTAAACTTTGCCTCTCTCCACACTAATATCAGCTTTCCTCCCTTACACCACGCTACTCTCCATCCACTAAACTCTTAACATTAATAACACCCTACTGTTCCTTTATATAATACTACACTAATTCTCATCTACAGTGTTAATACCTTAAACTCTTCTCTTTACTATAATAATTAACTACCTATTTAACATCTAACTACTCCCATACCCCACACTACCCTCCACCCACCATACAGAACGCTAATTATCTATCTTAATCTGCTGTCTTAACCCTTTATAAGAGTGTTTTAAAGATGAGGCTAATTTAACAGGTTATCCCAGTATACAGTAACCTAACAAATCCACCATACACGCCTAGCTTCAGCATCTTATTTACACTACTAAGGGTTCCGCTGCCCACTAACACGCTTTTAATATCTTTATATACCCTAATGCTACGACGTAAATTACCGAAAGTAAGGTTACTGCCTTATAAGTATATAATGGATACAATAAAAGGGCTTAGAAATCCTATAGTAAAGGCTGTGTAGAAACTGTTAGGTTTTCACAACCCTAACCCGGCCAGTGTGGCTGGAACAGTGTGGCTAGATCCACGCAGCCGCTCTGCGGCTGGCTCCGTGGATCTGCAGAGCCAAAAACGCCAGACTCCACTGCCAACCTCGTATTCAGCCAGCCAACCTCGCTTTGCAGAAGCGAGTGTGGCCAATGCACTTCGTGCACTGGCCACCCTCACGGCTATAATAACACGGCTTCCGCTCTTGAAGATAGAAATAATTCATCACCTTCAACACACACTGCTTTCTAATGCCTTGACCCCTTTTGCATTTTAACAAATATCTTTAAGGAAAGTTTCGTTAAGCTTCTTAACTTATCCTTACTAGTTAAGGTTTAATTCTTTAAGATATATGGTTAACTTATTAACGGTAAGGAGCTAAGGTTAAGCTTACGCTTCTTTAAGTTCTTATTACAACCTACACCCGACACAGGCCTCGAGAGGACTGGCGCAGGTTAAGACAGAACGTATGGCAGGACGCTAACAGGTAAGGGGCGTTCCGAAGACGGCTTATTAAGCTAACACTCCTAGACAGGGGGTTCAATGTCACTATAAGTCGCTATCACTATAATGTATAGAGGTAAGTCTAAACAGTAGGACATAAAATGAATAATTAAATATTAGCGTGAGGAACCAGAGTCCCTTACAGTAGTTATAAGCACAACTATAGCTATCTATACTAACTAGTTAAGAGGTACTTCGTACTTTACTTATAGTACCGTAAGTGCTTATTATATAAGCACTTTACACCGCATAAACATTCTGCTCGTAAGGTTTCTCCTACTTATAATACAAGCACTTAGCATGTTATAAACAGCACCTTATTAATCATAAGGGTTTTAGGTCTTTACACCCCTAGCCTAGTGCACTTGGACAGTATACACCGTCTTTCCACACTATTCCTTTTACAGGGGATTCATCAGGCTACCCCAGCTTAAATAACAGCCTATAAGATCGTCACACAATTCCCTCTCTTTAACGTTCTTTTTCTATAAAGAACTTAAAAGGTAAGTTTTTTCTCTTTCACCATTTCACTATATAACAAATATCCAGCTTCTAGGTCTTAAAACGGGAACAGGGTAAAAACACTAACCACCACTTAAACCTTACAACCTACACACATACGTTTAGTAACGAAATGTCCCCTTATTCTTTTTACAAGTCTGCTATCCCTCCACTTATCTGCTAAGTTTTAAACTAATCTAACAGTTATAACCACTGTTTAAAAAGGCACTGGCCTTCCTAGTGTAACGCTTTTAATGTTAATAAAGCAAAGCTAAAGGCTCTCCTTATTAAAAAACAGGACTTTAACTCGCAAGTTAAGTCTACAGCTTAACAGCTTTACAAAGCTATTACTAAGCTTTAAAAGGCATTAGCGCGTCTAGCGCGTCTTTATAAGTAACAGTCCCACCTTAAGGACCGGGCTGTAAAGGCATTTAGTTATAAAGCGGAGTTATTAAAGTTCTAGGAGAGTAAAGAGGCTAAGTTAAACACCCCTCCTAAAGACGTGGAGTCTTTTAACTGGGGGAACTTCCTAGCGGGGTCTCTATAGTAAGCAGTTACTTTATAACTTAGTTTATAACTTCCTTTTCCTAATAAAAGGTTGTAGGTTCAAATCCCATAAGGACCTTTTTTATTATTTTTTCTTTTTTACTAACTTTCTTATAATACTCGTTTTTTATATAAGGCTTATTAGGAGCTCTAAAGGCCCAGCCTCCTTATTAGGTCTAAAGTCCTTACAACCCTAGCTAAGGGTTTTAATAAATGTCCTTCTATACCTATTAAGGAGTTTCCTACCACTTCTTAAGCTTTAAGTCCCATAATAATCTTACTCTTCAGTATAGTAATTTAAATGTCAGATCTTATCCTATTTCTAATTCTTATTATTAGTTTTAATCAGTCTAGATTTTTCCAGTAGAACTCCACAATTAAGTCTAAACATTTAAGATTCTTAACTAGTTCCTACAAATTACTTTCAGGGCTGTAATCTAGCCATTTAATAAGATACTCAAACATGTTCTTTCCCTTCTGTAAGTTTATAACTTCCTTAACGTCATACTTATCCTTATTAACGTCAATCTCAATCTTCTTTTCCAGAGGAACTCCCTTTAAGGCAGGTTCTAGAAGTAAGACGTGAAAAACCTTAGTCCGCACCTTTATACTAACAGGTAGGTCTAGTTTATAATTAAAAGTAGTAACCTTTTTCTTAATTCAGAACAGTCTGTACCTTTTAAAGTTAAACTTCTTACTAAGTTATTTCAAGTGCAGGTTTTATGAAAAAAGGTAAACGTAATCCTCTTCCTGAAGAGTTAATCCCTCAACTTATTTACCATCGTAATAAAGTCCTTTCTTAAATACTAGTTACTTAATTTAGTGTTTATTAGCAAACTTCTTTATTCGTTTATATATAAACTTAAGTTCAGCTCGCAAATAGTTATACAGTTCCTACATTCAGTTTACACAAACTGTAACTTAAGGAGCACCAGTAGGCAGGCCTTAACGGAGCTTAGGCTCCTTACTGTAATTAATAAAAAATAGTAACATACCTATTAACTTAACTAACATTATATTATAAGCTATCTATACTATCAGCAACAGCTTAAGCTAATTATCTTATTTAAAGTTAACGTAAGCTTAAAGATATATTATAAATATCTGATTAACTTACTCCATTTAGCTATCTGTCTATAAGTAGAAAACTGTTAAAAGCTTACTTTTCACACCCATTCTCTATATCAGTCCTTACTAGAACTTTAACACAATTAGCTTATCTTAATCTGTAACAATATTATTTAGCTAAAGATGTCGTAAAACTACCTCTTTCTCAAAGATATAAGTAAATTACTTTACTATTATATCCTTTAAAGTTAGTAAAAAGTAAACCTACTTTATTAATCTATTAACCACTATAAGGATCTAATTATAAATAACTCTTATAATAAGGTCCCTAGACTTTAAAATCCCAGTAATAAAGTTAAGTAAGATTAAACTTTATAGCACCTGTGGTACAGGGAGTGGTTTAAGAAGCCTATAAGGCTTATAACGTCGATTCTACTTCTAATAGCAGATATTACAATTATTAACCACTTCTTTAACTAACTTCTTTATTCCTAAAAAAGTATACGCTTACTAAACTTATATAAAAGTCTTAACTTAGCCTATATATCCTTTAAGTTAAGACTTATAAACTTACTAAACGTACTCCTTTTATTTATTTAAGTTATAAATATACAGTTTCTCTTAATACCAGAGCCTTACTTTTAATTTAAGTACACTATTTATACCTTCTAATAGCTATTCCAGCTAATAACTAGTTTCGTTATAATTTAAGTACATTAAGTACTCCTTCCCATAGTCCTACACATGCCTTAAAAAGTCTCCTAAAGGGCACTTATACTTACAGGTTCCTTCCACTAACCTTCTTACTTAAAAGTTCTATTATTACTAATAAATGTTATACTTTATTTATAAGTTTATACAGACATTAATAGTTTATTCTAGCGTCGAGTCATCTAACACTTATAACGTATACTCTAGTATACCGTTCTTAACTTTATTAAACATAATAATAAGGACTAGGACTAAATTAACATCCTTATAGTCCTGTCTCTAACTAAGAGTATCAGCTTACCTATTATCTTTTCCTTTAATATAGTAGATCTGGAAGTAGAACAGAGCTATTAACTTTACTTATTATACTTACTATAAGTTAAATTCCTTTATTAAAAAGTACTAGAAGTTATTATAGTTTAAAAAAACCTAAATTAGTTCTTCTATACCACTTAAATATAATACCTACTTAGTAAAACACTAAATAATCACCATTAATTCCTTATTATAAATTAGATATCGTAAAGCTAGCCCGTAGATTCCTTTTAATAAGAAGGTAACTAGGTAACGTTTCCTATCATCTTAGACTTAACTGAGTTCTCTACTAATTATAAATTCTAAAGAGTCTGTTTTAACTCGGAAAGGCTTTAAGAAATCAAAGAGGGCTAGAACTAATATTATAATAAAGGCGTGCTTAAGGTCCTTAAACGCTTTTTACTGTCTATTAGTCCACTTAAACAGTTTACCCTCTCCTATAAGCTTGTATAGTAGTTTTATAATCCTTATAAAATACCTGATAAAACACTAATAAAAGTTTATAAAGCTGATAAAAGCTTATAACTCTTTTTAATTCTTTAAAATAGGTTAGTCCCTAACTGCCTCTATCTTCTCCAGTTACATTTTAAACTTTCTAAAGGTTACCTTAAACCCTAAATAGTTCAGTTTCTAAATGTGGAAGTAACTCTTCTCCAGATTCACTATCAGCTTTACTTTTTTAAAAGCTATTAGAACCTATCATATATATTTCCAGTATTCTTCTAACATCTTAAAATAAACTAGGACGTTATTTAAATACATAAAAATAAACTTATTAAGGAAAGGGTGGAGAACATTATCAATAAGGCCTTAAAAGGTCACAGGGGCGTTTATTAATCCTATTAGCATAATATAATACTAATAATACCCGTTATAAGTCTAAAAGGCTATCTTATATTTATCCTTTTCCTTCACTTTAATATAGTTAAATCCCATAAGGAAATTAAAACTAAAAAACTAATTTACCTTAATAATCCGTTCTCACATCTCCATAATAAGTAATAATAGGTAGCGATTCTTAATTATATCCTTATTTAACATTTAATAATTAATAACTATACGTAACTTACTATCTCCCTTTCTTAAAATAAACAGCACTAAATACCTTATTAAAGACTAAAACTCTATAATAAACCTATTCTTTAAGTTCTCATTAACGTACTCCCTTAAGGCCTTAACCTATTAAAGGTTCAGATAATAAAGCTAAAAGCTATAAAGCTTCACTCCCAGCTTTAACTTAATTTTGTAATCCCACAGTCTATAATCCAGTAATCACAGTATCTTTTTTTAGAACAGGGTAAACTTCCTATATTCCACAGGTACCTTAAATAAGTTAATCTTTTCACTTATTTATAAATCAGCTTTTAACTTCTTTCTACCTTTTAAATCGTTATTTAGGCAATACAGTAGACCTTCTAATCCTTTAACCGTCTTAATAAACCTAACCTAAACTATACTTAATTTTAAAGGTTTAATATACTTTTAAGTGCTTTATACATCTTTAAAACAGTTCGGTACCTTCTTAACTTTCTTTAAATAGTAATTACAGCTAAAGGATTTACTAAAAGTAAGGTAGCCACTCCTCCAGTTAATCATAAGGTTATACTTTTCCAGCTAGGGTAGACCTAAGATTATATTATATCCTGTAATTAATGTAATGTTAAAGTCCACTTATTAT
>Ga0247760_1000390_pt1 | contig 48859 bp, 63 predicted proteins | sample UWRJL171409R4_FD_179936 | JGI IMG/M metagenome (GOLD analysis project Ga0247760, IMG submission 179936) | Plant litter microbial communities from Arlington Agricultural Research Station in Wisconsin, United States - UWRJ-L171-409R-4 | ecosystem: Environmental > Terrestrial > Plant litter >...
CCCTTCGCCTCCCCCCTCCACCCCTCCTCCTCCCTCATCGTCCTCCGCGGAAACCTCGCCCCGGGCGGCGCAGTCTGCAAAGCCTCCGCCTCCAAATACCCGCACCTCTTGCACCACCGCGGCCCCGCCCTGGTATTCACCTCCCCCTCTGATATGGCAGCGCGCATCGACTCCCCCCTCCTGAACGTAACCCCGTCTACCGTGCTGGTCCTGCAATCCATCGGCCCCGTCGGAAACCCAGGCATGCCGGAGGCGGGACTGATTCCCATCCCGCGAAAGCTTGCGGCCCAGGGCGTGCAGGACATGCTGCGCATTTCGGACGGGAGGATGAGTGGGACTGCCGGAGGGACGATCATATTGCATTTGTCGCCTGAGTCGGCAGATCCCGAGTCTGTGCTGGGGGTGGTGAAGGACGGGGATATTATTGTGTGCGATGCGATGGAGAGGTTGCTGAGGCTGGAGGTGAGCGAGGCGGAGATTGCGAGGCGGAAGGCGGAGAGGGAGGTTCCAAAGGCGTGGGAGGGTAGGGCTGGGGCGAGAGGGTATCGTGGGCTTTATGTGCGCGAGGTGAATCAGGCGGAAGAGGGGGCGGATTTTGGGTTTCTTACGGCGGCAGGGCCGAGGCCGAATGGGAATGGCGGTGGTGGTGGTGGTACCGTGGCAGGAGGCGGCGGGAGAGTGGGTGAAGAGGAGGGTGTTGTTTCAAACTGATGAGGTCTTTGCGGGCGGTTTGGTGGCGGGTGAATATCGAGGGTGTTAAGATGACGACTGGGCTGGCATTGACGTGGCGACGACCTACACCCGGCGGGTGAGTCCCGGCAAGCTGGATCGTTCCTTGGATGGAGAAACAAGCACAGAAAACAGTTGATTCGCTGGGTTTCCCTCTTCTTCCTTGGTTTGGTCGTTCTTTGTGAAACTGGTTCCAGAGGGTGTTTAGATTGCCAGGGGATATCATTGGTGGTGAGAGGGCTTTGTTGACTTGGGGGCCCACAAGGCGCCTTGGGCGAACCAGCTGGAGCTGCTTGGCGGGTTCGGTTTTCGTGGAGAGCACAAACACCGGCGGGCATTGCGCTATCTTACTTTGGTCTGCCATTTCTAGAGCTTTTTCGACTGCTGGTCTTGGTTCTAGTGCTGGTACGTTTCGATCGCCGTGATGTCATTTCTCATGATGTTCTAGCACTTACAGTTGAAGAACCAAAAAAACCCGCCATTCCTCGCTCTAGCCGCGATCATACTAGATTCGATTGTTTGATATTGTGCTTTGCAAGAAGAGAGAATATTGGACCGACTCTTGAAATTTTGTCTAGAGAGCCGACCGCGCAGTTATTCCGCTTCCGGGATGTAGCTCTATCAACCCTTCTAGTTTGAATATTTTACTGAGCTTTTGCGAGTTAAAAAGATTCTTCTGCTTCACCAGTTGTAAATATTCTTGTCAAAAGAGTCTGTGTCCATAGATGTTCGGTTTCTAGCCTATTGAGGAATGTAAGTCGGTTTTCTTGAGTAGAAAGCACTACTGTTCCTGGAAGGACACAAGCTTGTCCCTGGCCTATCATCTGCCGACCTCTCCAGTTCGAGGGCTTTAGAAAACCAAGGAGCGGTAATCTACTGAGGGCGGAAGATATCTCTCATGCTTACCAGTCTTGTTTCAATTCTCAACGTTGCTGGGTACGTCAAGTTGGGAACATTGACTCTGAACTGCCGAACAGGATGTAATATCGTGCCCTCTGTCATGGAGCTGCGAGTTTGCTTGGTTAGCATCTGGAACAGACAGCGATCCACAATCCAGCTCCACGGCACCACAGTTCCGAATGTCGATGGCGGCAAGCGCGTCAACAAATCCAAGTCCAATACCCCGACCGCCATGCCAGAGCCGGAATATCGACTACATCAGCACTCTACAACATTCTCCACGAGGGCCCGAATCACTGCCTGGGACGGCAGCAGAACGAAGACCCATGATCCTTGGGGCCAAGATCACCGGAGCTGCAAAGATCTAGCCGGTGTCGTACACTCTTCACAGTAGCACGAGACTGTCCAAGACCCTGCATCACCGACCTCGGATGGTCGGCACCACGCGGATAGAAGCCGCAATATGACAAGCCAGGGTTGTCCCGCCCCGAATCCGGGGGTGGGTAGAAATATGCCCGAAATTCTCCTCCCGGCTGGTCCGGGTCCACACGTGCGCAGTTTGCGTGGTTGGGCTCAACTGTTGCCAATTTGACGAGATAGATTCCCACGAAAAATAAAACCATCAGCGTGACGAGCAAGGGACAACGGCGGCGTGGCGTTTCTTGGTACGCTGCAAAGGGCCCGCATCGGGACAGTCTACGTCGAGCTGGCAATCCCACATTGCCGACAGCGTGCCGTGGTCGAGAAGACCGATTACAAAATCTTGTCCCGGCAAGCCCTGAGAAAGTTTTCCGCCATCATAATGTCAATATCAGAATTTCCAGGTCCAGGGGGCTTGTGTAAATGGGCCATGATTGCAAGCGGCTGTCAGCGGCAGCCAACAGATGGATCAAGGCACAGTCAATAGGCCGGCGATGGATCTGCGATGGGGCTGACGAATAAGATCTTGGACCTGGTGAGGAGGCTGCGAAGCGGAGAGGACGCTGCATATTCTATGTCAGATTCGCTGTGGATAGGCCTGAGAAGCTGACTGTAGCACATGCCTTCAGCTGCATCAGGAGGAGAAACCATGGATTTATTGAATCAGCCGAGCATGAAGGAGGATCCTATTTGCCGACAGATAAATGGGTCAGCGTGTCGTAAAACAGCTCTCGTTCGACATGAACTGATGTGATGTTTGCGTCTGCTTCGCGTTTCGCCCCAACCTCGAGAGTATCTGCCCTGTCAGGCTCTTCGGCGCAGGGGCTTTAGCATCCATGATGGAGCGTCGTAAGCGGAAGCTCGTCTAAATTCCTTCAATAACCCTTCTAGGTGGCGGGGTGCAACATCTGTGGGCGGGAGGAAGCGAAGAAAAAATTCTCATTTACGCATATTAATCCGTTAGTCTTCCGGAATCGGGCACGTGCTGAGCATGGTAGACAGAACGTGAGCGATTCCGGGTGAGTGAGTCGGCAGACAACGTGGCATTCGTCCTTTTTCAGTAGACGGGGAGCGGACGTTGTGGGGGGCAGAATACCTGAATTAGACGTCACCGCCAACTGTGACGTGTTGAAGGGCTCGTGCCTTGATCTCGCTGGTCAATGAACGGCATGGTTCGGATCCACCCGCGTCAAAGATCCGGTTGGCGCCTCGACGGTGTGGACCGCCACCTGGAAACCGTTGGGACCGTTGCCGGCAGATGTGATGTGAAAATGAAAAAGCTTCAGTGGACCTAATTTCTCGCGTCCGATTGCTTTTTGGCGGCGGTTTGTCCCAAAAAGGCTGGTCGCTGTCGGGGCGAATCGCTGGGCGAGCACCCCTCCTTCAGCAGCTGCTAATGCAAGGGACGACAGCAGGTTATCAACATCAGTGGAAGCGAGGCGCACTCACGTTAATCTCCCACATGGCGGCCCGTCAGTTGTTTTGCTGTAAGGGAGGTGCCAATTGCGCGATTATGGAGGGCTTGCCATGTATCTGCTACAGCTCTAGCATGCAGCGGTGCAGAGGTGCAGACTCGCATGCGCGGCTTGGGGGAGGCCGCTTGAGTTCGGAGAGCGCGAACCGTTGACATGTGTGGAGTGGTGGACGCACCGCAGAAGCAGCGCAACGTGGAATCTGTTGAACCGGGATGATCGTGGTATCTCTGCCGCATGACAGCAGGCCAACATGCCGGCAATCCATCAACTATCCCGAGTGCGTGCTGCCAGCGAAGCCCTCGGAGCGGCGGGGTCGGCGCCAAGTCAACGACGAGATGGCTTTGGTCCGAACAGACCTGAACGTCGCGGTACCTGCAAAGTCCGGCTGCAACCCGGAGAGCTCCACCTTTCACGTCTGACATCCTGGGCCAGACTCTGGGCAGCGTCGCAGAGCCTTTGATGGGCATTTCTATTCCCAGACATCATTCCGAGGGGATACCCCATCGTGCGTGCCTGTCGCTTGACGCTGCCGCCGAGCTCCGGCCATCCATTTCAGCACCTGAATATAGCGCAGCTCGTTGTCATGTCGGCGGTTCTCTCCATGCTGTGTATGCCCAGGTGCAGGCAAACCTGGCCTTTCTCATGGCGGTTGGGACCGGCAGCCTTTTGAGGTGAGCCCATGAACTAACCCACGCTCAACCTGGAGCTGGCAAAGTGGTTGGAGGCGAATAGCCTTCGAGATCGCTCATTGCTCCGGGAAGATACATGCTCCCCTCGTGTCGTGGGAGGGTGGACTGCCAGATTTTGCTTTGTAAGGAGTTCACCAGATTGACCAGGGCCAATCTGCATTCGCACAAAACGGGACACAACGGGCTGCCAGGTCATGATGCTTTACGATGGTATTCTGATCTCGAGTCACGTCCCATGAGGCGGGGCTTCAGATCTCGACGCATAACGGGGTACCACAGCATCGACGCCGTCCTCCGTGAGCCTCTAGCCTCGAACTTTCTTGAGCCATGTCACACTGGGTCAGGCAGAACGAGAGGCGCGCGAGCAGCGATTTCTGGATGAATAAGCGAGTCTTACGTGGTATCGGCAGTTGTGTGATGGAAGGGCGCGTCTAAGTCTGCTCGAGGTATTGCTGAGTGACGCCAAGGCGACTGGCGAGCGGGATGCCAGAAGGGTAGCGTCGCGCTCCTGGGAATGCCGACTGGACAAAACCTCGCGACAGTCTGGTTCTACCAGAAACCGACCATTTTTGTGCCGCCCGGCGTAAAAGATTCTTCCCGCTCAATCCCACTTGGGCAAGCAGCGGCTACTGCGAGAACCTCTGGGGTGGGAAAGCTGATAGGGGATAATTGGTTGGGGAAATTGTTTGGGAGTTGGGAACAAACAGCACGACGTTGATTCGCTAGCGGGTCATCTTGGCGAACGCTGTCCAAGGCTGCCGTGAGTTCGTGGGACGGCAGAAGCCAGTGTCGCCGGCGTGGCCTGTTCCATGGCACGGCTTTTCGAGACCAAGGTTTGCCCACCGCACTGGCCGCCCGGTTCTTCGCTTGTGACGGTGAGGGGATGGAAGGGGTTGGCACGGCGGCCCGAGGGCGACAGAAGCACACGCTTGTGTAAGGTACGCGAGGGAGGGCGAATAGAGAGGAGCGAAATAGATAGAGTGCCCTCCAGGTTGGGCCTCAGAAAGAGTGTTGCTGGCTGGTGGGCCCGGCTCCATCGATGGGGGAGGAGTCGTGGTGTTTGGTGCGGTGCTCCACTCGCGAGAATGCCACACTGCCACACGACGATCTGGATGGTCCGTCTGGATCCAGATTACCTTTGGTGGTTTCCAAAGAAGGGAAAACACCGCTAACTGCGATCAGCAAGAGCACGGCGCCGTGTCTTCTTGCGGGCGCTTTTAGCCGTTTTGACCTCGATCAATTTGTCCGTCGCTTGGTCATCCAGAGACGCGGGTCGATTGGGGCGCTAGCCTTGGAGGGCAGGTTCCGGGTTGCGAGCGGCGAACGTGGAGCAATGGGGTTCCAAAGGTGGGCGCATGAATTGAACAGTTCTTCTTTGGGCATTGAAGTGAAAATTCTCCTCCGCGCGGACCCGTTGGGTACCGGAATGGGGAAGCATGGTGCGTTGCCCTGCTGGATTCTGTTGTGTTGGGAGAATTTGGATCGAGTTTGCTTTTTGCCTTGAGCCCCACGTGTTCCGCCTCCACTTCCCCGCCGCCCTTCGTGCCCGGCTTGTTTTGGCTGAGCCCCAACCTCGGATTCCTGGTCAGATGAACTCAGTTCCCGGCCCAGCAACCCAGACCGCTAGGTCCCTTCAGTCATCTGGGCCAACAGGGAGTCCCAAAAATGCACACAAGACGCGTTGTAGACTCCTGCTATTAGCTTGTGCAAATGGCACAATGGCGAGTCGTGGCCCCTAGCAACGACGAAGTCTGCTGGACAACCACTTAGTTCGCTCCACAAAAGGCGGGCGAGGGGCAGGGAGCTTCCTAGGAGCCCACAAGCTGGAGACGGCACAGAGCAACGAGACCTGGGTGAAGCTCCGGGAAGCGTTCTTCTTGCCGCTCAATCACCACCCGTACGGATCGTGTCTACCCAGACGGTGGTTTAGATTGGCCTTCTTGGACGTACCTAGAATTGGCGCCCGGTTCCCGTTTACCGCCGACACTGGTGCTGGTGCTGTTGACATCAGCTTGACTGCCGCTGTCGCGAAGCAGGTGACGTCCGTTCTGGGCTTAGGTTGAGTGCAATGCCATGCCAGATGCCCGCTCTGGGCGGTCAGGAAAGCCGCCGCTTCCAACGGGTGTGAACCCGACCCGGCTACGACCCCAGAATCCGATGGTGCCGGTCAGGTCATCATCAGTGATTTTGCACCGCGACGGCAAAGCACGTCGTCTGCAGGTCAACCAAGACAGCTCAATGCAGACGAGCGATGCTGAATGAACTGTGAGGCCGTTCCATGCTGCCCTTTCTGGTCGATTGGTTGAGCGAGGCCAGACCAATCAGCTTTTAACCCGAGGTTGTCCCCGGAATCGAGTTCCGACACCACCACCAGTGTGCACCACCACACTCACTCTTGCCTGGCCCTTCAAGCCACCCTTACCACGATCAAAACCAGGCTTTCGTCCACCCGTACTTGTTCTGTAGAGACACAACGTCACAACACACACACACACGCAGCCAGTGTGCTCAAGACGGACGGGTCGGACCCATCTACCACTGCAGGTGCACTGAAACCCCAGTTTTCTTTCTTTCATGGGCCCTCTTGATTGCGCTCTGCATCCCGAAACGCCGTGTTATTCATCTGCCCATCTGCCCATCTGCCCATTAGCCCTCACGTGGTCGTGTTGACCAAGTTGCCCGGTCTATTGACTCAGACTCTGTCGACAGCGCTGCCGGGATACGGAGCTCTGTCGGGCGGGGAGCGAGTCGGCGAGGATTGATTGGTGTTCGGCCCCCCAAACCCCAAGGCCCGTTGGCCAACCGAAGGCCGCAATCCACGACTCTAGCCAGCCAGCCATCCGTGTCTGCCAACCCCACGCCCGACGGCATCCTAGCCTACAGTGCCCGATTACACGTGGTGCCAGTCCAGTGCGACCGATACCTGAGACTCCGGTTTTCGACGACCCACGTACGCACCCGTGTTTTGGAGCCCGCTGAGTGGAGGCCGGCTCTGAGGGAGGCGGCACAACGAATTGACGAGAAGAAGGCCGCCGCATCCTGGCCGGCCGCTGCCTGACCGCCGCAGTTCGGCGTCCCAGACTGCGAACGAGCGCGCTTCGTTTCGCCTGGCGGGTCGGCAGCGGAAACCTCCCAAGCTCCCAGTGCAAAGGTCGCCCCGACGCGGGGGAGACAAGAACGGACCAACCTTGGGTCGCGCGTGCGACGCACTTCGTTGGCGAAACGCACCGCGGCGAAAGGGTGTGAAGGCGCCGAATATAATTGCCAGTCTAGGCTTTCCAGAAAGCATACACCTAGCTCGTTAGACACGCGGAGCTTGATCTTGATCGCTGCGACGGCAGCTCCAAGCCTGGACCGGCGTCGCTTTCGGCGCGTCACCACCAACCGCCGCCCAGCGTTGCGCTTGCCTTGCGCCACATCGGCTAACTCAAAGCCCTGATCCAGGATTTGGATTTTTCCCTCTGACTGTGGACCGGGCGCATGAGTGCCCCACAAAAGAAAAAACCACCGAAGCCAATTCGACCCCACCCGCCCGCCTGCGCTCTCGTGTCATCCCGAACCCCAAGAACAACAAATACCTACCCACCCCCGCCACCTTTCCGTCCCGACGCACCCACGACGCAACCTCGCTACATGTTCGCCAACCCACACGGAAGCAATCGACCACGCTGTTGCGGTGTCTCTGACACCGGCGCCCACCATGTCGCCCAGGCTCAAACCGTTGCTCCTGCCGCAGCTGGTGGAGGAAAAGAGGAAGCTGGAGCTGGAGCTGCAGCAGGCCGCCGAGGACGAGCATGAACATGGACCTGAACACGCCGTCGCCTACTACACCCACAACCGGTCGTCGCCCGACATCGCATCGCCTTCGCCCGTCACGCCCACATCCGCTCGCGCGCATTCGCGATTTCCCGGGTCCGCCTCGTCGCTGACCTCGGTGTCCTCGGACAGCCCCGCCTCGCCAGTGCAGTCCGTCCACCCAACAAACAAGAGCAGCAAGTCGCAACTGCCGGACGTGCAGGAGGAGCCGCTGGAGAGGGAAGAGGAGGATGCCACCGTCCTCCCGGACTATCGAGAGCCCAGGCCAGGTCTTTACGACTGCCTCTGTATGTCGACCGGCGTGGCGTCGTTTCTACTTTGTTTTTGCTCATTACTGACTTGCTCCATAGGTGACGAGCCGTGCGAACATCACAACGTGCTTGCTCAGAGTGCGACCATCTACCCGTACATGTCGAGCGAGTTTGACTACGATCTTGGCTTTCTTAGTGACAGCGATTTCACCGGGAGCCCGAGGCAGAAGAAGAGACGCCACGGGTCCGACACTGGTACCTCGAGCTGGAGTTCAAGACTCAGCTCGCGGTTGACAAGCTTACCACGCTGGAAGTCGTCAACAAGAAGAAACAACTTTGCCTTCTCTCCCGCCTCCGATCCGGCATTGGATCAGCCATTAGGCTTCTCCCGTGCTGCCTCGAGCAGGTCATCATCTATCTCAGTCCCGGCGCGCGGAGCCTCGGACCGCAGCCTGGAGCCACCACTCCCAGCGACGCCAGCCCTTTCCTTCTACGAGAGCCTAGAAAGCCTACCATCCCCCGTCGATATCAGCCAGGCCGTCGCTGGGAGAAGCATCGAGCGGGATCGAGCCCTGGCAACAACACCTTTACTCCCACCATTGCTGACCGAAACCTCCTCAACACGCTCGGTGCAGCCTTCGCCGTTACAGTCTCCCACGGTTGCCCCTTCTCCGGCGGCCGAAGTCTCCCAGACGTATCCCACGCCGCCCTTGAGCGCCAAGGCATCGGTGACGTCTTTCCGTCGCGGCACGGTGTCCAGCACATATAGCGAGGCACCCTGTCCCATACCATCTCTCCTCGATCACGATGCATGGTCAGACCGTCTCGGTCACGCCAATTTCGTCATTGAGCCGCGGCCGTATACACCTGAACGGGCCGACCTTGCCACCCTCCAAGCCTTCCGCGCAGACTGGAGTCTTGCGCGGGTCAACTACACGAAGCACCTGGCCCGTATCGGGGAGCATTACGGCGGCACCTCCAAGGCTTTCGGGCTGACTGAGGCAAAGTGGGCCGAGATCGAACTGGAGTGGCACCGTATTGAAGACGAGCTCATACACCGTCTTGATGCGCAGAGTAGCAGCGACCTGCTGGCCACGCTAGACCACCGCCGCCCAACCGAGGACGTACCCCACTTCGTCATCCCGTGGATCATCAACGACGAGAAGTTCCCCGAGCGTGGGGATATGGATATCGTTGGACCCATGATCCGCGATGCGGTCATGATCCGCGACGGCAAATACGACCGCAAAACAGGAGCTCCCTCGTGGTTCAAAAACCTCGCCGGGAAGGTGAAGCTCCGGAGATGAGCTCTCGGCAGTGCGAGCCGTGTGATACTATACGGGCGAGGGGCCCCGCGAGTGCGAAACGCCTCGTGGCGTGTTTCCCGGTCCCATCATTTTTACAACTGCACTGATTTTCTACGCGATTCCAACTCGAGATACCCCGGATGACGGAACATCACTCCTTTCATCGCCTAGACAGGCCATGTCTTTTTTTCTTTCTGCCACACCAGGCATCTTACAACTATTGTTTACACTTAAGCCTTGTTGTCTAGACCTTATTATCTCGGCGGCGCAGCATCGCCGTCGTGTTGTACATATCCCTTTGGGACCAGTTCCCTTTGTATCAAGCAGCCAGCCACGGATCAAACCGGGTTGGTGAGCGTGGCACGATGATGACTCGAAATAGACGGAAGAAGGCGGGATTTACGGCTCACGACATTTGGGTTGGGGTTTTGTTGCTTGAGAGCCAAAAAGGCGAACCACGAATGGGACGTACGGTTCGGAAGGAGAAGAGGGAGGCAGAGGCATCTTGCCGCGTGCACTGCTTTTTTGTACACCAGTCATATCATGTTGGCGGTCCATGGCGGGGACCGGAACAGACGCGCGAATGGATGCAAGACCTCGGGCAGATCACGGCTCACGGCAATCCAGAACGCCGAAGACAGCCAAAAAATTTAAAAGAATACTACCAGACAAGATGCGGTTTCGTGTTCGGAACATTGTTCAAGCCACTGACGCCCACTGACGCGTCCACGCGATCTCCGCTGCCGGGCCATGCCCCTCAGCGTGAGACCACGATGTGGTCCCAGGCAAGCCACACATCACAAGCCAGTCGCGAGCTCCGGCCCCCCCTCTAGGCCCCCTCATCGCAAGTGACTCCTCGCAGCCGAAACACGTGGCGTCCAACGGGGCTTCTTCCCGGCTTCCGGCTCCCATTGACCACCCACCGCCCACCACCTTTTTGTCGGCCAGCGGCAGTTGTGTCTCACGCAACCGCGTTTCCCTTATATGACGCGGGGGACCGCGGTGACCGCAGACCCAAATGCACTTTTCGTCGCAGAGTCCTCGGTTCTGCAGGGCCGCAGGAGGGCGAGCCGGTGCCGGCGGCGGCGGCGGCGTTGTTGATGTTGGCATGGGAAAGGGCATCGCTTCCAAAAATAGGTCCCTACCTACGTACAGCACAGTACCTTGGCTACGACCTTTTGGACAGCACCACTCACTCACTCAGTCACTCGCCTGTGACCTACCTACTTCTGGGTCCCGCTAACGGATATGACCAGACCTACCTGGGTGTGCGGAAGGGGAAGATACCATCCAGCCATCCTCAGATGGGCAGAACCGGAGCGAGCGGAAGTTTACCTGGGTATTGATGAATGTGGGTAATGGACTTTGGAGACCGGTCTGGGCTTGGTTGCAGTGGGCGCGGACGTGCACTGGGTGTATGTGGGTACTTCAGCCGGACTCCGGCCGCAGCACGAAGGGACTTGCTACGTGCTGGCCGACCACCTTCGGTACCAGGAGTCTGCGAGGAAGACTACGGACGACATACCTACCTAGTAGCACGTATTCTACACATGGAAACACGGCCTCCGCATCTAGATTGTGATTCTAGACGTGGCTGCTGCCCCGTCCCGTCCCGTCTTAGTCGTCACCACCGCCTGCTAGGCCACCCGGCCCAGATCTGGGTTTGTTGGGTTGGAGCTTGGGAGGTGGTAAGCGGGCATGTGGAATGGTTTCACCAGGCAATGGGTGAGGGGGGACTATCGAGATTGGCGAGACCCGGTTCGTCTTCTTTCCCTTCTCCGTGTGTGTCTGTAGGAAGGGACTTGGGCCCGCCGCTGGAGCGAGCACTGAACACTGAGGACTGCGTGGTGGCACCCTCGATATCTACCCGCGATAACGCCAGGGCACGACAGAGACAGACATCCCGGCGGCGGGCGGGCGGCGCTGTGTCCCCTCCCCTGGGTACGCGTGGTGCGGTGGTCGTGGTACACGCGCACATACACACACACACACACACATGTTAACACAAAACTTATGGTTGGGAGGAGGAGCAGGGGGCGGGGTCGAGAGCCCGCCGAGGCAGATGAGTGGCGGGAGCGAGAGCCGACGGGCAGCGCAGTCAGGTCGGCGCGATGCGGTGCCCATTGGCAGTGCCACTGGCACTGGCAGTGCAGCGGGCAGAGAAGCTGCGCTCCCAATGCTTGCTTCCTTGCGTGCTCCTCTCTTGGTGCGACGCTGCGAGGGTGCGGGGAAACGGAGACACTACCTCCAGAGTTCCATCGGCTGGGCATGCCTGTTTTGTGGGAGACAAAAAAAAAGGCTGGCTACGAATGCTAGGGCAAGAGTGAGGGGATGCACGGGTCTGGGTCTGGGTAGGCACTGAGACAGGACGTGAGGGGGTCGGGGATGAAGAGGTTGACGGCTTCAAGTTTGACACACATACACACGGGCGGGCGGACGGGCGCGGGAGTCGCGCTCGGAGACCAGAGGCAAGGAAGACCCTTGGGGCTGAAGATGGGCTGCTTGGCGGGGCCTCTTTTTGCTGGCTGGCTGGCTGGTTGGCTGGCTTGCTGTTGAGAAGGAAATGCGGCAGTGGTTATTGCTTACGCCCGATAGCATGCGGTAGCCGGCATGGAGGGGGATGTATGTTACCGTCAGGGCGGGAATGCACTCGGAACAGCACAGAGTGCGGCAACAGAGCCTTCCGGAAGGCCCAGCAAAGTCCGCCCGCCCGGAGACGGCGCAATGCGAAGAGGGGAATGTATGTCTGCCTGACTTGCATCCTCTTTTTTTTTTTTTGCGGCTGGCATCTGCGTGAGCGGAAGAGTTTACGGACACTGTGCTTTTTTTTTCCGTGGCTCTACAGTCCTTCCCGTCCTCTACGCTGTATCTCAGTGGGTGCAGCGAGTGAGCAGAGGTCTTCGGGAGTCTCGGGCGCCTGGCTGTCGCACCGTCTTCACGACAACCGGCGCCACGGGCTGCTAGTGTCCAGCCAGCTGGAAGAAGGAGGCAGCCAGCCGCCATTAGCGTTGCCGAGGTATTCGGCTGCCTGGACACTATTGCCGACTATTTCGTAGGTGATGACACCTGAGACTTGTTCGGTTTTCTTTGTTTAGCAGCTGGGCTGAGCTGAGCACAAGACTTGCTCCGACGTCCTGCTGCCCATCTTTGTGGGGTGGACCGGACCGAGGAGGCGAGTGATCTGATGATCAGCGGAGTCTCTGGGCCAACGCCACAGTATAACGGTCCTTGGGAGCTCTGTGGGGATACGCGGCGCCGACCTTATCTAAATTGAGGCTTAGTCCGAGTCCCGGTTTCCCGGGTCACGGTGCGAGGCGAGCCAAGACCGTCTGCCGTTGCTGGGATCCCCGAGACGCCGGTCGATATCTATTCGGGGCACCTCGACGGTCTCTGTCTGGGGAAACCTGACGACGGATCGCCTGGAGATCACTAGCAGATATGCTAGCTGTGACGGCGCGTCATGATAGCGTCTACGCCATCGATGCCGAGGCCATGTCCCTGGGCAGCTGCAAACTTGACATCGACCCTCGGTTGCATATGCCAGGGCGGCGTTGATGTAGCGCCAAAGTTAATCGCGTCGATAGAGTTTCGACATGTTATGATCACTATTCACTTTATCGATGTCACAACCTAGGCCTCGTACTCGGTGTCTTGTGGTTTCCGGGCTTGACAATCTATCTTGTCAGCAGACAAGCTATCTCAACCAGGAGTCAGTGCCCAGTATATGCAAACGGCAAGGCTTCACGGCAGCTTTAGCTAACAACATGGCGGGGCGGCATCCCCAAGCCTCACAAATCACTCAATTTACTCTACATTGTTTTTTCAGGGTCTGAGTATCTCGCAGGCTGAGATGTCTGGGAATGCTGACAGCTCCAGGCCAGCCGCCATGGGAGCCCCTGGGAGCTACCCGCATAGAGGCAGTGTTTCTAAAAAGCTCGTAGCAATTGATAGCTGACGCGCATCAGACGAAATGGCCTTGGGATATCGCCAAGTAGGACAGAGTTGGCATGTGAACCTAGAAGCCGACGGGGCAACTCAGAATGAAGTCACCAGGACATAATCGAATCGACTTGGGAGCATTTGAGTAATAAAGGCAATGTTCAACGCTATAAGTACTTCGCTTGATGATGCTAGACGAAATAATGTAGATGATAAGACCCGAACGAAGAGACACAAAACTCCGCGTAATGTATTGTTAGCCCCCTGCATAAGATTCAACGACACCCAGCCATGGTGGAATGCAACTGAGCGCATACCTCTGGCCTCAGTGCTTCCACATCAAGCCACCAATCATATCTCGCAAGCTTCTCCGCTCTTCGTGATCGTGGTGCATCTCCATTTCGGCACCGCGCCCCCTTTCTTGCAGAACCCTCGTGTGCTCCATCCTCAACTTCTCAAAGTCGTTGTCCAGTTGCTTGTGCCAGGGGTACAGCACGCAGACCTGGAACGCCAATGCCGATGAGGCGACGAGAAAGTTTGTGAGCGAGACTGCCCTGGTGATGAACATTTTGTCCACTTCTTCGCTATCATCGTCAGCCCACAGTTAAGTATTTACCGACCGTTTGGATCCGTTTACCTTGCGTAGATACGCTTGAAAATACGATCAATACTATTGCTAGGGAACGGTGGATAAATCCGAAGCGCCACGAGAGTTGGCACAGCGTTGAGTCAATTTCATGTCTTTGGGACAAACATTTCCTGCATCGCAAACTCAGCCGACACCACGAAAGGGAAATGTCGGCAGGATAAACGCCATTTGACGGGCTGGGTGGCCATTTCGAGACCGTGACCTGACCGAATCGCCGAGGTCCGGAACCCCGTGTGGGGAACGGTGGCCAACCCCTGAATCATGCTCCACTTTTTTTCTATCAGCTCTGTTTACTTCTAGTTCTCTCTCAAAATTGTATAGTAATAAGCAAACCCTAGTTATCGCGAGCCATAGCTGTAGAAGCCGAAAGTAGTTGCAGTCCAGTTGACTTTTCTGGTAGCGCGCTGATCTGAGTGTTATGTCCCGTTTTCAAACCGCACACATGCACCGCTGCTGTCTCCACAACTTCAGTTCGTGTTGCATTGGAGAGCTGATCCGTCTAGCCTGGGAAAATCACGCCACTCTCAAACCGAGGTTGTCGTTCCGAATCTTTCTCTTGTCAAAACGGTGGGTAAGAGATTCTGAGAGCTGACTCAATGTGGCGTTGCCACTCTGGCATACCCTGCAACATCGGTACGCAGTACTGAACTGGGGACAGTGACGCCATGGTCAGTTGCGATGTGTTTCAGGATACGATAAATATCTCCTCGTTAACGAACTGCTCAGTTCAGGAACGGATTGTCGCTGCTATTCGTGCTAAGTAGAATGCATTATCATCCCTCAAAGAGTAGGGAGACATCTACTGTCCTCCACACCCGGTATAGCTACGTACCTGAGTTATACTGATTGCAGTCAGATCTGACGCAGCCAGAAATTTTGCATTTGATTCCAGTAAAACCTTGGGCCCTTCACCGGGCGCTGTCAATTGTGAAGATGCTTCCCCGAATATCTCGCAACTAGATCTCGGAATTTATAAGGGGCACGTACAAGTAGGGTCTGCTAGGGAAGAAGTAGTCTTCACGAGAGCCTTCCCCATTCACAACGACCCGACTTTCACGGAACCGCCATGGGCATACTAGTGCCGGGAGAGAGTGAAACCAAACTAGGCCCCAAAACAAAGAAACAAAAACGATCATATTCAACATTACTAGGTACGTATCTCAGTACTACCAATTCAGCAGATGTACCTATATACCCTTTTCCACTTTGGCCAGGCTTGACGTTCCTCCTCCTCCTGAGCCTTGATGATACCCAGTCGTCCAAAATCTCTCCTCCCTGTATCGATATCCATGTCCTCCACCCTGACCGGCACTGTCTTACACCACAGTTTGTGCCCTAGGTAGAACACTAGAACTACAGGGATGGCGGCGCACTGCACAAAGAAATTTCGCGCTGCCTCTTTTGGCGTATCCACCGTGGAAACAATGGGGTCGATAGCCACCCATATCTGCATAATAAGAATGAACACGTTCAGACCAAATCCAATCCATGACCCAACGACACCGGCCTGGGCGCGAAAGGCCATATCACGTAGTGAGCGGTGGTGGTATTCCCAGGCCTTTCGCAGACGGATGTGGGAAAGACAAATACTAGCCCAGGTAAAGATAGTACTCAGCCCGCTGATGGCCAGCAACCAGTCGAAGACGTGGCCCTGTATCTCGGTGTCGGATAGGTATGCGAGGAACCCGACGGCGGAGCTGACGAGGATGGCCACTAGAGGGCGACCGCTGCGGTCCACGTACGAGAGAATCTTGGGTGCTTGTCCCTGATCCGCCAGCGCAGCAAGGGTGCGTGATGATCCAAAAACGGCCGAGTTACCCACGCTAACGACCGAGACAAGGATAACACCATTCATGACGCTTGGCAGAACCGTCGCGCCAGCACTTTCAATGGCGATGACGAATGGACTTGCCGATGCATCAGCAATGTTGGACGCCCCCATCAGCCGTGGCTCGTTGTAGGGCACCAACAGGCCGACAAGCGTCAATGCAACAACGTAGAACAGACTGATACGCCAGAACACCTGCTTGATGGCTTTGGGGAGGGACTTGCGGGGGTTGGCTGTCTCAGCCGCTGCTAACCCGACCAGCTCGGTGCCGGCAAAGGCAAAAGCGGCCGTAACAAACACACTGACGAAACCCTTGAAACCATTGTTGAAGGCACCGGGATCAGACCAGTACTTTCCACCGATATAGCCACCCGTAGGTGTGCCACCGATATTGATGACAATGCCTAGAAGGCTGCGTGGTTGTCAGCGAAGCCCGAGTGCTAGCAAGTTCGCAAGTTACTCACATGAAGCCGATGACGGCCGTCACCTTGAGGATTGCAAACACAAACTCGGCCTCACCATACCCCTTCACGCCAAAGAGGTTGATAACCACAATGACGAAAAGGAACAGGGTGACAAATATGGCCTGGTTCAGATTTGGGTTCCAATACCCAATGGTGTAGGCACCAGCGATGATCTCCAGTGGAAGCACTACTATCCATTGCAGGGCATAACTTGAACGCATACTGTCAGCTTACTCTCTTGTACATGGAAAAAAGGACAAACTCACTTCCAGCCCATTGCGAACCCCCATGAAGGGTCCAGGAAGCGGGTTGAGAAGGCAGAAAAGGAACCGGCCACGGGAAAGACGACGGCCATCTCGCCAAGAGCCTGCACGGTGCAGTACAGCATGATGCCGATGGTGAGGTAGGCGAACAGAACCGAAGCAGGACCTCCTTGGCTGAGCGTCTTGCCCGAGGCAACGAAGAGACCGGTACCGATGGACCCTCCGATGGCGATCATCTGGAGATGTCGACCTTTGAGCTCGCGCGTCAACAACGAGTTGGCCGTTTTGGCGGTGGCCGTGCGTATATCGTAGTAGCGCCCGCCGCGGTGGTCGCGTGCCACCTGCACGCCAGGTGTGCCGAAGCCATCGGCGGCGGCGGGCGAGGGTGGCTGGTCGTCGTCGTCACCAGTGCCGGCACTCTCGTCGCGGCGGAACGAGTCGACAAAGCGGCCGAAGGCACCCCGGGCATCTGCCCCTTTCCCCACAGCGTACCCGGGCTGGCCATAGACGGTGAAGCTGCTGCCTTCGGCGTGGCTCCCGCCACGCTGCAGGTCATTCAGCTCAAGATCGCGACCGACTGTCATCGCGCGGTGTTCATTAGGGACGGATTTTGCGTCTTATGCTGAAGAGAAGCGTCTGGCGCTGGTGTGATGTATGGATGTACTGCGTGCGCCGGGCACCTACGGCGCTGCCTGGCCAGTGCGATGGGGATCCGGGCCCTGGGGACGTGTGCCGCTTGCCGCTTAACCGTTCGTGGGTGCAGAAGGGGCGAGGCGAGAGGCAGGCAATTGAAGCGAGCTTATAAGCCCCGGGTCGTAGTGACTACTCCGTAAATAAGACAATACCAGGTACGCAGTAGTAGCAATGACAATGAGCCGAGACTAGGCGTGACCCGACCCTAAGAGTGATTTCGCTAGTACTGGCCACCCCGCACTAAGGGGGGCGCAAGAGAGATGAGAATGGCGGGATGTGATCTCGCTGGGGCCCTGGGCCGCCTGCGGGTTAGCGCTCCGATCCCTCGTCGATATATCTGAGACCACGCGTGGTGTACGTCGAGTGCGTCCAGTGCAGTGTCCAGTGCGTCCAGTGTCGAGAGGTGGTCTGCCGTCGAGGCATATCGCAACAGGCCTGCCGCACAAGGTTAGGGGTGTACGCACGCGGTGGATCGAAATGCCCCTTGTTGGTCGCTTCAGGACAATTGCTGTGATAAGGATGGAAGGCCCCAGGTCGGTGAGTCCCCAAAAAAGGCGAACGGCAAATCGAAAAGTGGCAACGGCGTCCTCGGCGAAGCGGAAACAGGGGTTCTCCATTGGTGGGCCGGCCCTCCACCCCCATAATTCTGCGAAGAGCTCCGTTGCAGGGGTCCAGCAGTGAGCTGCATTAGCCCGGCCGCTGTGAGATTGGTGTGTTCAAGAATCGATTGCGACTTCTGGTGGGCTTGCGAGGAAACGCCGCTGCGCACAGCGCACATTGGGGCCCCATCACCACTGGTCAGGGCCGCGACTGGTCGCGTGGGTGCGTGGGTGGCTGCCGCGTGGTGGCTGCTCGAAGTTGGCAAAGAAGTGCGGCCGTCTGAGACATCTGACCCTCACGAGCCACCGAGGCCGCCTTCGAGAAGGTTGGAAGACATGGCCGGCAGTACGTGCGGCCGACATCACCTAGCATCTGCATGCCCGGCGTGCAACAAACCTGGCGGGAGCACGGCGCGGGATGGCCTGACGTCGCACCTTCCGGTCCCAGATAGACGCTGACTTCGAAAAGCGATAAACCAGGGATGTGGATCTGCCCGCCCCCCCACCGACTGCTCAAATTGCAGTGAGGTGCAAGGGAAGGGACGTTCAACGGCGCGCCGGGCACCCACCGAAAATGGCTGGCCGTCTCCACCCGAGACATCCATCAGCAGCATTTCATTTGCAGCGCATCTCACAACTTTGTCCGAACTTCTGGATTTGAGTCCACACTGCGGCCGTAGTCTGTCGCAGCAATGCAGGGGCTGCTCGAACAGACGGGCGCCCTCAAGCGCTGCGATAGCAAGATCAAGCTTGCGCCATCGCCAAACACGCCGTGATGCGCCCGAGATTCCACGCTTGCTCGGCCAATTCGGCTCGCCTCTATCCGCTCGCTCGCCTACTCCCAGAAAATGCAAGCGTGCACGCCACCGGTCCGAATGGTTTGGTACCTACATCTGTCACCGCTCCCCTTTTGTTCACATAGTGCGGGGAAGCACTAGGAGGTGAGCAAAAATCCAGAACAGACCTCCCCGCGTCACATGACTTACTAGCAAGCCGGCCACGATGGATTGATGCCAGCGGCTTTCCAGCACACAGACCTCGCCCTGTTTGAGATCCGTTGAGTAGCATGCCGCAGTGCATAGTCTTGGCATTGCCTTGGTGTGTTATGCGTTGAGCATCCCCCATGTTTGTCTTTTGACACTAATTTCGACACCATTGACAGTCGACAGCGACACATGCAGCAAGCAGTGACGGTCCTCTGTGCAGACCTGCTTGCAATTGCTGCTTGGGATCTCGGCAGTTCGGGCAAAAGCTCTGCCGTATTGTGTTGAATATCCATGCTTGTGTACTTCCGATTTCGAAGTATCAAGCGTCTCGCACCAACACAGGTAGGCGGTAGCAAGGGCCCAAATTGGACAAAAAAAACAACGCTCTGATGTCACATTGGTAGGTAGACATTAAGATACACAACATTAATGACATTAACCAGCCTCGTCATCTTGTCAATTTCGTGAGCCCGGCCCAGGCAACGTCTCCATCTGTTGCAGGATGGCAGTGGATCCTCGTTCCAGGCCCCTATCACTTGCCGGAATGCTTCGCGACACAGCTTGAGGCATCACAGGGGGCGCCATAGTCCCTCTTGTGTGGTTCCGGCCCGTCTTCTCCGCTGACTCGGAAACCGTAACCTGGATCGTTGTAGTCTTCATCACGCCCGCCCCGTCTGAAGGTGTAGGCGCATGTCCCCTCGGAATCAACGAATCTCGACTCGCCGTCCGACTCATACCTGTTCTTCCACCTTTCGCCAGCGACCCCGAGTCCGTTGTCTCCCCTGACGCGGCCCGCTTCGCCGCCATACCTACCATCACCTTCCCCCTGCCCCTTTCCGGGTCCAGTGTTCCCCGGTCTCCGCTGAGTCCGCTTCGCGGCCCAGAGCTGCCTTGCTCATAGTGGCGGAATCTGGGCTTCTTTGCACCCGCGTCACGCATAAAGGACCCCAAAGCCAGCGCGTTGGCAACAAAGGTTGCGACGAGGATCTCGGCAGATGCCCACGTCGAGCGCGTCCCTTGATAGCCATGCTCAGACAGCACTCTCGGCACCCCGTACAACGTCACAGCGACGTTGCAAAGTCCCAAGCAGAAGAGTAGGACCAAGATAATCTTTCGGCTGAGTTTGAGCCGGCTAGACGCGATGATGGGTACCGGGAAAACGACGAGCATCAAGTCAGTCAGCACGCTGCAGACGGAGGTGGTGAATAGCTGTGCGTAGCCCTGACGGCACTGGCCGCCTGGATCGGGCACAACGGCCCAGTAGTTTGCGAAGGGCCGGCACTCCGCAAGGTTGCTGATGATAATGGCGACGAAACTTGCGAACAGTGCGCCGCGGAGCGACCAGAGGGTGATTATGTAGCGCCTATGGCTACCGGCAACGAGGCGACCGAAGAACTCGAGGTTCACAAACTTCAGCGTCCATAGGCTGCCGTTGCTGTCAGTCACATGCCTTTGAATTTGGTGAGGGCAGAAAAGGGGGCTTTACGCTGCTGGATGGAGGATGCGTGTGAGGAGGACCAAACCACTGCCGATGGAGCGACGTTGTATTTCCTCCTGCGAGAAACGGAGTGCGGTGTCGCCATCGACAAGGACATTGTTCGTGCCGTATAAGAGAACGACGTGCAAGACTGCCGTGCGCAAAAATAGCGGGATGAGAAAGATGGCTGCGATCTTGTCTTCCAGGAAGAGCTTCTCGACTCGGATGTAACGACCTGCGAGACGGAGGCCGACGACGATGGAGCATAGGCCTGCGATCCACCATGCTACGAGCAGTGTTGGTTTGTCGTCACTGAAGGACCGCGCAGGCGGCGCGGGAGTATACAGACTCATGGTGATGATTTCCCGCTCACCCTTGGAGGTTGAAGAGCTTCGAGGGTGCTGACATGTGAAGAGATTTTGATCGCGGTCATGGATGCCTTTGACGAACAACCGGACGAGAACCGGCTCCCATGGACACTATCGGCAGCTGCAAGTCGGGGCGACGGGCGGTTCTCGTTCTCAGGCCCCACAGCACGGAGTGTGTTTCCGGTCGATATATCTGGCGGTGACTGCCGACAGTGTTGTGACGAACGGGGACATGCGTGTACGGTGCTTGGGTTTCAGACAAGCATACCAAGCGGATGGATAAAGGATTCCGAGCTCATTGGACGTTAGTAGCTCACATCCTCTCCGCCATTCCGCGGTGTACGGTGGACCCCTTCGCGCTAGTGTAAGTGGTCTGGCCGACAAGGGGTGCCCCTGTCGGAACCACTCTTCGGGACACTCGAACTTCCAACATCGTACGCCAGGGGGGTGGCGATGAGTGGCAATGTGGCTTGCGCTGCGTTATTTTTTCCCGCCATCTCTCTCGCCCTTCTTCCTTTATCTCGCCGCAGATTGGCGGCTTCCACCTTTAGAGACACCGATCTGTTCCTTCTGCACACCCGCGCATGCAGCTTCCACAAGCAGCACAGGCTTCGATGGAAAGCTTCTATGCAGCTTCCATGGTGGCTCGACAGCCCGACGCTGCTATTGGCGGCTCCTCTCCCGCACCCCAAAGTGGCTGCGATATCGTGTGTCAAGACCGTCCGGGCTCACATGGACCTAACTTTACTTGGTACCGCCGTCTGTGTCGTATGTGTGGGATGCGTGGTCGAACACGCTCACACGTCTCGTTCAATACTTCGTCGCAGCCAAAGTGGTTCGCAGCATCGCACCAAGGTGTCAGGAGGGGTGAGCCCAACTTGTCAGCTCGCGGACACGAGCCACAGCGCGTCCCGCGAGTGCAATTAAAGGCCCGAATAATCAAACCAAGCGTGGTTCCAGCCCCCGAGCCGGTTCCCAGGAACACTTACCAGTGCGCTTACGAGAGCACCAATGTGGAGAAGCAAACTGTCTCAAGAGGCGACGTGGTGAGGCTCAACCCGGTGCAGCATCGAAGGTGGAAGGATTTACCCGGAAAGGGGGACCGGTGAACGAAAGGTTAGCAACAAACGCTTCTATATTGTAGTAGCCCTGGTAACGTGGTAGGCTGGCTGTCTCCAGAGTGGTAAAAAGGGGGAGGGGCGAGGAACAGGGCCGAGCCAAGACTTGGAGCGCTCCGCATCCCTCCCCTGTCAGCGTTCACATGCAGGCGGGCCAGGCCCGGCCGGTGCTATCAGGAGGCAAGGCAGCTGCTGCCCGCGGGACGCCGAGGTCGGTCGAGCGGACGCCGGAATGTGGGTACGATGTACCTCATCAGAAACGGGAATTCTGTCTAGTCTGGTCGTTCATTTGCACGGGCATTTGATGCGCTGCAAGGTTGACGGCAATTAACTTGTGTTTGGAGCCCAGACCGGGATGGGACGTGCGATCCCCTTGTCGCGATCAGGACACCGCGCAACTGCACCACACTGGCCAACTTGAAGTCTGGGCGACGTCTGGTTGCAAGGAAACGGGATTCCACGTGCCGCGGCTCGGAAATTCGGCAGCCATCACGACAACTGATCCAAGTGTGCTTCTCGAAGAACGGCCAGAGCCCATTTTCCATGTGAGAATCACAAAGAAAATCGTCATATCTAATGCGGATTCCACAACGAAGATAGCATGCAGCCCTATGAGACGAAAGAGGAAGGTCGTTCGGGAGACCCCCCACAAGCCATAATTTTCTGAAAAGGAAGCCGTGAGAGTAGATTCCTTGCGCTTCCTAGGTAGGTAGGCATTGTGCTCCCCCCTTGACGTGATAAAACTCTAGGGACAATCTCACTTGCCGCCCTTGCCGGGAACAGCGTTACTACGATGCGTGACAGTGCCCAAGACAGGGAGGTACGGTCTCGCAATGCGTTACTTCCCACGTGGACGGCCGGATCCGGAATGAGGAGGGCGGACCTGCGAGACCATCACGGACCATCATCCTGCCCCTTCTTCTCATGACACATTACTGCGCATGTACGAAAGATGCAAGACCGGCGTGCGTGATAAACAAGTTTGCCAGCCCAAGCCACTGTGACGACCAAACGTGCCGGACCACCATGGGCAGACATGCAAGACCATCACGGACACCACCCTTCTCCCTCTTTTTTCGTGACACATTGCGTTAGGCAACCCAACCACCACAATTCTAGAACCAGTTGATGGAAAAAAGTCGGGCATATTTCAATGCACTCAAGACCTAGCGCGATGCATGGAAGTTGGTGCTACGGTAGAACTAATAGAGCTTGGCCGGTCATAACACGGCCGAGCCGCATGATAATGCAAGGGCTAGTACAACTTGTCACAGATATGGCCGCCTACTACAGTCCAAGATGATACAGTGCAAGACGGGCTCGCAGTACGATAAGAGCGCATCGCGGGGGCGGGATGTCACAGTGATTCCCCCTGTCTGTGCGTGCAATGAACGGAGCTGTCAATGAGAGGGCCGAGGTCACGGTGACTGAGAAGAAGCCGACGAGAAAGAAGCGCCCATCGATCGCGGATGATTATGTCCGGTAAGCGGATCTGGCGGTCACGAGGGGGGGTGGGCGTTCAAGCACAGTGTCGAGCTGCTTGAATCCTTGGTGAGCTTGGGGCACTTGATGGCGTTGGCAACTTGAGGCGTCGGTCACGGATAGGGTAATTTTTGCCGGAGAGCGCAATAATGTTTCTTGGAGTCGGTTGACCGGCGCTGCCAATCGAGATGTAAGTGGTAGAAGTCCGCTTGAGCGTAATCAAGGCATGAGCTGGTCATCAAAGATGTGAAGGTGGGGAAATCAATAGAGAGATCCTTGGTTGGGGGAGGCTCTGAATCTGTCTGTCCGCACCGTATGGTCCCAATCTAGTTCCCGAATTGGTCCTTGAGATGTCATGGCTATGGCTGTGGCTGTGGTGTGGTAACCACTACAACACAAGGTCTTTTTCAAGCTGAAAATAACAATTCAGGTCAACCCAACCATGCGGCGTCAGAAGCCTATTGCCGCGTCGAATACATAGTTATGGGCTAAGTGTGAAGCAGTGATGATGGAAGCTCAGCAGACAGACACCAAGGACCATCAACTCACTGCTGTACGAAGGCTCGTGCCAAAAGAAAGGGTCCCCTTAGCCAGTGCGAAAAGTGTTTGTTACTGTAAGGACCGCCTATAGCTGTCGTTATTACACTACAGGCCATTTCCCATTCCGAAAACACCTACATTAATACTGAAAAGGCCTTCCTGCATTCTAGAAAGGCCTTCCTGTATGTTAAAATGTCTTGTCGTGTAACAAGCCAAGGCCTTACCGTCCCTGAACAAGACTGTGTGTGAGGATTTCAAGAACGCATTCTCACACGGAGATTAGAGACCCTTTCTTTTGGCCAGAGCCTTCGTACATCACTTGATCTCCTACGGAAACTCCCCCTTTTCCAATCCAAAGTATCCCCTTTCCGGAATCGGCAAAAGCCCAACGCCCTTCCCATCAACTCCAGCATAACTGACCGTATTACCCCACCACTCAAGCTTGATCGGGTTATACCCCTGGTAAATGTCAGTCAATTGCCAGACATACTCGAGGAAATCACACATACCACAGCAAAGAACATGATCAGGGCGCTGATAGCCACCCCTGCCGTCAACGCCGCCGAAAGCACGTAGTTGTACTTCTCCCACCATGCCAGACGGTGGCGCGGGAGCCAATACATGAAAATAAACGACAGTATGAAGCCCGGCGTCTTGTAAGACAAGTTCGATGGTGCCCAGTGCTGCACGCCTTGGATGATGAGGATGGGGTTCAGCCACAGCAGCGACGCAACGAAGGGGAAGAGGGTCTTTTCGCATAGGGCAAAGGTTCGTGCGCTGAGCCGGGCACGAAGTTTCTCTCGTACTCCAGGGAGATACTTCGGTCCGAGGCCCTGGCAGAACAGGAAGACGAAACTGATACCGACTCCGATCAGGAAGCACCACTGTTCAGGGTTGAGACCCTGTCAGCAAATCCATCTCCGAAAAAGCCTAGAGTCAGTCAGGGCAGGTCTCACCTTGAAGAGCGGGTAGAGGTGATTGAACATGCGTTCAGACCCCAAAAGACCCCACATTAGGGAGCTGGCGTAGAGTGGATGGCCATCGTTCGCGCAGGTAAAGCGACTCGGCTGAAGGGGTGTACAGAGCCCCTGGACATTCTCGAGAATGAAGTTCTGGGTAGCAACGGCAACAAAACAAGTGATGACGATGGTGCCTATTTGGCTGCGGAAAACGGCACGCGGGGGAATCTTGACGTAGTGTGCCATCTTCTGATCCTGCACGTAGTTGTCGCCGTATCCTGCAAGAGCCCAACTGCCAAGTGTTTGACTGAAGAGGAAGGCATTGGGATTGCCTGGAAGCATGTAGCCGGTAATGACCTGGATCAGGGCGCCGAGGCCTAGGTTTGTTCCGGTCGTGGCCGAGAGGAAGGACAGCGGAACGGCGAAGATGAGGTTGATGCCTATCATGAGGAACACCAACCACCAGGGTGTGTCAAGCGGATAATAAGTCAGGAATGCTACGGAGACACCAATAGCTCCGAGAAGGATTCCGATCTGTATTATGAGTCAGTTAACACTCATCGGGGGGTTGGAATAAGACCCAAAGTGAATTGCACATACAAACCACCAGTCCGGCACCTCAGGGTACTTGGACATCAACCTGTTGTGGATATCCATGGCCCCCTCATAGTTGCCTTTTCCATGTCGAAGTCCCTTGTAGAAGTCGACATAGGCGTTGCCAACAGTCGTCCATTGGTTTACCATGATGTAAAAGAAGTATACAGGCTGCATCGTCACATGTCAACAAACATTCATTTCACCAAGACTGAACAAGGAATAAGGGGATATACGTAAAACACGAAGTTGGCGCCCACTGTCAGGATGTATCCCGCCGAGTAGTAAGGCATCGAGTAATTCTGGTAGAGTTCCTCCACAAGTTTGTTGTTCCGGACTACCTTCTTCACATCGTAGATTGTCCCGTCGTTGGCAAACGCGGAGCTGGAGTTGATTGGGAGGTACGCGGTGTAGTTCATATTGGTGTAAAAGATGGCGAGAATGATGCATCCGCCAAATATCGCCGAGATCCACATGGTGCAGGTGGCAAAGAACGGCTGTGCCAGCGCGGCGTACGAGCTCGTGGCAACGTTCCAGTCAAACGTCGTGATGGGGTTAAACAGACCAAGCCCCATCGAAGATCCCGTCAGAATAGCGAGAGTGAAGTTCTCGGGTGCAATCCATGTCATCCAGTTGAACGTTGCTAGGGCGGTGAAGAGGTAACCGGGGAGCCAGTAGTACACTATCATCGCCAAACAGGAGATGTAGAAGAACCGATACCGCGAGATGGTCCAGCCGTAAATGTTGACTTTGGCTTCTGGGCGAGTCAGCGCGCGATTCATGGCCACGATTGGAAGCACTGTAGGCCATAGCGCTTTGACCGGATAGACACTGAATCTGCGGAGATATCTTCGTAGAGGGTTAGTAACAGAGTCTTCGGAATCCAAGCATCAACGGGTCTCACCCTGCAAATCCCATTCCTGTCAATACAGAGTCAGCATTTTGAAGTTTTTCAATCAAATGAATCAAAGAAACAGGGACCCTACCCATCAACTGAACAAAGAGAGTCAACATGAGCTGGTATCCAAAGTTGACAAACTTCAAGCCATAGAAAAGGTCGAGCTTCTGAACGAGGATCTGCTTTGATGTCAGCGTCTCACACTTCGCAAAACCGCATTCGGAGGGCCCTACCATTCCGTACGAGTTCGTGGTGTAAATAGCAATGTTGAAAGTGATAGTCGCAAACATCTGTTCCTTGAATGTCCAAGGACCTGGGTTGAGAGAATGGCGGCTGCCGAAGACGGTAACACCCCAGTCGGGGAGGGTGTACTCGAGAAATTTGGCGCATGGGAACAGGAGGATCTGGATCACGGACCCGCTGAGACCTGTCGACGGAGAGTAAGACAGCTGCAGACACACGGGATGGGGCGAAACTGAACGATCTACTGACTGATTGACGGGAACCGACTGTTGAAGAAGGTGCTGACGAAGGTCCCTTGTCGGGGTTAGCTTGAAAGTTCGAAGTTCGAGCTGTTCGACTTGGACTTCCCTATGACCGCAAACTTGACTTGTTAGCTTATCATGACGACGGGACATTGTGGTTGTCATTGTACTCACTGAGATTCCTAGAAAGTAGGCACGTATCGTCTCAATGGGGACATTTTGGTCATCGATAGGATCGGCCACGGCACGAACTCCAGGATACGGCGATGAGTATCGCATCATCACGGCGTCGATTCGCAGGTCTCGGTCGTAGAACTCGCCATACTGTTTCGGGCCCTTCAGCAGCCGGCCCATGCGATCACGCATGTCTGGCAGAAGCTTCTATCAGTCAATGCTCTAGGAGGGGTAATTGGAGATAGGATTCACGAACCGGAGGGGAAATTCCAATCATCGGCGTGGAAGTTGTGAGACTCCGTGATGATGGCGATGGCCTCTTCTTCGGTCATATTGTTGATTTTGTCGAGGATGTACTCTCCCTCGCCATTTGGTGCTATCACCTTGAGCAGGTCGTCGGGGATCTGGTCGGCATAGCCCTCGTGCGCCCCTGACCGCGCCTGTGTCTTTTCGGCATCGCGATCCGAGACATCATGGTTGATGTCGTCGCCGTCGACAACGGTGACCCCAGTCTTTTCCGCCATGGTGCCAATCTGGTGAATCGAAGACGGCTATGTCGAGTTTAGGAGAGCCCCTGGCGATCGGGAGGAGACGGTGGCGACATGTCCAACTCTGTGGCGCGGGGCGCGGACAGAACAATAACCTTATGTACGGCTTCTTCTCCGCTCCCGTGCAACGGCCAGCGGTCGGCGTCGGCCCTTTGCGAGATGCGGGGAGGCGCATTGGCTGTCCATATCGGGCAGGCGACTGTTATCCGGCTATGTTGGGCGCTGCATGAGGGGCACGGAAAGCAGTGTCTCGTAGGACGGAGATTGCGGGGATGGGCAGCTGGCCGTTGGCTGTGCTTAGAGTTCGGGAAAATAGATGGCATCTCGCCCCGTGATACCAAGACTATATAAGATCTTCAGTATATTGACAACTGCCGGCATGCGGGGCTAAGCCGGAATTAGCAGGCAGAATCTCACCACTCAGGCCTTTATATTCCATCGAGCGGCCAGCTGGACACACTGGACAGACGGTTAGTCTCGACGACAAGTTTCCAGCATGTGCCAGTTGCCGGACGCAGTGTACGAAGTACCACGAAGGAGCACGCGAGCAATATGATGTGCATTGCCTTCGCCCCGAGGCCCAGGTTCTGGGGCAAAGACCCTGGTTTTCCTTCAGGAGTGCGCATATTGATTCCCGGCCATGGAAGTTAGGTGGCTTCCTTTTTAGCTTTCAAGTTGTCACGGTCGTAAATAAATTTAGTGCTGCGAAACAACGACACATCTTTCTGGCGCAGCTAATTCTACTGGCATGTCTGCATCGCCCGAAGAAATTGCGGGCGGTCTACGCGAACAACGGACGATCGGGGCCTGAGAGAGAAGCAACTGCTGCAGGGCACTCATTTTCCAATTCTTCGTCAGCAGCCCGAGATTATTCTGCGCAGTCAGGCCTGCAGACTTTGAAGACACTATCATCTCCCGGCCAACACCGCATGATCGAATACCTAGCATTCCCCGCGATCTGTTAGTTTGGCCGAGGAGGGAAAGTTCGGAGTAGCCAAAGGCAAAATTACGGTCGAATCCTGAGGCGAGGGGGGAGTTTATAGTCCTCGAGTTGGCGAGTTCTTGGAAGCCGCGATGGACACACAGTGGCTGCATATCTGGAAGGAGCTTCTGCATCATCATCATGATGTGACGGGCAAGCAGTTTCAATCAAAGTCTCCAGCAACGCCTTCCCGAAGGCTGAAATTAAGGTGGGTCGTCCGAAGGGTCGGAGCCCAGGCCAGGGAGATTACCAGAAACTTGAAGACCCCGAGAGCCACAACGGAACCATACTGGCTGGCGCGGATGCAGTTGTGGGGCGAGCCCAGGTTTGGCGTCGAAATGGTGAGGTGTGACCGAACGCGGGCCGCCCCTTCCATAGTGGTCAATTCGGCTTTCTCAGTGGGGCCCGGGCACGCAACCTTACTTACCATTTCCCACATCGTGTCTTATAGTAGATTTTTTTTTTGCACGAAGGAAGATGAACCGTTTTCGCACCCATTCACGGGCTCGGTTTTGCAAGTTCCTTGATCGTGGTTGACATCCACATCGCGCACGGACTGAAGCGGACTGGGCGCTGCAGCCCAACACACGCCCATCGAATCAAATGACAACACTGTCCCGCACGTTCGACGCCGCTGCTCGCCGCGCTAACCTTGCCGGCCAGGTCGGAGATTCGTCGCCCCCAGCAATTGGCTCTTTTGGTGCTATCAGGCCGCAACCTCCATGAGGTGGGACCACCAGGCGTCATTCCCTCCCCTGTCCGAGGGCCGCGATGTCAGGATCCCACCTGCAACCCGCCTCCCTGGCTCGCCACCAGAAAGCAACGGGGCCTGTGCACAGCATCCCGCTGCCAGCGGCGACCTTAATAGAGTCGTGAACCACAGAGCCGGGGTTCGCGTGTTCATTGCATCTCACCAATTTTTGTAGAAAGCGACATTGTAACTGCCTTTGATAATCCCGCCCACCGGGTCGCGTCGGCCGCCTCTCACCATGGCATTTGCGGGGTCGTTGATATATGGTAGAGCGCTGGTGAGTTTCCCCCCGCTAGAATGGCACCAATATCCCCCCCAACAACCCCCTTACTACCCGCTAACAAGTGTACAGGACCTGCCTCCAGACCTTGCAGCTGCCGCTGGCGAGTCTCGGGTGCCCCTCCTCTATGGATTCATGGGATCATTCGTGCCGGTCGCCTTCGTGATTCTTGTCCTACGCCTCTATTCCCGCTGGAGATTCACAGGCATCGGCAAAGATGATGTCCTCGTCACGATGAGCTTCGTATGCCCATGGCTCCTGACCCCGGCAGTGCCATCCGGCTGACTATCCATCGCAGATTCTCTACATTGGCTTGGTGGTAGCAACCGTATTCGGTGGGAAATTTTCTCCTTACATTCGAGACCGGTAGCTTAACACCGGTAGCTAATATGGAGAAGCAACCAAGTTTGGGCTCGGCCACCACATCTGGACTATCACCGAAGAGGGAGGCGTTTTGATGCAAAAGGTACGTGTATGATCGACTTGTCCGGAATGCTGCCCCGAGCCCTTCGCTAAGAACTACAAATCATAGTGTGGCTTCAGCTCCCAGGTCCTCTACCCCCCGGCCCTGTGTGCGATCAAGCTTTCTATCGTCTTCTTTTTCATCCGCTGCCTCCCGGAAGTCCATGATAGAAAACCCTTTCTATACGGTTTCGCCGGGTTCATCTTCGCTGAAGAGGCCGCCTTCACGATAGCACTCTTCCTGCAATGCCGACCCCTCAACTTCTACTGGGACAAGACTGTTGAGGGAGCTTGCTTTAACCAACCGGCTTTCTACTACACCGATGCTGCTTTCAACATGGCGACCGACATGGTCATTTTGTCTCTTCCCTGGGTGCTTTTCCGCAGTGAGTCTCCCAGACACCGCGCTCAGTTAATTTGCTAATCCCTGATAGAGCTCAACGTTTCCAGGCGGCAAAGATATACCGTTGTTGCTATCTGCTCGCTGGGTGTCTTGTATGTGGTATTTCCGCTGCTGATTGTCTGCTTCAACCCTGACTTTCTTTCCAGTACCTTGATCTCCAGCGTTCTCAGATTACCCTACCTTCATGATCTGAACCAATCAGTGGATCCTACATGTGAGTCCAGACAGGAAGTTGGCGGAGTTTTGCAAAGCGCTGTGAAATTTCACACAGAAATTGACAAATTGCTTCCAGGGAGCGTGGTGAACATCGTCATCTGGACTATCGCCGAGTTGGGCTCGGCCATTTCACTCTCGAGCATCCCCGCCGTCCGCCCACTCTACGCCCACGTGTTCAAGAAAGGAGGGCTGAAAGGCGGATCGAACGGCTCCAGTTATACCGCCTCAGCCAAGAAGCCCAAGACAATCGGGCCATCCCCCTTCCTCAACTCCATCGGCAGCATCGCCGACAATTCGCCCTGGAGAAAAGGAGTGCAAATGTTCTCGGTCAGTAGCAGTAGCGACAACCAAGAAAAGTCACAGATAGTCACAGAGGCGAGCGGCAGCGAGGATCATATTGTTTTGGAAAGCAGGCCACAGTTCGAGGCGGCCAACAAGGGTACAAGCATCGACAAGGACGAAATCACGGTCATCGAGTCGCCGCCAATGGCCGCAACCAAAGGTCACCAACCGTTTTGAGATCGATTACCGTATTTGTATCCATAAGACTCCGCACAAGTCGTTGCAAGATTCCTGTCGAACTAATGAGCCATAATAAGATTGTCGATTATTTCGGATTTCCCGAAGGACTTAACGTCCAACACCTCCAGTTGCTGTAAACCTTCAATCCCACCGCCAGACGCCGTGGCTCATTAATCCGCCACACCTCTGTCCGAAGCTCTTAGTCTGGTAACTATAGTGGCTTCTGGCCCGTAATGACGTGGTAGTCAAAGATAGCATGGGCGTCGCCCTTGCGAATCGCACTGCGCACGTTCTCATTCAACGCGGTCACATCGTCTTGCGGCCAGCCCAGAACATCCCTGAACAATGCCGCCGTGAAGGCCTCGACGCCTTCAATGAAATTAACATCCATCAGCGTGCCGACTTCCTTCAGGCGGGGATCGCGCGGCCAGCTACCGACAGGTAACCTCATCGTGTCGACCTTGACGTTCTGAAAGCCGGCATCCTTCGTCCATCCTTCCATCGACGGCGCCGGGTCGAGCGTGCGGCCGATCTTGTTGCAAGCCTCGACGAGGCCCTCCATCAACTTTACCATGGCGTTGTCAGGCTTCAGTGTCCCGTCCTGCGAATACAGCGTGTTGGCTGTCTCCTGAAACTCTACCCAACCGCCGGGCTTCAGATTGGCGTAGATCTGCTTCACCAACCGCGGCCAATCCTTGATGGAACCTGCCATATAGCGGCAATGAATGTAATCATACGGCTCGGGCTCAGCCCAATCCAGCTCAACATCATCAACGACAAACTTGACGTTCGGGGGGCACCACTGTGACTGGATCGGGCTCAGGTCGTTACCCACAATCTGGGCTGCCCCTGGATGCTCGTCGCCCAGCTGGATAGCCCACAGCCCGGTGCCAGCGCCGAGATCGAGCACGCGCAATCCATCGTCGGGCTTGATGGGCGCCAGAAACAACCGATCCCCCATCAGGCGGTAGTAGACGTGGTGGATCATGTCCAGGCGATCCTGTTCCTTCTCGTCGTTGGGGAAGTTGTACGCGCCGGATTGGTAGCTGTGGTACCGTCGCCCATGCTTCCATTCGTACTTTAGGACGCTGCTGGTGATCGAGGTGCTCGCTAAGGATGCCCCGCTGCCATAGGTGGAGGCGGCGTCGTCTACCTCGACGCGGTCGCCGTCGTTATCGTGCATCGTCGCGTTGTCGATATGACTATCGGGGAGTGGGGAGGTGTCGTTCTGGTATGACGTGTGTCTCAGGAGAAATCGCAGCGAGGGGCTTGAGGGAAAAGGCCTGACAGAGCGCTTGTTGAGTGACAGCGGGACGCATGCGGGGGCGGCCCTCGCCGGCGTCTAAGCGATACGGGAACGCTACCAGGGGGAAGAGGTTAGCGTGGCGGGAGCACCAATGAAGCGTGGTGCTGTGGGCGGTGTTGATACCCACTCGGCGACGAACCATGCTCGAATTGGAAGTTAACCCCGTGTTGAAGACTGCTGCCGGCAGCGACCCCCAGTTATGTCCAGCACGCAGCGCCCAATCGTTACGGGGTAGTTCGGTGGTGTGGTCGAGGTGTGTTGCGACGCTACTGTGCAGGCTGTTCCCGTTTGTCACGAGAAAACCCCGCTCCAAGACGTTGGAGTTGGGGGCCATCTTCCCGCTGACCGAGTGGTTCCGTGGCAGTCGAAATTTCGCCGGTGCGGGTTGGGTATCTACCTATCGCCTGGTTTTCGAATTTCCGCCGATTGCTGTCTAACGATCACGGAACAAGCGGCAATAGGCCTAGCTCCGCAGGCTAAGCCCTCGTTTTGTTGAAGCTGAAGATAGCGGCCCGCATCTAGGGTCTTTCGGTGCTAGAGGCTCACCTGACACCTGACCCCTGCCTGCATCACACGTGGATGCCCGGTGACAACGACAGTGATATCATTGATCTCCATAGCACGAAACTCCGCCATGCCTCCGAGATGATAGGAAAGCCTTCCAGAACAACAGTATCATCCACTCCTATTTCTCCGTCTGCTCTTCCCCCTTAGACAACGCATAGAGCGGCCTCAATCTGTTATTCCTATCAACAGCCCCAAACTTCGCCATACTCGCATGAAACCTCCAAAACAAGTTCACAATCAAAAACTTCACCGGCGCCGGCGCAGGCGGCCAGTGCGACCACCTCCCCCCCTCATAGTTCGCATCGATATGCGCCCAAATCCACACCATCCCGCCAAACCCCATCTCCTTCATCCCCTTCTCCGCCTCTTCAGCCATCTTCGCCATCAACCCCCCCATCTTCTCCGCTCCATACTTCCTTAGCCCCAGCAGCGTCTCAATCTCATCCTCCAAATGCTGCATGAGAACCTCCCCAAACTCATCCACGAGCGCCACCACCCTCTCCCCGTTGTACTTCTCCTTCCCAGCCACCACAGCATCGACATATGCCTTGAGCTTCTCCAGCCCGCCCTCAAAGGCGTGGTGCTGCGCCACGTTGCCCTCCATGATGCCCTTCTCACCAGCCAGTTCCTCCACGGCAGGGAAGAAGTCGGTCTCTTCGTTCTTGTGGTGGACGCGCACGACGAGGTGCCACCCGCTGATGTACGAGAGGAAGGCTTTTTCATCGGCGGGCGTGATGTGTGGCGCTTGCAGGTAGATGGAGTTGAGGCCGCGGCCGATGGCGTTGTGCACGAGGGTCATTTCGGAGGCCATGGCGTCGAACATGTCGGGCTGGAGGCACTGGGGTTAATGCTTGGGGCAAAGGTGAAAGGGTTGAAATATGGGCCGGGGGAAAGTACCTCGCCAGCGTGGGGATCTTGAGACTTTATGTGTGTTGGCGTTGCCATCATTTTGAAAGGGTGGTCTGCGTATACAGGGGCTGCCATTTTGAGGAGAGGTTGTTGGATGTCACTGGGGGGAAGGCTGAGGTGGATCGATGGAGATTGGACAATGAAGAGGGCAAATTCTATGAATGGGAAAGCACTGAGCTCGTGAGAGGTTTAATATACTATTTTGCTTGCTGACAAGATTCCAAACCCTGAGTTCTTGGTCACCCACCCGGAACGAGACAGCTGAGCGACTCTAAACCCCAAACGACACATTTGACCGGGGTGCTTGTTCAGCTCCAGCAACGCCACGCATACGAGCCAACCACAAAGGCGAAATAACCGGAAATCTGCGCCCAAACAGCACAAAGCTGACTGTTTTCCGCTTCAGCGCTCCACTGTCGGCAGCGAAGCGATGCCGTGGTATCCAGTCCATACAGTCGGGATTATAACTTGATCCTCCACGCCCTCTGGTCGACAACCGTCCTTAGTCCGTACCACCCTCCTTTTTCAGCAAGCCACCACATGTGTGCCAAGACCGCCACTGGACCCTACTTGCGTGACAAATAAGTCATATTTATCTCTGCTAGGGGAGATCGTGATCCCTCACCATTCCGTATTAAAGCCGACGAGCCTCTGAGATACTGACGGGATTATCCCGCTTATTTGGCAGCAACCCCGATGCTATAAATCCGGTCTCGCTCTCCATGAATCCAGACCATTGCAGTCCAAACCTTCATCCTCATCCAGCCGGTTGATGACGCGCTCCGTCCAAACAGCCCCTTCCACTCCCCCTCAGCCCTCTTTCTGTCCTATCCCTCGGCCACCCACCGATTTACAATCCCTGCCTAGCTCCCCCCTTCCCCTCCCACCCCCAAAATCGGCTTCACGAAGGTCGCATCCACCCTTTCAATATACCGATCCACCTCCAACAACTTCACAATGACCGGCTGCCTGTTATGCGCCTCGAACGCCTCGCGCCCCGTATACCGCTCAAAGAAGTGAAACATAGTCGGGTCCTCCGAGTCCCGACAGATACAGTAGTATATGATTCCCGGTTCTGACTTTGCGAGCTTGGTGGTGAGTGCATAGACTTGCTCTAGGGCGTCGGCGTGTTGCCGGTGGGCATAGACCTGGAGGCTGTCAGAGAGGGTTGGAGGTTGAAAGGGGGATAAAAGGGCGGGGAAAATGGGAAATTGGGGAGCAGGAAAGCAGAAACGGGAGGGGGTAGTTACGCGACCAAAGACGCAGAACTCGTCTTCTGGGATGGGTGGGAGGTTGGCCAGCATGTCTGGTTGTGGCTTGGGGGAAGCCATCGCCTGTTCAAGTCGTTGTGAAAATGCGTACTGAAACTGAATAATGGGCTGATGATAAGAAGTCATCCATCCCGACAGAAAAATACGGGATACCACGGCCCTTAATATCGGGCAGAGATGAGCTTCATGATTCAATATGATTCATAAATGTAATGTGTGGAGGTTGGTGCCAATCCACGTGTGCATATGCATGATATGTCGGGAATAGCAAGGAGGTTGGGTATGTATAATAGACCCATATTTTCGGATAGCAGGATTCAACCCGTAAATCGCGGAGCCAGCCATATGCAACCAAAACTATGTGGCCATGCCAATACAAATGAATACTCCAACTCCCGAGTGGGATGGTGGAACGAAACCGTCACCCAAAACTATACCACGCCATCCGGCATCCTGTAAAAAGGGGGTATCAATAAACGATCTGAAAATCCACCATCCACCGACGCCGAGTAAGCCATGTAGAACAAAGAACAACCTCCCAGAATGCCGGCCCGCTAGCCCGGAATGCCGTGACAATGTCCGTTTCCGGAGCGGAACCACCCGCACAACAAAGCCAAACAATGCCCACCCCCACCCACAGCACCAATTGGTCGCTCGATCTAGATCAGTTGAGCTGACGCATATCATGGAGCCTTTGTCGCCAGGATTTTCTTCTCGATTGTTTGCCGTTCTCGCCGTGCTCGAGGAAATTCTCGAGTTGCTTTCTCGATTCCTCGGGAAGTTGGTCGATGCTGTCGTTGAGTAGATCGAGGCAAGTCCTTGATGCTGTTCGGAGTTTAGTCAGTATATCACGCCTGCAATTAAAGACAGAAAGCGTGAAGAAACTTACGGATGAAGCTGTCCTCGACGCCCAGGTCGATAGCAGCTTGCATACGGGCCGAGTTGTAGCAGCCAAACATGCGTTGGATGACCAGCATGCGCCTCCAAAGCGTTACCGAGTCGACTTCAAAGTCGCTGTTCTGGGCTCCCGTGTGCGGCACGTCGTCGGGCATCTGCATCACCTGACTGCTCCGCCACGACTCTGGTCTCTGGGCACTGGGGCGGTGTGATTTGGGTCTCGGCTGCTGTCTTGGCTCTTGATCCTGTTTGCGCTGTTCTGGCTGAGGGGGAAAACTCTGCGGCGGGCAGGGAGTGATTGCGTCTTCGTCGTCGCTGAATGATGCTGTCGACGAGCAGGACGTGGAGCCGAGGGAGGTGCTGGCCCGTCGGTCGAAGATCGGCCGGCGCGAGCCGTTGGTGTGGGGCCGCTCGGGGCCGGCAGACGGCTGCCAGGTAAGCGACGACATGGTGCAGACAACGGCGGACGGCGGCGTTGGGTGGATGTGGGTGGATGAAAAGTGCAAAATGCGGATGCGGATCGCAAGACGGCCGCTGGCAGGTATTTATTAGTTATTCCCTTGCGGCTCGTCCGGGTCGACAAACGCAAGACAAAGCAGGTTGCTGCGGAGCCGTCGGCAAAGGGATGCGCCCCCTTAATAAGTGACGGAATGAGACCTGCGTACTGCGTATTGGGAACGAACAATGACTAACTCCCTTGCGTCCCAAAAAATAATGCACGATTCCAGACCGCCTGCAAACCTGACGTGATGAGACAACAGGACGGACAGCCTCGAATGCGACAGCGACCGGGGGGCTAGTGTCTCTCTTCCAAGGCCGTCCCGTGTCGCGCTGAAATGCCGGTGTCGCGAAGGGTGGCCATCGTTTTTTTTTCTCCTTGCTTTTGGCGGGGTGAAACCTGCCCACCACCAACTCCGGGGGCCCTGCCCGATGACGATGATACGCCCTCCCAATTGCCAGCCGCCATTCGAGACTTGGCCCTCAATTGTCGCAAGACAACTGGCCGTTGGGCAGCAGGCGTGGCCGTCAGGTACTTGGCTAGTCTGTCGCGCTGGCACGCTGGCACACCGGCACTGACGAAATAACTGGCCAACAAAGCCGACGCGGGCAGCGGGGCGCCCACTCACACCGCCATCAACTAGGGGTAGCTGCAAACATCTTGCAAGACTCATCCACACAAACAGCACAACAAACAATTGACTGCCACGACTCCCTTCTCCCCGGGCCCTCCGCACCCCCGCGGCCAGCCACCGGGCCGTCGTGGTCGTGGTCGTGGTCATGGTTGCGGTGTGGCTGCTGCCCAGAGCGACGATCGGGCATGCGGCATTCGCATGACCTCACCAAAACTTGGAGAGGGTGCATCAGATGTCGCTACCGGTGCGCCGTTGCGATAACATGGGGTCAACGCCCGCGTGATGGTGAGGGGATCGTGAGGGGTCGAGTGATACGCAGTACCCTTCCATTACACACTATCCGATCGTCGAGACAGAGTCCGCGATTGCGGGGTGGAAAACACTGCTTGCTGTGACTGCACCTCCCCCGGAATAGCTTCATCGATCTGGTTGAACTGGTTTGGTCCATCCCGGAGCCTGGAGGCCGTCAGCGCGTGGCGCTCACTGTGCGCTGCAACCCTGCTTTGCCGACTGCAGACGCGCCACGGCGCTCGGCGATCCTCGGTCTTTGGGCTGCCGTCCCATCAAATGGCAGTCAGGCAGTCGGGTGGGGGACCGGGTGCGGGCAGCAGAAATCTTGGTCACACCACCCATCAACACATCTTCATTTCGAGGGTTTGGCAGCGTCAACATCGCGCCTTATCGCCGTGATGAGACCGTGACAGGACCCGCTGCTTGTTGACTGATCGGGGCTTGGGATGCAACTCACGATAAGCATTCGGTTGCCCGGCAGTTGGAGGTCACTCGCCTCGCAACGGCAGTTGGGGCAATTGCCGGAGCCAAGGTTGAGACGGAGGGGCAATAACCCTAACCCCCGACACCTCGTTGCCACACAAAAGGGGTTGACACAAGTGCGAAGCACATAGCATACGTACCCTCTTCATGCTCCCCCCTGGATACAAAGTCTTAAAGTCTTCGGTCTATCGTTTAACCATTGGCCTTGAATTCCTAACTTCATATTTCTATTGAATTTTCCGGAGAGATACCTTAGCACTTCACGATTGGAAGAGGATGGGATTTGAACAAGTAGAAGCTTTTACTATATAGCTCCTGTATTGGAAAGGAGAAATATTCTATGTTCTCGAGGCGGAATCATAGTCCCCGCGACCATCCTCCCTCTGCGTGGCGGAAGGAGCTCGCAATTTCGTAACAATCATTATAATTACCACAGAGTCTGCTGTGCCACCATCCCTGCCCTATTTTTTACCTCCTACGTCGTTTTCGAAATCATCCCGTCGTGGAAAAGCATGCCCGCCACACTGGCCGAGGTCAGCGTTGCAATCACACCGCATATGAGCGCCGAAACGGCAACGCGCACGACATCGCCGCTGCGCTTAGGCGCAAGCTGCGATAGGATGCCAATTTGAATACCCAGGGAGCTGATATTCCCAAAGCCCTAAAATCCATATTAGCATAATATCCATTGACTGCCAAAGTGATCAGTACTCACGCAGCAGGCGTAGGTGGCGATGACGATAGAGCGGGGGCTCATGCTCTTGTAGGGTTCCAGAGTTGTGAGAGAGTTGAAGGCAACAAATTCGTTGGTAATGATCTTGGTGCCAATGAGCCTCGCCACGGGGAGTAGATCCTTATTCGGCACGCCCAGGAGCCAGGCAACAGGATATAAGATGTAACCGAGGAACCATTCGAGAGACAGTGCAGGCCTGCCGTTCAAGCCCGCACCCCAGTACCTGCCCCACCAGCCTAGAAGGCCGTTGACTAGGCTAACGAGGGCGATGACACACAAAAGGCAGGCAATGATGGTGGCTCCAATTTTGATACCGAGCCAAGCGCCGTTTGAGAAGGCGTGGATCCAGTTGACAGTCGCGTGTTCTTCGTCTTCTGGCACCTCTACCTTGCCGGATGTCATCGTCTCTTCGGTCTCGGGGTAACGCAACTTCGAGATGGCCAGGGAGGCAGGAATAGACATGATGCAGCTGGAGACGAGTGCCTGTGCATTCAAACCCATACCAATGTACGCCACCAGGACGGAACCGGCGATGGTGGCAAAGCCGCAAGTCATGATCTGGTGGATCTCGGCCTTCGTCAAATGGGAGATGAAGGGCCGGATCAGCATTGCCGACTCGCCCTGGCCGATAAAGGGGGTCGCAGCAGCCACAACAGCCTCGGCGCCCGACACGCGCAAGCTCCAGAAGAAGAAGACGGCGAATTTCTTGATGAACCACTGCAAGAACCCCAGATGGTATAGCGCCTGTACAAGGGCGATGAAGAAGATGATGGGCGGGACGACGCCTGTCAAGAACCAGTGGACATCCCGAATTCCGTCGAAAGTCAGGAACGCAAGACCGTCGATGGCAAATCCAAGCAGAGTCCGGGCCATCTCCGAGATAAAGCTGAAGATGTCATAACCGGCCTGGGTTCGCAGGACGAAGACAGCAATGATGAACTGGGTCAGCATACCGCCGATGACTGTGTGCCAAGGGATATTCTTTCTGTCGCGCGATGAAGCGGCGAGAAGGAAGATCATGACTAGCAGACCAAAGATGGATATGGCACGGCTTGCGCGAGTATTGTCCCCCGTCTCTTCCGGGACAAACGTACCGACTAGGAAGACGGCGAGGGTCACGACTGCGGCAAGAGGTTGGCGCAATTTCGAGGGAGTCAACCGGTAGACTACCCCCGCCGTGTTCTGCCAGACCCAGCGGATTGGGACCATAGCCAACCGACTGGGCACCAACCAGAAGAAGTAACGGATGCAGATGGCGAGATATAGCAGCGTGGGCTTCAGCCATCCGAGGCCTTCGGTATTGCGGTGGCGGACAAGTCCGAAAATCCACCAGCTGTACACGCGTTAGCTTCGTCATCCCATCTACCAGATTTCCCAGTGGAAGAGGGAGATTGGGTACTGACGCGGTCATGAGAAGAAAGAAGATGGTCAGCCAGGCACGCTTTACCCAAAGCTTGATAGTGTGGTTCCGCTTCTGGGTCGCGTCCAACTCGGCGCCGTCGCCGCGGATGGAGCCGACTTTGTCGCTCTGGTTCTCCGGGTCCACATCGAACTGGCCAACAGGCGGGGACTTCTTTTCATCAAGCGAGGGGCTGCCATCGCTCGACTTGGAGCTCCGGCGGTCGTGGGAGCTAACAGGGGGTGGTCCGGGTCGGATCGCGTCCTGGATGTCGCCCTCGTAGGGGGCCTTGGACGTTGAAGACATGATCGCGCTCTGGGTGTTGAGACCGGGGGGTGCGGTAGCTCGGCGGGTGCCGTGATGATCGAACGCTGGTTAAGCAGGAGTGCAAAACAGGTTCAACGCCTCACGCCATACGAGCGGGTTGAAGTAAGAGTGGCGATGGTATTTAACTTAAACTGACGGCATAAGACAGATACCAGACCAACAAGCACCAGTGTAGATAAGACGAAGGACGGGAACGGCGGGCCCCAATCTCGACAAAACCTTGGCCCGTGGCACTTCATGGAGGGATGGAAGGGACGAATCGAGCGACCGAGACCCCTCGTGTCCACCCGCGACCTCGGTCATACCTGCGGCAGCTTTCGCACATGCGCGCATGGCAGATGCAGCGTATCATGGCCCGTCCGGGGTGCTGCCGATGACGGTCAGAGGCGGCATCTTGGCGGGGAGGGAAACAGGGAGCATGGTTGAATGCGGAGGGAGATCAACTCGGGGCAACCAAGAAAGTGCGTCAGATGCATTGGCCAATCAGTGGCAATTGCGCGCCTCCTGAGGCGAAAGATTGCACAGAAGTTCCCATTGGGTCCAAATGTTGGAGCCACTCAAGGTGCAGGGATCTGGCGGCGACGAAGAGATCGGCGCCAGCAAAAGAGCCGGGCGCGTCCGATCAACTGCGACCTTCTCGTTTGGTGTATCTTAGCGTCTCGAAGCTTGTGTCGGGGCGGACGACAGCGCCGACCGCTAAAACTACGGGCAGGTGCAGCGCCGTACCAGGAGAGCCGTTCACCGTTGCGGAACAATGAACCCCTCCCCAAAGCGGGTATAATTTGCATCGTAGCATTGGAAAGTATAACATCCATAGCACCTCCATTGGCTCCTGACGGGCAGGTATTTACTGTCACATCCACGCCGCTCCTCGCACCCAGCCCAACCACATCAGCATGCTTATCTCGTGCACTGAGGCCAACTGGCTGATATCAATTAGTAGGCCTCGGCGTAGGACTCGACGCGGATCCCAGCGTAACTTGACCTGTAGCAAATAGAAGAGCGGCATCCATATCGGATGCCCCGCCTACCATTCCTCATGCACAAATGGTGCTACAGCATCTTGTGGTTGCACCTTCCATTTTGGGTGTCTCAGAAAAACGAACCCCTGCTCAACCATCTTCGAATTCCCGGATTAGTGTCGTTCGCCGAGGGCCCCGCCCGTGGCAACGGTGTCGGGGATATAGCACGGCCGGGACTCCCGAGCGGCCGGTTGGGAGCCGAAATCAAATACCTAGCCATCTTGATTGATAATTCTTATCAGTTAACTATTCAAGAAAATAATACTAGTCCATGCCGAGCCAACCAACCGATATCACAGTTACCCCCAACGATCCGTCATCACCCATTACAGTAGGTGCATAGTCTCGATCCGCAAAATCGATAAGGAATTCAAATGAAGATAAGTGATGGGAAAGCGCGTCGGGGAGTTCCCCGGTTCTTCAAGGACTCTCAACTCAACCCCTTGATTCGACAATTTCAACCTGTTTTCCCAGCCGGGAAATTAGCGACTGCGCGTTGCCGAAGTTCACCTTGTTGCGTAGCTCGGGTGTCATTTCGAACGTCTCGAGGTCCTCCAGAAACGCTGGGTATGCCGACGATGGCGCATATGGGAAGTCGCTCTATCACACCGGCAGGGGTCAGTCAACGGAGCTCACCGAAGCGGATGCGGAATTTGTCACCTACCCCGTAGACAATGTGGTCCTCGGGGACCATCTCCAGCAGCGTTCTCAGTGCCTGCGGTGACGTCGAAAGCGCCACATCGTAGTAGAAGCTGCGGAGCGCCTGTGCAGCTTCATCGTACGTCGTCCCTACGGCCCACCAGGCCGCAACACCCGTCGTCCGCCGCAGCGGCGTCAGCAACCGGCTTGCAACAAACGGCAGCGTGCCGCCCGCATGGCTTAATATCACTTTCACGTTGGGGTACTTGTGGAGTGTGCGGCTGGTGATCATATCGACGGCTGTCCGGGTCGTCTCATGTGGATAGTCGATCACTGGCTGCGACATGTACGGGTTGACCCGTTCCGTATCGACGGGATGGGTGGGGTGCACAAACACAGTGGCGCCGCGCCGGTCGAGCTCTTTCCATACGGGCTCCACCAGCTGGTTGCCTAAGTACGTTGCGTTGGGGCCATACCGAGTGAACAGCGTGACGCCGTCTGCGCCGAGTGCGTCGAAGGCATGGTCGATCTCTGCCAGGGCCGCCGACGTGTTGGTGATATCGGGCAGCGATGCGAAGAATCCGAATCCGTGGTGGTCCTCGTCGCGGATCTTTGCGGCGTACTCGTTCAGCTGTCGGGCAAGCGCGGCCTGTCCATCAGGGTCCCGGACGATACAAGGCCCCGGCGCCGTGACAGACAAGATGGCGGACTGGACGCCCAGATGCTTCATGATCATGCGCGACGATGACAGCGACCACCGAGGTGTCGGCCAGCCGCTGGGATCACCTAAAGTCTCGGAGCTCAGCACCAGCACATCCCACTCTAAGTCTGAGTGTCTCGGGCCAAAACCTACCTCCAGCATCCTCAACCGCTATGAGCTAAAAGTCAGCACCAATTCTAAATCTCTGGTTCAGAAACAGGGCTGCATACCCTGTGCATAAAAGTCTGGGACAAAGTGGTGATGAATATCGATTTTATTGACCGGTGGCTGCGGCGGCCAGGTGACGCCCTTATCGAGGTACCACTGTTGGGCGAGATTCTGCAGGTTTGCGATGCCCGACAGGACGGGCGCGATGTATTCTGTCCGCATGGCTGGCGGGATACTCAAGCGAACGGCTGAGGTCAAAACAAAGTTGTGTATCGCGCGGATTGCCTGCAGTTGATGTTGCGGTGGTGTTGCGTCCGCCCTTCCGCCGGTGACGTGCTTTGAGGGGTCCGGTCGGGGCGAATTCCTCCCAAAATCCGGATTTTGCTTGGCACGCAGCTTGGCCCACTGAACGGCGGCCGGCCGAGGCACCTGCCTGCGCCTGTCAGCGCCCGCCAGCGCCCGCCAACAGCGCGCCGTCCATTCTGAAACAGGGCAGGCAGATTGGCACCAGACTCCACAGCGGTGACGGGTCCAGTGTTTCAACCAACACCCGTTGCGATTTTTCCCGCTTCTCATTTTCCGACACTTTCCTCGGTTGCAATCCAGCAAATTGGGCGTGAGCCTCACACGAGATGCCATCCCGATTAACCAATCACTAAGAACAACACGCACCAAAGCACCAACTTGGGATTTGATCACCAAGATACCTATCGCCGGCCGCCAGTGCCGCTTGATTGGCGCAATCTGGCCCCATCCAGCAGAAGCTTGATCACAAGCGATAACGACCTACCAACTTGAGACGGACACCCTGGGCCTGTCGGCGTTCACTACCGGCACAGCAGGAGCCTCGGTCTCGGTATAACGGTAACCTAAACCGTGACCGAACTTGGCCGCACCCGGAAAAGGTTGTCCCCGTCGATTCCGAGCTTTCCGATACGGACGCAACAAACGGCCCGTTCCATCAAACAGTCACCAGAGTGTGATTGTGCTAGCAAATTCGCAGCAAACCAGCAAACATCCCTCATGAGATGTCTCACAACGGCCAGGCGCCCGCATTTCCCAATAGGGACCACATGGTCAGCGCCAAAGCTGCCACGTTGATTCTCAGGGGTGTCATTGCGACCGGCGAGTCCCCTATGACATCTATGGCAGAGAGGTCAGAAAAACAGCAGCCAGCAAGGGATCTGCATCAGATAACTTCGGCGCCTTCGACGACCCAAGGGACTCCCGAGATGTCAGCGATTATGGCCATGATGAAGGAAAGGGAAACGAATGCCGCCAAATCGAGGCGAAAGGGAGCAGTAGTTAGGTCGAGGGTTGACGATGAGCTGGCGTATCCTCCGAGCAAAAGACTCAAGAAGAACCAAACGGCGCCGGCCAAGGGAACTTAAGGCGTGTATACGGGCCTACCGTACGAAAATGTAGGGGCTGGATCTGATTAATATTGCAGTCCGGCAACAGTACTACACGGACACAGATCCGAAAGACTGACATCACGGCATACGAGGTTGACGGATCTGATACAGAGAGTGGGATGTATTTTGAGGAAAGATGGCAATGAGGTGGAAATATTCTCACGTCATCTTTTTTCAAGCACGTTACTGCTGCCTGTGACTGCTGACTGTGGAATGGAAATCATAACCATAAGTTGTTAGAGTTCAAGGGCTGGATCACTTGGCCCTCTGTCACGAAAATCAAATACTCGTATCACACTTGTGATAGTGCCCATTGCAGTACTCTTAGGCGTTAGCTGTCTCCTTGCGCTCCTCAGCTGGCATTCCGATCTTTTCCTCGGATGACATCTCATTTCGCTCCTGCTTGAGAACCAAATGGCGAGTATTCCTGGTCTTCCAGGCAGGTGTGCCAAGAAACCTGACAGCTGTAGTTATTGAAGTTAGCATGGAGGTCTCTCACTGCTCAGGTGAAAGCTACTTACCTCCTGGCTTTGAATCGTCAAATATTTCTTGCACCTCCTCTAGAGGCTTGTTTGCAGTTTCGGGGAAAATGAAATAAACGTGGAGGAACATAGCGGCACAGAAGACGGCGAATAGGACATATGTCTTCCACGTAATGTTGACAAAAGCAGGCGGGACGAAGTAGGCGAGTGCGAAGTTGAATGCCCAGTTTGCCGACGTGGAGAGGGCGACGGCCTTTCCGCGGAGGCGTAGGGGGTAGAGCTCTGGTGGATACGTCCACGATACCGGACCCCAGGTCGGGGCGAACGATGCGACAAAGAGGTATGTCGATGCAATGACTGCTTTGGCGGCAGGGCCCGAGATAGCCATTGACTCAGACTTTGACGGGAACTCGCCTGGTCTTGTGGGTCTTGAGTAAACGGCGAACAGTCCTGCATTAATACTTAGCCAGAGGCACATGAGGAAAGCGCCAACCAGGAGAGTAGGGCGGCGACCCCAACGGTCCATCCACAAGAGAGCAGGAACAGTCATGACCACATTTATGACGAACTGAATGCCGCTTGGAAGAAGCACAGCATTACCGCCTAGAGCAAGTAGTTAGTGCCTACTCCTCAACTCCAGAACTGCACTCGAGCTTACCATTGCTGTCGGCTAAACCGGCCATGGTGAAGACATAGGTGATGTAGTACATCTGTTTGAACCCATTAGCAAAGAACAAGAGAAGTCATCTCTTCGCAGCTTACCATAACATTCATTCCAGTGAGCTGCGACCAGATCTGGGTAAAAATGCCAATGAATGTACGATTCAACATCTTAGGCCGGAATAGCTCAAAATAGCTGACGTCTGCATTCGCCCGCTCAAACTCGACCATCTCCCGAATCTCGCCAAGTTCGCGATTGACCCAAGGTGAGTTGGGGTTACCCTTGCCGTGAACTAGAGTCAGCACACCCTTTGCTTCCTCCCAACGGTCTTTCTTGGCGAGCCAACGTGGCGATTCCGGGAGGAGCAGAAGGCCGAGAAATAGCAGGATAGCAGGGATGGCCTGGAGGCCCCAGGGCAGTCTGAAAGCCGCCTTGCCATTGATGTATGAACAACCATAGCAGATGAAGAACATGATTAGGATTCCCCAGGTAATCGCCCACTGCTGGAAGCCGACAAGACGACCACGCTTTGAAGGGGGCGCAAGCTCTGAGATGTAAACAGGGACCTGTGCGGAGCAGATTCCGACCGAAAAGCCGTTTATTATGCGGCCCACGACGAGCATCGGAATGTTGACAGAGGCGCACACAATGATGGAGCCGACAACCCTGTGACTCTATCAGCACTGCCAAACATCCCCCTTCACAGCGCAACACTCACCAAATCACAGCTCCGATCTGGATTGAAGTCTTACGACCAAACATGTCGGACAGGATGCCAGAAACCAAGGCACCAAGCCACGAGCCACCTGGCATCGCAGCCACGATACCTCCTTGGACGTCCTCGGAGGGGCCCATGCAGAGGCCATTTTCGTTGTGACCGAGCTGATTGAACTGGCAGAGATAGGCCTGAGTTGCGATGATGGCTGACATGGATGAAATGTCAAAACCAAAAAGCGCACCGCCTGATTGGTGTTAACGTGATGCTTTCATGTACCCGTGCCTCAGACCGAGCCCTGACAACAAGTAGCCGCAGCCGCAGCAGCAGCGTGAGACATTGTTGCCGCAGTGGGGCACGCAGCAGGGCAAAGACCTACCGATGACGGCGACGGCCGAAATGAAATAGATGTTGCCGACCTTATACATTTTGTTGGTGAAGGCACGAACGCATCAGGTGTGGTTTTGGGGGATGCGCAGTCTGTTAACCAGGCAGTGGACGGCTGTGCCAAGTGGCGGACGGAAGGAAGAGAAAGAGGGAGTCCCAAGTTTCAATGAATTGGTGGTGTGAAGGGTTCAGGCTTATAAGGAATGATGGCAGCTCAGTGTGTTGAGGTGGGGCAAGCCAGGGAGATTCAATGGGAAAGGTCGGTCGAAAAGGGAAAGAGCAGCCCAAGCCGCAGCCATGGGACTTTTTTCTCGACGCGTTCAACTTAACCTAGGTACGTACAGGTTTCCCTTGTTCCCAATAATTCACTGGCATGAGACCCTGCCGTACGAGGTTCTGGATTCATCCCGAGGGTCAGTGTGGCCCCGGATCCGACAAGCTTGTTTTCCCCGTTCCCCACAGCCTGGCTCCGGACTCGGGGCACCCTCACCAAGTTCTCATCAAGCCACTAGCAAGTAGGAGTCCTGCAAGAGGCTCATCCACGGGATCGCCTCGGCCATAAGCTTGTTTGCGTAGGATAGGTGCATCCTGGGAACAAGATCCCTGCTTGTGCATGCTTGAACAGGTTCGCCAAGCCAATCGTCGCGACGCGCAGGGTCCCTGGAAAGCTTCCGATGATCATTGCCCTAAATCAGGTGGTTGTCCGTAATCCAGGAGGGAGACACGAAAGGCACGTTGCACCGCAGCCACGCTTCACGTAGACGACTCCGGGAATTTCTGTTGAATGTGATTGCGGGTATGTCTTCAGCCCAGCTGACATCCTAGTGCACTAGATCCGTTCAACTTGGAATGCTCGGCGGCAGTTTTCATGCTGAATTCCATTCCCGTCCTCAAGCCGTCGCATGTGGGAACAAGCTTCGAGAAAACGCCTCCCGCACTTAGCGCATGCGGGAAGTTCTGCTGGTGAGGTCGGCAATCGGCACATGCCTGGGCTTGCAAGGGCTGCATGACGTCATACCACCATCCATCACAGCTCAACTGTCAAGTGTCAAGACTGCTCTGCTTGGATGTCGCCGTCTGAGAAGGCCCGATAATATAGGCCATACGAATAGATCACTGCTTTCTGGAGCGTTCCCCTTGCCTACTTGCAGTTGAATGCGCCCTCCTGCAACGGTAGTTAGTTGCACTGGCGACAGTTCCGTTTTCGCTTGGATACTCTCGGCTGAGACAATCTTGCACCACCCATCTCGCAAGAATACATTTATGTCCTGACCCGCCCATCCATAAACGTACCGTGGAGGAATGCACCCTTCGTTATTTAGAGATATGCAAGGCGCCCTATTGATCGAATGCAGCAAAAGCAGAGGTTTTGGGGAAGCTCAACGAGAGGGAGGGCAGTCCCTCCCATTCCTGCGAAGTGAGTTGCAGCGGGTGTCGGCGCAATTATTCCGGGCTTATGGAAAAGAGGACGAGACCCGGTGCTTGTAGCTTCCGTTATCTCTTTTTATCTGACTGGTTCACCAAATCGGCCCCGCGCCGGGGTGATGGGATACCAGGGCGGCCCTTCTCGCAACACCAACGCAGATTAGGGTCACCAGGACCTGCAACACCAAGAACCGAGTCAATCACTTGATTTAGGATCGATGTAGCGACAGAATGGGCGCGCCCGCGGGGTCGTAGGCGTGGTGATAGGCACATGAAGTTCTGACTGAGAGCCAGGGGATCTTGGATGCGTGGCTTTCCAGTGGGGAATATCGGTTGACATTTGTTCCGGTCCTATCGTTGCTATTGCTGGGGAACATTGATACCTCGGTGTAATAATGCGCCGTAAATCCCTTGCCAAAGGGAATCGAGCATCTTTGGGTTGGGTAGCTGAGAGCTGAGATCCAAGGTTCTGTCAAGTCATGAAAGAATTTCCAAGGGACAGGCCGCGACATCGTCAGCGAAGCGTACAGTTGGTGCCGGCCCGATGCCCCACTTAAATCGCGGGGAAGTCACATGTTCTCGCTCCTGCCCTTCCCTGAGACGCGTCAACCGTGCTGCCAATTGTCGACAGATTGAACACCGATGCGACCAGGAATCCGAAC
>Ga0247760_1000391_pt1 | contig 48755 bp, 58 predicted proteins | sample UWRJL171409R4_FD_179936 | JGI IMG/M metagenome (GOLD analysis project Ga0247760, IMG submission 179936) | Plant litter microbial communities from Arlington Agricultural Research Station in Wisconsin, United States - UWRJ-L171-409R-4 | ecosystem: Environmental > Terrestrial > Plant litter >...
CTGGACTCGGCGCGCTGCCACCCAACGGCGCACGTCGATGTCGAAATTGCGCTCGACACGGCGGATGCGATTCTGGACGATGCGCGGGGGGACTGGTGCGTTGGAGAGCAGGCGGAGTGTGGGGAGGGTGACGTTGCTGATACCGAGGGCGCGGACGGGATGGGGGACCAGAGCAGAGAGTGCTGTCCAGGCCTCGAGGGTGTCGGCTGGTTCAGGGAAGGGTGAGTGCATGATGAGGGCGTCGAGGTAGAAGGACTCGTCGGAGGGGTCTGGTGACAAGTTCTGAAGGGAGGCGGCCACCGAGGCGAGGATCTGGGAGGTGACGGTAGGTGTTGCTGGGTCGGAGGAGTAAGGCTCGTCGGAAGGGGTGTATTTGGTTTGGATCTGGGAAAGGGGTTAGCAAATATGTTTTGTTGAGGGTGGCGGGAAGATGAGGAGAGGTACCCAGAGGTCCTCGCGGGTTACGAGGCCGTCGCGAATGGCACGGCGGATGCCTTCGCCTGTGCCGGCCTCGTCGTAGTGGCGCTTCATGTGTGCTGTATCGATGCCGCGGAAGCCGGCCTTGATGGCTTGGTAGACAAGGTCGGCTGTGCGCTCTTTCTTCCAGGCTGTGCCGTAGAGCATCACGGGCATGGCGGCCGTGTGCGCCATGCGTGATTGCTGGCTCTCATTAGGAGCTGTGGACATGTTTCTGGCTGGCAGTGGTTCCTGGAGGCGGGCTTTACGGTGATGGGTTGATGATAAAATCCACCGACTGGTAGATGGCGATGGCGACGACGATGTGAGGTAATGGCTGGTTTCCTTTACGCTGGGCAGCAGTGCTTTGACTCGAGGTAGTACCCGATCCATTGGCCAATTAAAGCCGTGCTGGAGATCGGTGAGAACTGAGCGTTCTGGTGTAGGCTGCTGGGTAGGTACCTTCAATGTGCTGCTAGTAGTTGCCGGGAGGGGCTATGATCCGAAGACCCTGGGAAGAAGTGGCATTCAACGTGTAGTCATACCGCAGCACAGTCACCGAAGTACGGTCAGAAACCTAATAATTTGAGAAATAATACATCAACGATCATGGCGATTGGAATGGCAAGAATAAACAGCCCACAGAGCCTCAAAGACTACATAACCTACCCTGCGACGCTTGCTGCCACAGTTCTCTGTCAGTTATCAACCTAGCCGTTACCCCGCGGCGCTCAAACAGCGAATGAGGTCGATATCCGGCCCTGCCAGTCGGGAGCTGGGGAAGTTCGATCCGCAGTTCGTGCGCCACCGATACTTGAGGCAAATGCTGAGGCAGGATGGGAGCCGTGCTGATTCGCCTATTAAGCCTTGAGGTGGATTGCCCAGACCTAATTGCGGGAAGTTTGCCGAACGCTGTGTGTTTTGCTTGAGCGTTGTTTCGGCGATTTACCCGCATCGCCGTGGATTGCCCCGCCACGAACCCCAATAGTTGCTTTGGAGGGGAGGGGTAATGGAGATATATCTACGGCAGCTCCGTCCACGACGCATTCCGCTGCCCTGGCATTTCTAACCTTGGACTCTGAAATCAACTGCAGCAAAAGCTTCGCAACAAGACACACAGCGGCATCAATGGCGTCAACAACTCCGTACACGATCAGGTGGGGCATCATGGCCACGGGGTGGATTGCTGAGAGTGCGCTCCCCTCCTTCCTTCCTCACTCATACCCACGTTGAGATCTGTCGGAAACAGAGGAGAGGGAAATGAGAGAATACATGCTCACGTAGACGGCAGTGTTCAGCAAGGACCTTCTCACCAACCCTGCTGCCCGTGACGTGCACGATGTGCGCCACGAGATCGTCGCAGTCGCCTCGTCGAGTGCGAAAGATCGCGCTGCCGAGTTCATTACGAAGATTGACGGCCCGAGCACGGCAAAGACCTACGGCTCGTACCACGAGCTTGTGGCTGATCCCAACGTCGACATTGTCTATGTTGCGACGCCTCACAGTCACCACTTCCAGAACGCCATGCTCGCCCTCGAGGCCGGAAAGAATGTGCTTTGCGAAAAGGCCCTGACCGTCAACGCCGCCCAGGCCCGCAAACTAGTCGATAAGGCTTCTGAGAAGAAGGTGTTCTTCATGGAAGCCGTGTGGACACGCTACTTCCCCATCAGCATCCAGGTCAGGGAATTGGTGGCTTCAGGAGCGATAGGCTCCGTCTATCGTGCTGTTGGTAAGTCGGAAAGGACATCATTCGTGATATAGTGCTGGAGCTGACCACGAATAGCGGACCTGTCGTTCAACAGTGATGCGCCGGACGGCAAGGTTACCTTCAAGGACTCCCACCGGATGGTCAACATCGACTTGGCGGGCGGCGCTCTCCTGGATCTTGGCATCTATTCTCTCACATGGATCTTCCAGACTCTGTACCACCTTCAGCCCGAAGAGGAAAAGGAGTCGCCCAAAGTAGTAGCCGCCATGAACAAGTACCACACGGGAGCCGATGAGACGACCAGCATAATCGTCCAGTTCCCCAAGCACAAAAGCCAGGGGATCGCGCTTACTTCTCTCCGCGTCGGAACGGACGTGGATGGCCACAACAGCGGCGGCCCGGCGATCCGGATTCAGGGGTCGGGTGGCGAGATCCAGGTAATGGGCCCGGCGTACCGGCCGTTGCAGTACAAGATCATCAAGAAAGACGGCGGTGGCAAGGTCGAGGTGGTGGACTGCCCAATCCCGAAGGACCCCGAGCGTAACTGGGGCCACGGAATGTTCTGGGAAGCGGACGAGTGCGCCCGTTGTCTGCGCGACGGAAAGGTGGAGAGCGATACACTGCCGTGGAGCGAGAGCATCGTGATCATGGAGGTGATGGAGGAGGCTCTGAGGCAGGGGGGTGTCGAGTACCCCGAACTTATCGCAAGTGACGTCTACGATGCCCAGAGTCCCTTGAACACGGGCAAGAGATGAACCATGGCCGAGTTTGCCGCGCTTAGCTTGTTGTAGCACAGCAGCGGCGGCAGCAGTGTGCAACGTCAGCTATTATCAAGGACCCTTACCAATATGAGACTCGGGCGACCGGCAATTGAGGCGACAAGACGTTGGCGAGGTTGCACAGAAGCAAGAATGAGTGGTCGTTGAAATCTCGGAGATTTTCTTCAGCTCGGAGTCGATCTCAGCCCCCCTGGCTTAGCCAACCAGACGCTCGGATTTTTATCCCCGGTTCGACATCGTTCGGCGCACCCCTCTCCGCCGAAAGTGTGGTGTTTGTACGACCGTCAGCTGGGCCTTGGGTGATATTTGGCGCGGCTAAGATTTAATTCTTTTCCCCTGCACAGAAGCCTTCGGTAGTGCGAGCAGTTTGTACCCCTGATGATCCTGTCGATGTCGTCCACACCATGCCAAGACCGTTTGTCCAGATCCTTGGTCCTCAGCCCTGTCCACTTGCCCCGCCAGCTCAATGTACGTACCGTAACGAATGTACAATGCATTGTGCGGCGTCAAACCACAGCGCCTGTGAGGAATACGCGGGCCTAGTATTTGGCCGCTGGGCCCAAGCAGGGCTTTCGGGCCACACATCATGGTTTTTTCTTTACTGAAGAGCTGCGTTCCGAAAGACGAGGCGAGCGGCAGGAGAGAGAGAGCTACCCCGCCAAGTCGCTCGGCTTCCATGCCCCCCTCCCGTCGCCTCCCACCTAGCCACCTAACCTTAAGGCAACCTCGACATCAATCTACCTGACCTCGCCTCATCCTCTTCCCAATTCCTGCAAGCCAGGCGGTTTGCTCCGAGCCGGCCGAAGTGCATATCCCCTGCGCGTGTTCTTCTCCTGGGTGTGTGCCTAAAATTTCATTCACCCCACGGTTCGCGACGCACTCTGAGCACACGACACGACATACCCACGCATCGTCTGCGAAGACTTTTCACGTTCTCCGCATTAGAAATCAATCGGCAAGTGCGTCTTCTGCTTTGCTCTGCAGCCTGCAACCGTATGTACTGCACTGGCGGCTTCACAGTCACGATCAGCTCCGCTTCTCCACTCTTCCTCGGCGTGCATTTGCTGACTTCGCTGCCTGCAATGAACCAGCGGTCAAGACGTCCGCAGTTCCCTACCCGCACAACAGCCGCGGGGTGCGGTGTGGTGTCCGGCCTACGGTGCCGACCGCCTGTGGGGTGGGTTCGGTTGTGGCCTGGTGTGCTGTGTGCTGCGGCCTGACCGTCTTCTCGAAACTGTCAGTGACGGTGGTAGGCCAATCATCTCGGCCCAACTCGCCAACTTACCTCGATACCTACTTCCGGCGGAGAGAAGGTCAATTGGAAGCCTTGAGAACGCTCTTCCGTCCCGCCTGCTGCGCCCCCCGTTGGGCCTCAGTTGGTCCCTCGGTTTTTGGTCGCCGGTGTCTCACCCTCACCTCGTACCTACCCGACCCGACGTCACCACCCTCCTTTTGATACCCTGCCCAGCTGGCCCTTCCTAGCTACCCGAACGATGGCATCACTCCCATCCTCGTCAGCGGCTCCTGCCGTGGCAAGGCTGGCTGCCGCCGACGCCGCGGACCGCGATGCAGAAGCGAAGGCGGAGGCCTACGAGCGAACCCACGTCCATGGCGTGTACCAAGCCATCGCGCCGCACTTCTCTGCCACACGCCACAAGCCCTGGCCTGCCGTCGCCTCGTTCCTGCACGCCCAACCTCCAGGTTGCGTAGGGCTAGATGTTGGCTGTGGCAATGGCAAGTATCTGGGAGTAAATCCTGCCGTCTACATGGTGGGCTCCGACAGGAGTCCCGCGCTCGTCGCGCTTGCCAGGAGCCGTCTTGGGTGCCTAGGTGACGCAGGGGTCCAGGATGTAACTAAGACGCAGGGCGAGGCGATGACGGCAGATGCTACCAGCACTACTGCCGCTGCCGCTGCCGCCGGCAGCGGGGGGTCGATCCAGAGCGGTGGAGCGGCGATATCTGACGTTCTCGTGTCCGATGGGCTCTCGCTGCCCTTCCGCGACGGTGCTGTCGACTTCGCCATCTGCGTGGCTGTCGTCCACCACATGTCGACGCGGGCGAGGCGGCAGGACGCCATTCGGCAGCTCCTGAGATGTGTCAAGACGCGAGAGGCCGCGAGTGGCCATGTCCTGGTGTATGTCTGGGCACTGGAACAGGGAGCCAGCCGGCGTGGTTGGGACGAGGGCGGAGAGCAGGATCTGCTCGTGCCCTGGGTCTTGAAAAGTCAGACGCCTCGGGCTCAGAAGAGAGGCCCTCGGGGCCAAAAGACCAACAAAGATGACGTCTCGGTCGCCACTAAAGGCGGTGAGCCCTCGGCTTCCACCGCGCCGTCAGGAGAGAGCGCAGGAACGACAACAGGGGGCGTGAGCAACAGTGACCCTGTCTTCAAGCGCTATTACCACCTCTACCGCAAAGGTGAACTAGAAGAGGATGTGTTGGCAGCGGGGGGTGTAGTCATCACCAGCGGCTATGAGAGAGACAACTGGTGGGCCGTGGCCGCCAATGGCACCCCGTCTTGAAGAATAAAATACAGCCGTAACAGGGCAGCATCTCTTCCAACTGGCCGCGGTGACGAGAGCCCCCGGTCGAATTGCATTCCCGCAAGCGTGACTGGACGGGTATTTTTGCTTTTGCGGCACGGTGAGTCTAATAGTTTGGCTCGCTTCTGGCTGCTCGCTCTCTCCTTCTATCAAGGACATTGGACTGTCACAGTCACACCTCGTCACCTATCAACAACAGAAGGTCAACAAAAAAATATGATCATCACTCTTTTCCCTTTCCAGTCCATTCGTTCCCAATAACCCTGTTTCACACACCGCCTCCAGCCTGAAAATGCCAATGAGCCCTTTGCCCCCTGCGGTTTTGCGCCCCGTCCCGTCCCATAGTTTTCTCTACGCTGCCGCCTGCCGGCCTGCCCACTCAGCCCCGTCTTCAAGTCTCCAACCAACTCCCCTTGTTTCGCCCCTTTCCAGTCTCACACTCGGTTGTGATGAAGCCAAGAAAAGCGGACCACCGGACTCCTTCAAAGCCAACAAGCCAATTTTTTAAGTTGAGAGTTGAGAGACATAGACCCCGAGGTTTTTTTGTAGTAGTGTAAAAACAACAACAAAATAGAGGATAATGATGGATACTTTTTTTTATTCTCATCGCCGCCGCGCCGCCGCCATGAAACCACAATGTAAGAGTAGTCGGAGACATACGACAGACGAAAGTAAGAAGAACAGAAAAGTAACAACAGAACAGGCTAGTAAAAAAAGTAAAGTCCCCTAAAAACAACAGGCAAGAAAGATATCTCTTCGCCTCCGCGAAAAACCCACCAACATCCTCGTCGTCGTAAGATTGTAAACTATGTCGTAACAAAGACCCAAAGAAAAAGGTAGCAAGGCCCCAAAATCCAAGCAAAAACCAAAGTCCACATTGCCATCATTGCCATACCACGCTACCAACACCCCCTCGTCGTGAAGTGGTTGTCTGGTATCTCCATCTCTATCAAAGTAGAAGAATTCGTTTCCGTTTCAAAAGATGTGTGTGTGTGTGCCGAAGAAGAGGACAAGAGAGTGGAATAAAACATGACAAAGTAAGTTACCCATTCCACCCCGTCCGATTCCACCTGGTGTTTCCCGTTTTTCGTTTCTTCCATTCCATCATCCATCCATCCCATCCTGTCCTTTCCCATGCTCCTCTTCCCCCCGTCGCTGATGCAATATGTGTAAGAGAGAAGTCGAAAAGAAAAAAAAGATCCAGATCCAGTTTCGTTTTGCACGTCGTCCTGTCGTATGTAATGTAGCATGTGTGTGGTCGTTCGTATGTATGTATGCAGGGTAGTAGATGGGGGAGGGGGGGGACGAAAAGGGCAAATCCAGACTTTGCCAAAGCGACGCCAGCAGGTACTTGTTGTGTGTAAATGGGGGCTTTCCAAAACTCATCCGGGACTCCGTTCTCCGATCCATTGAACATTTTTCTTTCGCTGCGCCACCACCAACGCCGTCTCTCCCAAATGCCCGTTGTACAGTTCGAAATGCTCACGCTCGCCTGTTATATCGACGCCCTCCCTTCTTCTTTCTTCCAGTTGAGTTCCTATTATGTAGTGGTTATGGGGGAAACGGGGCTGGCCGATGTGTTATAGGGCCGGTTGCCTTCAGTCAGGGGTCGTGTCGATGTCCGCGTCCGTGCCGCATCGGTCCCAACGCAGGAGGGTCTATTTCGTCCTGGCGTGGGTGGAAGTGTCGGCGTCGGCTGGCTTCGCGAGATCCTGACTCGGGACTTGCTCGCCGCTTTGCGCTCGCTGGCTCAAGAGGCGGGTAGGAGGACATGGATGGCAGAAGAGGGCCGGGGCTGGCCGTGGCGCTATGGACCGGGCTCTGGCTTGGGACGCCAACTGAGTACGCGGGCGTACTGTAAGGACTGACGCCCGTTGTCAACTCAGCCACGCTTGGCAGGAGACCGCCTCTGCCCTGGCTAATGTTTGCCGTCTGGATCGGCGCAAGACCAAAGCCGGATCCGGGCATTCCGTAGCCGAGTTCGTTTGGATCAGGTTGGTGTCCGTAGGGAGGCCTCGGAGGCACGCTTTCGCGCCGGGCTGCCAGCGGGCGCCCACCCGGCAGGGGAGGCGGTATCAGCGGCGTGCCAGGGCCACGGCCGTACCGCGGGGACGGCATACCGGCAACGTCGCGCGGTATGCTTCCCTGGGACTGTGAGTGGTGGTGCCCTCTCGAAGGTGATAGTCGTTGCGGGCCTTGCGCTTCGGCGCCTGTCATATTCAGCGAGAATGGAATTACGCCGGCGCGCCTCGCCATGTCGGCCTCGCCGAGTTGCCAATGCATCGCCTCGGCCGCGCGCCATGGAACCTGCATTTCTTCGGCAACTTTTGCCCACATCTCGGGTTTAAACCTAGGAACCGGTTAGCCAGAATGCCCGCAAGTGTCCTCAGGGGCTAAAGTCGGCGGCGGTATCAGCGTCGCACTTACCTCTCGTAAAGGCGCGCGAGTTTGTTTTTGCGCTCTTCGTCCCACTCGCTGCGACGCTCGAGGTAGTTTTGGTAGTGGAGGCGGCAGCTGATAGAGCTGCGACCCGGCAGGCGCTTCGAAATGTCGTCCCATTTCATGCCGCTCCCGCGGAGCTCGATGATTAGGGCGTCCTCCTCGGGCGACCACTTGCTCTGCTTCTTTGCCGGCGACTCGGACGTATGCGGCGGCATGCTGCGCTTTCCGCTACTGCCGCTCCCAGGGCGCGACCCAGGGCCTGTCCCGGCTGTGGCGATTTGCCCTAGACTGGCCGCGGTGGGACCGCCGAAGCTCCCAAGAGGAGCTCCGCCAACGGGTCCAACACGCGGGGACGGCACGGCAGGAGCTACGGCGAACGATGCCGGTGGTGGGCCGCCCCGAGGCGCCGGCGCCGCCGTAGAGGATGGGACAGCGGTTGTTGGTGTATGGTAGGTAGGAGATGCCGGGGACTCATTTGAGTCGGAGCCCTTAAGGAGTGAGGCGATATCCACGATGACGGTGTCTCGCTGGACTTTGCCTAGAAGGGCAGCGCTATCATGGGCGCCGAAGCTGCGCGCCCTGGATGGGATCTGCCTTCCAGCGAAGAGAGTTTGTGATGACACTTTGAGGGCGAAAGGCTCGAGCCTTTCTCGGTCCAACAAGTCGAGTAGGTTAGGCAGACAGGAGAGAGGTCAGCCAGCAGGCCGAACGAGTGACTTGCGCGCGTGTGTGAGATAGCAGCAGTGGTGATATGTTAGTCTTCAGAACCGATTTTGTTGCTGCCGACGTTGAGGAGATCGGGGAGGGCTGAACACGGCGTAGCTCGGGGCTCGGGGGTCTTTGAAGCTTCGGAGGCGCGTAGGAAGGGCAGGATTAAAGGGGTATCTTTCTACCGAGGGAGACAGGGAGCTTCTGGGACGGGCAGCTGAAGTAGGAGCTTTCAACAAGGCGTGTCTCGTGTTTTATATGCACATGATTGGCGCCTCTCCAGGTACCCGCCCGCCAATGAACGGGGATAAGTCGAGCTGATGAGGCGAAGACAAGAGGATTGGGAGGGCCGGCGGAAGGGTACGTTGGTCAAACTAGTCTGATAATGTGCCTGGTAAGAACAGAGAGCGACCTTTCCATAGTCATAGTCCCCTCCAGCGGCGGGATGGAGGCAGTGGGCAGGGAAGGAGCAGGATAGGCTCGGGAGGACGCGCTCCTGCAGATTGACAGTGGGATAATAAGGAGGGAAATAAAAATTTGTTCGATGACGGCGTGCCTGTTCAAGCAGCTGAGCCTAGTGGGGGACAGAACCAGGGTCCGGGTCGCGGCCGAGAGCTACAACCTGAACAAGGACGGCTTTAAAGATGGAATACTAAGAACAGGACAGAACGGCAGCCATCCGGGACTGTACAGACAGCCTGGGTGTGGTGGTGTAGATGGATGGGCTGGGCCAGACGACATGACGACCAGGGAGGGGTGGCCGCGGGAGGGGGTGTGCCCAAGCAAAAGTGTGGAGTGGAAGAAACAGAACAAGGGCTGTGGATGCGCGAGGTCAGGGCGTGGATGTCATGGTAAGGATCCTCAGTCTTAATGGGTTCTGGCTTTGCATAGGGCCTGGGCAGCCTCCGGAAGGGAAGGCCAGGCAGGGTCTCTACCCATGCTTGCCTGCCAAGCACCGGCAAGGTAACATGGCCTGTCAGATGCGATCGTACCGACAGGAGTTGCTGCGTAGAGATGCTGGAGAGAGCATCCGCAACCGCGAGCAACGAGACGCACGCCGTGGTTCGGAACGGAGCCGCTCAACTTCGGTTGCGGATGCCAGTCGCAACATCGCTGCGCGGTCAAGACCCGGCACTACTGCGTGGGATAGGCACGCCTGCCGGGAAGCCCAGCGACGGCAGTCGAAGCAGGGCGAGCTCCCCTATCCGCTCGCGGGTGGAGAGCGACGATGGGGATGAGGTAGAGGAGGAGGAGTAGGGCCGGAGCCTATGCCCCTGGTCGAGAAAAAGGTACCACCTTCTCTCGGCCCCAATCCCAAATTGCCCATTGACGTAAGCTTGGTGGAGGGGTCTTCGGTGAAGAGGGAAGAGACCGAAAGAGACGCTACGAACCCAATACCGAACCATGATAATTGAAGCTGGCGTGCCGACAGTTGGTGTCGACCAGGGCAGTTTGACCACGACTTCATGCATGAGCTGCGCAGAAAGGCAAAGTACCTACCGCATCAGTTTCGATGGCAACCTGTCTGGTTAGGTCGGTAGCGCTGGGCTCCCTCCCGCAAAATGCCATGTCGATGAAGCAAATCATCAATTGTGTGGCCAAGACAAGGGGAAGGCGGATCATGTCTTCAGAAAACAGGTGAGGGAGGGCCCCACGGCCGAGGGAGGTGGTGGTCACCGCAACCGGTCGGGTCGAAACTCGGTAAGGCTTCTAGCAAGTTGGGCTCGACCGGTTTAGTTCCTTCAGGTCTATTTTTCTTCATCTTTGAATTTTTTTAAACCTCTCCTCAGCAGCCTGGCAGCCACCCACCGCCTCACGCGATCTGTCGGTAGACCGGGACTTGCGCGCAGAATGAACTGGCGGGAGGTGCAGGGCAGGGCCGGGCGTCAGCCAAGTCTCTCTGCATCTGCATTATCCCAAACCCCGGCAGGGCAGAGACAAGCAGAACGCTTCCACGACATACCAGAGACGTGGGAAGTACGCAAAGGGACAGCAACGACGAGATGAGTGGCCGAAGTAAGGCAAAGTTGCATGGGCGGAGCAGTGTGAAACTGGTCTGCAAATGCCTGGAGGTTGATCGGAGTCTGAAAGGCGGGCTTGTGAGGTGGATTCGCGAACGGTGAGGGGGAGCGCAGCAAATGGACCATCCCCATTTGAGATTTCTCCTCCGATGTTTTGCGACCCTGGCGGTTTGGTTTCGATGGCCCGGCTAACATCGTGTGTTCTTCCAAGCCGGCCCACGGCTTGGCCTGCGAGACAAGGACTCGAAAGTTCGGTTCACCCGATGCGGAGCCCCAGACTGAATCAACCCATAACCCATTTGGGCCCATCTGGCGTCGTGCATCACAAAGAGCCAGATCGGACCGGGAGACAATGCTACAACGAGGGTTCGTTCCTTGTTCGCCATCCCCGTCCACGCGAGTCCACGGACCAAGGGAGACGCTAAGCCTACGGAAAGGAGTCCGCACGACAAAAGGAGCGGCGCGCAGGCTCGCTTCGATCCGCCCTCCGGCTCGCATCTGTGGTCCGGGTTGCACATGGGTTTGGCTGAGCCCCAGAAACCTGTGCGGTCAATGTGATATCAGCCGCTTTTGGAGCGCGACAGCCTCCAGACCCTGCAGGCGCCGTTGATCTTTCTCTGGGGAATTCTGGCTTTAAACGACCCTCTGTGCGCGAAATGGGAACTCAAGATTGCGTCTGTTCGCCTGCCGGATCCTAACCGGACGCCCCAGTCTCGATGCTACAGTGGCTGCTGGGGTCGGAGGTTTGGCGCTCCAAAGCATTGCATGCATGATGGATCGTGGGAGCATTGAGCCCCTAGCAGCAAGAGGTTCAACTGATCTTGGCCAAACCGTTGCAACATGGCCATTACGAGACGACAGGGGAGGGCATCGTTAAACGGCCGACAGTGCGCAAAAAGCCACCTGAGCCACCAGCGGCACCGTCGCCGAACCCACAGCGAGAAAGCCAAACAGTTGCTTGGGGACTCGACGTCTGTGCGCTCGGGACTTGTCGCTCGCCAGCCCACATCACACAGTCTTTGTCAGATGCCGCCTGTCAGGCCCGTTGTTTGGCGGGGTTGTCGACCAAACACTGCGCAACAATGGGTTGTCAGTGTGCAAGCCATCAATGGGCTCTTGCGCTGGAGGAGACGGCGCAGCTTTGATTGTCAATGCCGGCCGGAGATTCATCCCAGGTCGACATGCTGCTCTTTCACGCCTGAATTTCCAACGAACTGGCGGTCAGCTCGCTCTGCATCGTCCTTCCCCCACACCGGGATCAGGGCTGCTGCGGAACAGCACCCTCGGCAGGTCGATCATGAATCGCGTTTCCCCTCTCCGGGGCTCTTCTCCCTACGATCTGAGAGGTGCCGGTGCGGAATCCCAAACCCGGGCGGTGACTACTCCGCTTGCTGCGAGTCGTTCTCCAGCGATGATGGGCCACGATTGACCCCTCACAGCGGGTGCATGGCCACCCCCAGGTCCTCTCTTCTCCATTCCCGTCTTTTACTTCTGCCTTTTCCGCAGAGAATGGGCCTCCACGGCGATCATTTCTTGTCTGTTGCGAGGGCAACCGTTCGCGGCCCCAACGCTGGTGAGGAAAATGCGCCAGGCCCGTGTGGCTACGGCTCAGCCTCGGCGATGTGCAACCAATATTCCCCTTCCCTCCGTGTGGCGCTCCCAGAGTGTCACCTACACCACCTACCTATAACGGACAAGCTGATATAGTTGATTTAACCCGCGAGTCTCGCTGTTCATGAACAAACGGATCTAAATCTGCGCTTCTATTGTGCTTCCAGCACCGTTAGCGAGCAGGGCTGTTGCATGTCTCGCATGCCTTTCAAGGATACGGACATGTGGGCTCAGTAGGACCGCATGCTCGCAGTGGGTGTGTATTGGGGCGACAGATGAGCAGGGATATCTGCAAATATGACCGGGACCATACTACTGTTCAAGTGTCAGGCGCGTGACCGACCGGTGACGAAGCAGCGAACGGTCAAGGAAGCTGAGGAAACGACGTGGGATGCCGGCAGATCGCCGTCGGCTTGTTTCGCTGTTGATGCCCGAACAAAGCAACGAGCGCCCTCCCAGTATCCTTCGTTTGTTGGCGCTCAGTCAATCAACGCCATCGTGTCAATGGTCCCAATATTGCAGCCGCCATGACTGCATATAGGCGTTTGCGTTGACGTGAAAGTGGCTAGTCGATCTTGAAGCAAATATTCCTCGGCAGTCTACTGTTTCGCCAGCTGGGGTATCAAACTGTTCGCTAAGCACAAGTCAAGTGAGATGAACTGCATGTGTGTCGTTTTCTTCGCTTTTACCCTTAGGGCTCGTCTGAACCTATGGGATCGAGCAGTGCGGCCTCGGTATCGCTAGCTTCTTCTTTCGTCCGCCGCCTCTCCAAGTCATTGGCCAGCGTCACGATCCATTCGACAAGGCGCTGTGGACCACTAGGGTAGTGGGAAATGTACTCCTAGCTGTCGTGAGGTGAGCGACTTTGCTGGCCTTGCATACATGGCTTGGCTCTGTGCGTCCGCCATCTGTAAATATCCTTTGCGTGCGCTGGCTGCCGGCGGAACAATCGGTGTACGTATGAAGTACAATGTACATACCGCCGCTCGTAGCTCTGGTTGCAACAGAGAAGTAGATGACGGATGCACTACTTCCTAGGCGTTGTGTCAGAGTGACAGTAAGAAGACGTCAGCGAGCTCTCAGTCGTTGGGAGATGCTGGCGCGTTGCAAACCGCGTCTGTTCTCCGGAGGTAGCGATGGCAGCAAGTAGGGTAATTCGCATCCCGACCATTCTTGATGCCAGGCGATGGAGGTGGTGGTGTTAGCCCAAAAAAGCGCCTCATCTGCGCGCCATGTACCCCACGGCCGCCTGTTAGACACACTCCCCAAGCCGCCCGGCCAGAAACCCGGTCAAGAATGACGACTTCCCGCCTCCAGCCCCGTAAAGCGGAATTCGACAGACAAAAGATTGTCCGGCAACCCAACGTGGCGGTGAACGGCTGAGATCTTGGGTCGCAAGCATGCATATCATCTGTCGCCCGACAGACAATGTCGAGGCCATGTCCTTGTTGTGTTTTGACAGCACAGAGCGAAACTAAGCAATGCAACGACGGGAAGACAATCACCCTCCCTTCCCGAACTGCAAGAGTAGGAAACAGCCCAGCCCGGCATGACGAACCAGTGCGGACTGTGCGCTCGAGTGTCGGCGGTCAATTCCACATTCAGAGACCGCCATTGATTCTTCCAAGTCTCGTGGGTGCAAACTTCGCAAGGGTTGTAGACGACCTGACAATGGCATTTGCGGGAGGTGGCTTGGGTGGCTAAAAGGCGTTTTCGGCCGCTCGTGGCAGCCTTGCCGCTCTTCAGCGATTGTCTCGAGGGGTAGCGTGGGCAGCCCGATGGGGAAGCTCAGCCACGGAGGAAGTACAAAAAGAAGAATGACTTGTCACCAGGACCTGCAGCGAACCTTCAGTCTGTGTTTCACCTATCGTTCATCCGTTTGCACGGAGCGAGACTGAGGGTGCTTGTGCCGAATCGGGGCACGCGGATTCGGGCATCGACATTAGGCAATTGGGGCCAATGGCCAGTGAAGGGAGTGAGGCGTCGTCTATCGGAAAACAACGACAGCATTGTTGTGAGGGTGTCCGTCTTGCAAGCAGGCGGCCGAGGAGATGCTGGCCAGTAACTTCTTCTGACGGCGTTTGACTTCAGCTTTCCGTGAGTATTCGAGGCTGGTTGCATCTGGCTGCATCGATGCCGCAAGGGCATGCAATCGAGTTCCAATGACACGGTTCCTTGACAAGGGATTGCAAACGGAGAGGTCCAATAGAGACTGCCTGCTAACTCCTGATCCGAAGCCCACGGGTAGTGTTGCTGATTGGCCAAGAGGTCAGGCCCAAAGAGAGCAAGCAAGCATCCTTTACCCCGGCGTCGGGATCGTGCAAACGGGCAAACTCCTCCAGGGGATTTGATGAACGAGAAGGGCCTGGTGTCTGAAGAAGATTGGAATCATGTGGTTGCTGGGGGACAACATCAGGTCCACCTGGACAGTGCGCTGTAGGACTTCCTTGCTGTTCGATAACCACCCGCAATTCGAGACAGGTACCGATTCTGATGCCATGGGGCCGGCCGCATTCTTTGGGGGAGTAATTCAACAAAAGCTCAGTAAGGTCCTCGGGAATAGGTCAAGAAGGCACGTAGTGTGCCTAAAGCCCATGGTAAATTAGACCCATCATGATGTTAGGTAGGCATGGAAGTTTTCTTGTCGTCTGTGGAAGCCGTGCGCGGACACCTTCGTCTGACCGACACCATCGTCCACATGGCATAAAGTAGATTTTGATGAGTTTGTGGAACAGCGGGAACTGGAGAACAATTGCAGAATGAATTCAGAGCAGCAGATTTGGTCACGGTAACCCGAAACATTCGCACTGTATAGCGGGCTGAGCGGCTCCACACTAGTTAGGCTGTGGCTGGAATATTGTGGCTGGATGTTACCAGTTCCTTCCTTGACTTCACGATTCCATGGCGACGATATGGATCCGTGACTTGTAATTCTTTGGACCCTCTCGGCTTTTTTGCAGTATAGTGGGGCTTTCAACCAGGACATAGACATTTCTATACGTCGGAACCGAGCGACATCTATTATTGCAAGAAGAGGAGTCGCAGGGTTGGTGCTGGTGTTGGGCTGCCCTTTGGTGGGGTCCACTTCCTCAGCTGATGAGCAGGCAGCTAATGATTATCACCAGGTTGCGACTACAGACTCGCGAGGACCGTACTCTAATCTATCAACACTTATTCTCTCAGGATGGCAGACGTTCCGCTGTACGTTATCGCGGAGTTCTCGTCGTCCGAACGGCGTATCACACCATCATGGTCGATTGCACAGTTGAAGGCCAAGTTGGAGCCCATCACCGGCATCCCCCCTTCTTGCCAGGTCATCACTCTCAAGACGGCGACGAACACGGAGATCCCTATCGTGGCGTCTACGACTGAGGAGAGCACCTATTTGTTCAACTTTCCCCTCTCGCCGTACGCTGAGCTACACGTAAGTCTTCGATTATCATGTCTGCGTTTTCCCTTATTCCATCATCTGCCCTCCACGGCGCATGAGCTCTCGACAGTATACAACAGCGGAATATGGATGGCGGCTTTTGTTGTCTTTTTCTTTTCGCTCACGATGCGAAGGACCGAGTAGCTCTCGGGGATCAAAGTGCAGCATGAGATATTCCAGGTCTCATTTCTACCAGGCTAAGCCCCTCCCTTCCAACCTTGTTCTGGGGAATATTTCAGAAAAGCACACTATTTTATGCGGTCTCCTCTCTTTAGGGGCCTTACGAACTGAAGTCCTACCCTCCCCTCAATAAACTTGCTCCTTATTACGCCGGGCTGAGGCGCCCTCGCAGTTCCGTCGATAGCAGGCTTGGACCGTGAACATTCAACTGATTCACCTGGGTAGATCTTTGATACTCGGCCTACAGCTGCAAGACCCAATTTCACAAGTTCTGTTGGTGTCGACAAATATGTGTTGCCAGAGGATGAATATGAGAAAAAAACCGACTCAGTTCTCGCATGGAAGAAGGCACAGAAACTGGGACGCTTCGACCCAGGTGCTCCGAGCCACGAGCAAGCCAAGGTTGCGGCCATCGCCCAGGAGATCGAATCTCGAGGAATCGCTGTGGGGACGCGGTGCAGAATTGGCCAAGACGACACGAGGAGGGGTGTAATCAGGTATGTGGGCGAAGTCAAGGAGATCCCTGGGGGTATTGGCTCCTGGATTGGCATCGAGTTGGACGACCCGGTGGGCAAGAACGATGGAAGTATTGGGGAAAGCCGATACTGGGGAGAGCCTTCAGAGGTCAAACGGGGAGTCTTTGTCAGACCGGAACGGGTCGAAGTTGGCGATTGGCCTATTATGGATGACCTCGAGGACATGGAAGAGATCTAGATGATCGTACCGCTGTGGAGATTACAGCATCCTCCCACTTCGACCTCTACGCGCGGCAGGCAGGTCAGTGGTTTTGGTTTCAGTAATGCGATTTATTCCACCGACACGCTATGGTGTTCTAAGTACAGCCCCTACAAGAAGATGCTGCAAGAGCAGGCCACTTGCAAAACTGAGGATCGAGACAATGTCGTCAGACACTGCCGGGCTATTGGTATTTGTCTGACACGCTCAGGTTCGCCTTGTACGGTCTCGTTACAACAGCACCAATCACGAAAACAACCAGCACATTCTCAGCAACACACGAGTTTCCTTGATGTTGTTTTGCGGTCGTCACGGCAATTTCGCTCGACAGAACATAGATCTCAATCTTACATGCAAGTTCGTCGAGATATATTGTCATTCTGAAGAGAGGGCACCGGTGATGGAACAAGCAGCACGAACTCACATCATCATGTCGCTTGTCTTGCCTCATCTTTGGCGTTTTCAGTACGACTTTCCTCCCCGGGAACCAGTTCATCGTGCGGGTCGCGGAGAGATATTTATTTGGCCTTGGGATAGGGGAGTCCTCAGGCGAAGGGCTCGGAGAATAATCTCGCCCTATTAAAACAACTGACGATTGCTCCATCAACTCTCCGAAAAGACTTTGCCGATGTTTCCGAGACGTCCGGCCTCGGTACAGAAGCCGATAGGGACGATGGACAAACGAGTCACATTCTTTCCGAACAAAATCGGATCTCTGTCGGCTTGTAAGGTTGTTGGGGCTCTCGGCTTGCATTGAGCCGCAGGAACTGGGCAAGGGTTTGTCACAGTCCGCGTGTGAGGCCCACACATTTTTGACAGGGAGGCCGGTTACCCCTGGACGCCCACGACACTTCACCCGCAATAGGGAACAAAGGAGAAGCACGACGCGAATTCTATTTTATCTCCAATCAGAGCTTCTAAGGTATGATTTGGGATTCCATGTAAATCTAGAGACCTACATCCGCCGTGATTTTGTGAACTGACCATTTTGCTGGGACCGTCTTGGGATCCCCAGCTTGGCTGCATGGACAAAAACGAATCTGTAACAGCGAAACACTTGTCGTCGAGACATATGAACGTGTTTAGGATCTGACACTCAACCGGCAATCATCACAGCATGCATCAGGGGACTCCCCAGATGATACAGAAATGTTCCGAAGCAGCCGAGTGAAAATCTACGACAATCTGCGGCGACTAAACATTGTTTTGAGGAGGGCTCACTGCTATGAATCCCGAATTGGGACGGTCCCAATATGCGCGATGCCGCTGTTGCATATGCCCCATCAGATTGTCGCGGCGCGACGTGGTGGAAACCAGGAAACCAAACTCGCCAACGATGGAATATGGAGACTGTTGAGACTTCCGTTCGGATGGCCGCCCGCCTGCTCCACCAACGCCGTCTCCATCAACCCACATCCGCCCCGGAGGACAACCGCTAGAAGCAGGCCCACCGTCAGACAGAGGCTTGGGTCCCGCGCTGCCCTCGGAGTTTTGCGTGTTGCTGCGGAGCACGTCCGCGGAACAACTCCCAGGTTGCTCAAATGCAATGGCAGCTAAGCTGTCTCTAAATTGCCGGCTTTTTCCACACGCCTCGCCCATTGATTGACATGACGTGCTTCAGGCGAATTCCGCTGCAGCGCAAGGTGATCGCCAGCACGAGCTGCGAATTGAAAACGCAATACACAGGGCAGCGCCGCTCTGGGCAGCGAGCGTTGCTGGTGCTTTAATCCAAAGGTGGCGCTAAAACAGTTTCAATGTCTCAGGTGTGGCCCAAAACACCTCTTGGACAGATCCCCTCTCCATGCTCCCAAGCCCTCGTGCTCCCTGCTTCTTGGCTTCCTGGCCTACTGTAGTTCACCTTCAGTCGTTGTCAATCGCCATCAGGACAGGCATACCCAACCTTTCGCCGCGAACAAAGGTTGCGGAATACGCATCTGCTCGTCAGTTGTTCGGCAGCTCCTTCCGAGACGTGCCCGTCGCATCGTCTAATTGCTTGGCTGCGATACAGGGGTACTTTGGTGTTTGCAGAGCCCCGGCTCTCGAAACCCAGTACCTGCCTAGCTACCGCCCCCTCGCCGCTCCCTGCTCGTCGTGCCCGTTTCCGAGTGGGCCAAGAGCTCCCAAGACGTCTTCGTTGTCAACCAGCACTCGTGCCCGTCCTGCCATTGCTCCAGTACCCCCGTCTTAGCATATTCCTCTTGTCGATCAGAATCCAGAAAACCAAGGCAGTCAGGCCAGAGCCGTGCTGCCGGGCGAATTGAGATGTGAGGCCCGGCCTGCTAAACACCCACTTTTCCTTCTCCTTCACCCCTCGTTCGACCCTTTACATCCGGTCGCTCTCCCCACCACCGGAATCGAAATCGCCCATTCGAGGCTTTCCTTTCCAAACAAACCTTCCGCCTTCGATTTCAGCACGCGAAACGCGACGTCGACCGTCGCCGGTGCTGGGCCAGAAGATGGCTTCGCTACTGCTGTTGCTCCTCGCTGCTACCCTGGCCATCCTCTCCCTTGTGTCTGCCGAAGATGCCACCGTCAACTGGATGCCGGAGGTTCCCGAATGGCAAAAGGACACGATCATGCGCCTGCAGCTCACGGCACCCTCGGGGGAAGCCGTGCCTTTAACTTATCGCGTCTATCCACTAACAAAATCACTGGGGCTCAACGGAAGCGAGGTCGAAAGAAAGGTGAGACGAGGATGAGCTCGTACGATTCGAGAATGGATCTGGTTCGCTGACACTCAAATCAGGCGGTAAAAATCTCGGGAAACCTGGTGTTCGCCGACTCGGACAACTTCGATGCCCTCAACAAGTCGGAAACCATTGCCTATGTCTCGTGCGACCGCCCTGATTCCAGCGAGGTCGTCAATATGGTCATGAGCATGACCGATACCATCCGCGCCATCCTTCTCTACAGCTTACGAGGAAATTGCTGTGGCCTCCAAGGATCAAACTTGAAATTTAACTCTATTTTTACGATGGGAGATGCCGAGGAGGCCAGCGACACATTGAACACCACTAGGACATCCGAGGGCATTGTGCGGGCCTCGATCGCGGGCAACTGGTCGATGGCGAAGTCGGACGACGACGATCCTCAGGGCGGGAGCAACTCGGCGGTTGCGATGAGTATCTTGTACAGCATCACTGGCCTCATCACCCTCTTGTTTCTGGTCATTATCGCGACCGGCGCAATTCGTGCGCACCGGTACCCGGAGCGCTACGGACCGCGGTCCGGCTACGGTGGCAGACCCCGACAGAGCCGAGCCAAGGGTCTGGCGCGCGCTGTGCTTGAGACAATCCCCATCGTAAAGTTTGGAGACCCAACCCCGCCGAACAAGCTGGATCCCGCATTTGAGCTGGAACAGCAACAGTCCCGCTCATCACCAGATCTGTTGGCAAGAGCGAGGTTATCAGCGATCCCAGAAGAGCCACGAACCCCTAAGAACCTGCAAAAGGATACCACCCCCAAACCGGCCGCGATCCCAGAGACCACGACAATGACCACGGTAGGCCAAAGCCTCGACAGTGCTCGTCCGGTTGGTGGCGATGCTAGACACGGGCCAAACCATGAGCATCTCGGCTGCTCGATTTGCACTGAAGATTTCCTTGTCGGCGAAGATGTACGAGTCCTTCCATGTGACCACAAGTTCCACCCGACTTGTATCGACCCTTGGTTGATCAACATCTCCGGGACTTGTCCATTGTGGTACGTTGTATAAGTCCCCCAAACGCACACAGGTGCTTTGCTGACAGAATTCCTCATCAAGTCGCCTTGACCTTCGACCACAAGGCGAGAAGGGTGCTGCTGATGGCCTCGATGATCAATCACAATTAGCCCCACCGCTAGCAGCAGAGTGGAACGAGCAAGATGGGCCCAGTGTGCTAGGTCGTGAGCGAAGGAGGTCATCACGTCTCCTTGATTTCCACCGGCTGCGACAGGCGTCCGTGGAGGAACGCATCGAGATCCTCCGACGACATAGATCCCAACAGCAGCAGAATGTGTCCGGCACACAAACAGCCGGTGGCGACCCCGAGGAGCGAGGCCGCAGAGCGAGACTGGCCGACCGGCTTCGAGACACGTTCCGGATTCGCACGCGAACACAATCACCCCGACAATCAAGAGATATCAACCTTCAACCTGAAGGAGCACCGTCTACATGATTTTTCATGATGAGAAGAAGCTTTCATCTGGTTCCCAGCACCCATATGCTGAATCATAATGATCTAATGATATCCCAAATAACCGGCTGGGAAGTAATGTGGTAGCCTCGCCGCTACCACCACGCATCTTTTCATCTATCTCACGGGCATACATCAGCCAGCCGCGGACATGGCACGACCGCACTGGCTTCTTGCATACAGTTTTGAATGCTTGGTTCTCATTTATTTTTGGAAGCGGATAGATAGGCGTTCATTGGCAAAGAGTTGCTAGGAAACGACATGGAAGGCCCGCAGTGCGTTTTATTTGTTACGCAGCGAGCTGTTGCATTCCAGGGCGTTTTTGCTTTTTGGGTTTTGAGCGAGGGAAGCGATACCAACTTACTTTTACACACGACTTCCGTTGTTGTTCTGGAAACGCAAGGATGGATGGGTGGGGGCAACACTGGGGCGGGCTGCTTAACAGAAATGAATTCTGGGTGGCCTGGGCATGGAGTCGATAATGATCATTGGTAGTCTTGGCTCCGAGACAGACAGATAGACCGAAAGCGAATAGACCGATGAGCATATTCTACGATGCCGCGTGTCTGGTTGCGTTGAAGCGATCAGGAAGAAGAAGCAAAATAGAATGACATCGGGCAGGTGGAAAATGTGATCCCTCGCATGAAGGAGGGTGTGCCACGGAGGTCTCCATCTCCGTGGGCTGGGAGAATCGCGAGCCGAGCGAGGTCTCGGAAAACAGAGTGAGTCCTTTCAGTTGCAATGGATGAATTACCACGTTGTCTTAGAATGGGGACATCAACTGGGCTGAATGGGTTCGACCGATGATGTCTCGTGGCCCCCCAACTGCCGACGGGAGTTGACTGTCAGCCAAAGAGAACTGCCGTTCTGAGTTTCTCACACTTGTCTTGTAAATCCAAATCACCAGGTTGCGGTGCTGGCATGTTCGTTCCTCGTCCGCGTCGACCTAAGAAGACCCGCGCTCGGCTCCCTCGGTATGTGAGCCTGCGGCGCTGTCAACGGGAAGGAGGAGAGCAAACCCGGGGTGTGGGGCACTAATCCCGTTCATTGTTAGTTCCCCATGTCGGTGCCGCCCGACCGCTGGAAGGGCTAGCCGGAGCACGATCGCGCACGGCCCCCCCAGATTGCCAGATTGATCGACGCAGGGATGGGGGGCCGCCACGGGCGGGATTCGATGAGGCAATTTTGAGAGGAGAGAAGAGAGCTTGGGGCTTGCCATGGTTTTCACGACCGAGGGAGGGGGCTGGATCCTTTTTTTCTTCTTTTTTTCCCCATTCGAAAAGGACCCAATGTTGGATGGCGCTTTGGGAACTTGCAGATGTGACTGTTTTCTCATGTGTTTGCACTGTTTGATAGCCGGGATTCATGATGCTGGGGCTGGGCCAATGGACAGGGGGTGTCACGAGCGTCTGGGGCTGGTCAACCCCACATCACTGTTTTCTTTTCTTTTTTCTTCGCGGGCTCATGGACTCAGGTCTCATCGCCTCGCTATGCCCGACCCAGAAGCGCGGAAGTCCTGTTGAGGAGTTTTCTCGTGCCGACAATCTTTCTCAGGCCGAGTGCCGTGAACCAGGAAATACGAAGGCCCCATCTCCCATGATTCCATATCGCCTCATTGGTGACACCTCAGCAAGTCCATCGGGCCAAGGAAAAGGGCGCCCTGTACTTGCTTTTGTCTCTCTTATGCCCGCCGCCTTTCTCGGGCTTGATTCCGAAGCACCTTCCTCTACCCTATCCTTGCCTGTCTCTGGAGTTTCCTACTTCTTGGCTGTCCCGGCTCCCGTGGGGAGGCATTCCAAGAGGCCTGGAAGTGTGCATCATCCCCACCGCTGCGCATCTCGCAGCTGTTCTGTGGCCCGGTCATCCAAACGCCATCATGCAGGCTTTGGACAAGTCACCCAATCCGTCACATCACAGGCATGCCGCCTCGGCATATGTTTGCTTTGGCTGTGGGTGATCCTAACTACAGCCACTAAAGTTGAGGGTGTGGAGTTGTTGAAGTTGGTCGGCTTTGCGCTGGGGAAGAGCTGGGAGGTCCAACTGGAAAGGGGTCCCCGGCTCGCCTTTATGAGCCCGCAGGTCTCGCGCCGGCTTTGGTCTGAAGTCGGGGCTCGTACGTCGTTGCACGAATGCAGAACTCGCCGACGGGGCGATCGAGCGCAAGCCGCACCCTTTGCCTGCCATCGAGCAGCTAAGATGTCGTCTGTCTCCCGCATCTAGGATCGAACAAGCCCTGTCACGTACGGCCGCTAGTAACAGGTTTTCTCACTGTCGGGTCTGCAAGCCACTTTGAAGCATCTCTCTCGCCTAACGGGGAGGAGAACTGACATTCCTGCCCCTCACAGCGACCCGCGCTTCCCTGGTGCACCGAATAGAGTACATTCCCATTGCAGCGATGCAGGCATATGTGGCTTGCGGAGGCGCATCTTAGGACAGCGATTTCTGGTTTGTTGATGCGGAATTGAAAAATGATCGGGATCCCGGGGAGGTTCGAGTTGCGTGCAACACGCAAGGGATCTAGGGACCACACCTCCACCAAAGACGTCTCCCCTCGGCCTTGTGGGCTGTACCTTCCTGCACCGCAACTTCCACTAGTCCTTCAGCCGCAGCGAGGGCACGCCCTTGCGCTTTCCCATTCGCTGACAGTCGAGTACTTCTGAAGGCCATTGTCTCTCTTTTATCCTTGGCTGCTCTTGCTTGCAGCTCCACTGCCCTGGTTGTCGAGCACGAGCATCGACGCCTCTGTTGTACGGCAGCAGATGTGGCGTGCCAGCAAGCCAGACGGTTGTCGATCTTTTCCATTCGAAGTTCTTTTCCCGGTGAAAGTTCGAAAAGCAGCAGAATGGCGGGCAGGTTGATTTTGTGCGCACGCGCGCCCAGTTGGGGCCGGCACCTCCGACAGCAGGGACAGCAGGGAAAGCCGGTATGCATTATCTCTCGGAAGCTCCTGCTGTTTTCTTTTCGGCCCAATGCCCGCCTATGGCGGCACTTCGTGACCGTTCCTGTGCATATCCATGTTGATAGACCTTTCTGGTGTATCCCACCTATAAGCCCATCACACTGTGTTTGAGGTAGTCCTGCATTTATAGAAACCCCACCCCTTTCGACCTGCACCTAGGGACTCTCGCCCAACCGTCAGACTGCCCTCGCTCGGCCATCCCAAGGCCGATCCTCCTCCTCTGCCGACCTCTCAGAGCTCTGCCACTGGAGAGGGAAGGGTATCGTACCCATATCCATCCTCTCCTGACCTGTGTCACCTCACCACTGCCAAGTCGAAGGCATTCGTTCCTTAATGGCTGAATCCGAACCATGGCTCCGTCACTCCTTTTCAGCATCACTGCACGAGATGTCGAGCCGCAGGACCTCAACAGGGTACCGCTCGTTGGCATGATAGTTAGTATTATACTTGCTGTGAGCTCGATTGCTATAATATCTTCATTTTTAAGTAAGCCGGACCTTCCAGGCAAGAACCAGCACGGTAACTCAGCTCCGTTGCTAAAAGGAATAACTGTGACACAGCTCAAAGATCATTGGCGGTAAAACAATGGAGCAGGCTACCATGGGTGCAATGGCGTAGGTCACCCATCTAAATTGAGATCTCATGTCACGCGGCTAGGCACTGATTCTCGGAAAATACAGTTGTCTTCGCCATCTACGTCGACTCCTTTCTATTCGTCTTTGCCACGGCTGTGCTACAATTTGGCTTCGGCGTCAATGACTCGATAGGTATATGCCAGTCGGCAATTCTGCTGTGTCTCGTGTGTTATGTGACTACCAAGGTATGTCGATTTTCCGTCTGGCCGGAGAACAATGCTGACCGGGTGCTGGAAATCCAGATTGTACGAAAACCAACTTCCTCCGTATGTGTTGTTGACTCTGGTTTAACTTTTCAACCAGCTTATATATCTATTCCTCGTTGAAAAAGCGGTAAGACGCGTCCGATATTCTTGCTTTGGTCCCCCTGCTGAGACTCAACCAAGTATATCATCCGGTCGACCTGCAAGAAGCCCAGGTTGCGCTCGAAGCTTTATCTCTTCAACTCATTTGGCATGATCGGTTGGTTTTTCGTGGCTCGTCTTGATTTGGATCGAAAACTGAGTCTTGTTAGGAATATACTGCGGAGTGATCGTCCTCAACTTCCTCCAGTAAGTTTGTTAGTTCCGGGGGTGGAAACAGTGACCTATACGTCAAGGCTGACAGGTATCAGTCGCGTTGCGAGGGTAGAAGAAGGCCAGTGTGTCATTGGGATGAAGAAGCTCGCCATGATTCCATTGATAGCCTTCGACCTTCTTGTCAATGTGAGTTTTGTGCTCTCTGCGACCGGTGTGTACTGATGGTTGTTCAGATCTACCTCACGATCCTGTTCTTGATACCGCTTTCAAGTAGGTTAGCTATTTATCGGTATACTAAACATACTTTCTGACCATCCAACAGGTCTTCATTCGTTTAGGAACATGCAGCAGACAAAAGGAAACAGGAGGCTGAAGATAGTTGCCAAGAGGACATTTGTTGGCAGCGTTTGCACTCTGGTTAGCAGCATTGTGTACGAACTCGGGCTCCAAACCCATCCGTCCTTCGATAGCTAACATCGGTCCTACACAGGAACTTATCAGTTCTGATGGCGCTAGATGGCGAGCCGGGATGGGTATGTCTGATGTGCTGCAACAGCGACAGTGAGTGCCCCTGAGGTGCCACCTGTACCCTTGTGCTCACCACACGCAGTCCTTTTCAGCGCCGCCGTCATCCAATGGGTGACCTCCCGAGACAGCACCTCCCAGACCGACTCCTTCTCCGCCTCGCATGGCGGACTAAGCCACGCCGGCGATGAGCTCGGCCACATGCGCTCCCAGCACACTCGCCAACGCACCAGCCAAAACGGCAACAAGGGAGCAGATCTTGCCTCTACGCGCGGCAGCGCCGGCAGCCGCTGCTCGCGCAAGATTCTCTCCAGCACCGAAGCCATTGTCGACGACGCAGCCAAAATCTTCATAGACGACAGCCACGCCGGTGGCGGCGGTCACTCTCCCATTAGCACAAGCGGTCCTTTTGCAGACGACAAGAAGATTATTACAACCACTACCTCCACCACGTCTCCATCTCCTGATGATGATGATGACGATAAGAGGAACGCCAACAGCGAAAAGGACATGATCGCCCTCCCGCGCCCTCCACCTCCGAGTCGTGCTCCTACGGGGGGCCGACACGTCCCTTCGACGTCGGAGGTGCTTGTCCATGTCGACTACGGCGCTAGTCTTAGCCGCGAGACAACAATGGAGGGTGTGCGGCTTGGGAATAGCATCGTGATCGGGGTTGGTGGGGCGAATACCAATAACAACGGGAGTGCCGGCGGCGGTGCTGGGGCGAGGCGCTCGCATTGGGGAATTGGTGAGGGGGGGGTTCTTTAGGGGAGTTCGGGTCGTCGTTGTCGTGGGAGATCACGTTCTGAAGTGTGATGGCGGCGTTACATTGCTTGAATGTGGGTGGATGCAGAATGGGCACGGGATTACGCAAGGGGGAACTGGGGGAAAGGATTTCAGGCGTTTGAATGTATTGCGGGTTGTTACTTGGACGGTATTGGGGAAAGGAAAGAAAAAGAAAGGCGTCAACCTGTTTGTTCTTACTAGAGGACTTTAGACGATGCCGTCACCGGCAATCGGCTTGGGAACAGTGAGCATGGGAATGGGAATGGAAAATATTACGAATACTGATTACATATATATAATTACTTCCGACAGGAAAAGAGAGAACAGCATATTTTTGGGACGGATGGCATTTAAAAATGCAATATGGATTCGAATAAGCAGTTGCCATGCAGTGATCAAACTTCCTAGTCTCGCCGCTGCGTGACACAACATCACGAGGAGTACGTGGTGCGGGAAGAAGTTTGCACACGGGGGGCTTTCTTTTTTTAATTTTATTTTAATTTTTTTTGATATATGGTATATTGCTTTCTGCTCGCTGTCCTAGATCGGCGGACTCTTCCCGAGTGTCTAGGGCGAGCATACTTCTCATCATACCCTCTCATATCAAGACGCTAGATTCTGCCTCTGGCCTCTATAGACTGGAACCAGACGCTTTCTCTCTTCATCGTCTACCTATGAGGTGAGGTCAATAGCATAGTAGTGCCATGACCTAATACATATGCGCTTTTGCTGGTTCCTTCTCGCTGTCTTCTTGTTGACCTTGACCTTGGCATCATCTCAAGGGCATCATTCCCTTTCGTTTGGGGGAGTTTTCGCTGCAAAATGAATAGAAAATGCCGCCCGCCAGCCGTAACCCGCTGCACTCCGTTTCGCGCCATAGCAATGCAATCACACACACACACGATATGTACCGCCCGTCCGCCATGGGCTTTCTTTCCTTCTGGTTATCAAGGATCAATCATCAATATCCATATCCTTCCATCTTCAGCTTTCCTCTGGCCGACTGAAAGTCATCCTGCGCCATGTTAGTCCTATCCTGATGTTGGCCCCCAAATCACGGAACTCAAAACATACCTCAGCCTTCCGCTTCCCTAGAACCGGCTCCGGTGTACCCCTTCCATATCCAGGGGTAGCCTCGCGCCGATCACCCGCAGCCTCGCGATGACACGAGGCATGGAACACCCGGTCTCCAATCTTGACGGCGTCCATCCACACCCACTCCTGTGCTTCGTCGAGCCACTTCATCTCGAAGCGCTCCTGGCAAATCGGGCAGATGCTGTTGACACGTGACGAGTCGTCGGGCACAGGGATGTACTGCAACTTTTGCAGCTGTTGCTGGGCGGTTTTGCGAGTCGACGAGGTGGTAGCAGCGGAGTCGCCGCCCTCTTCACCGGTAGTGTTGTTTGAGGGTGCGACGTAGTCGATGTCGACTGTGACGGGGGTTTCGATCCAGTCCTGGGCGGTGTTAGAGCCATGAGCACAAAAAGAAAGGGGGGGAAGGTGAAAAGGGGGCTTACAATCTCATCGACAAAGGGACTTCGGTACGAGCCGCGCTTCTCGTACTCAGCGATGCGCTGATGCACGCGGAAGTGCCAGTCCATGTGAGCCGTCTTCTTGCGACGGCCGTCCTCGTCGGTGCGGAAGCGTCTGCCGCACTGGGTGCATGGTGGTCCGAGGCTCTCATGAAGCTGTGCGGTCAAGTGCGGGCGGTTGCTGGGCGTTGTGTTAGTTAACGGACCGGTGGTTGGTTGCCAGATACAACTTACTGTCTTAGGTTCGCCATTGTGAACTGTGGCGGGATGATTGCCTTGACAGGGGGAGGGGCAAAGCCCGGGAGTGAGGTGTGGCCTGTCATGGGTGTCCTGGAGGCAGGAGGTGGTGTTCCCGCGCCGGTGGGCGTGATGAGGCCCGACTGTCTAAGCATGGCTAGGAGTGCTGAAGGGTTGCCAGCCAGGGAAAAGGAGCCAGCGGACGGGGCAGCAGGCGGTGGTTGCACGGCCGGCACCTGCGGAGGCGGCGACCGTATTGCAGCCATTGCCGGCCCGGGTCGAGGAAGACCTGCTTGTTGCAGCTGTGGCGTTGCGGACGGAGTATATCCATTGCCCACGGGGGTAGCCGGCTTGGGAGCCCCAGACAGCAAGGCAGCAAGCGCGCCTTGTCCAAGGAGCGCGTCCAGCGTTAGGCCGCCGCCGCCGCCACCACCACCAACACCACCACCACCAGAAGCCGCTGCTCCAACCCCAGGAGTTACCGAGGGCGGGCGTGCTACTGCTACTGGAGGCACAGGTGCTTGGTACTGTGAGACAGCAACCGGCGGGGTCGGGGTAGACACCGCGTACGCGGCAGTAGGGGCAGGGGGCGCGGCCCGCATGTTTACAGCAAGTTCAGTAACTCTCTCTTTAACGAGCATCAACTGATCCTGAGGCATGTCTGGTCTCTGGATTATGGTCTGCAGGTCCAGCAACGCCTTCAGTCTTGTTTGTTTACTAGTATCAAGTGGGTTCCGCACAAATTCCTTCTTCTCCACAATGATCAGCTGCTGGATATCATCTCTCAGCTTGTCTATGCTCACTCCTGCAGGAGCGTGGCGAGAGAGTTGGTCCATGACCGTGGGCATAGGCATGGCCATGGGAGGAGCTTGTGGCGGGGCACGATGCTGTATCAAGCTGGGGTCCTGCAAGTATTGTTAACAGATAAATCCGGCGAATGAGGGAGAAAGGGAGGCGTACGTGGTGAGGCCGCATAGGATACGGCTGCTGCTGGGCCATGGTTTGGTCCATGTGCTGCGGTGGATGGCCGTTTGATCCTGGGAACGGTTGCTGGCTGTGGGGTCCGGCTGGCTGTGAGAGCGGCCTCGTATTTGGTGGTGTTGGTGTATCGCGGGGAGGAATCGGCGCTCGGTTTCCGCGGAGTAGCTGTTGTTGTCCCTGGAAACTGTTTTGGTTCGCTGCATACGCGGCCTGTCGAAACGCAACCAAAGCATGCTCAATAGGTCGGACATGTTCAGGAGGGAAAACCGATTTCGTCGAGATCGAGCCGGGGACGGGCTCTTTCCACGTCTTGAGCATCTCGTCCATCTTCCGCCTCGTTCCATTATCGACTTTGGTGTACGCTCCCATGAAGATGGAGTAGAGCTTCGGCCCAAAATAGAGGGCGTATGGCGTCGGAACATTCTTGACCACCGAGTCCAGTACGTAGAGAGCCGGCAGCGTCCGAGCCGGTGGGACCTAGTGTGAGGTTAGCACTCGTTCGTGCTAGAAGAAATGAGTTTGCAGTGCCTGCTGTCGGCATCCTAGGACACACCTTCTTGATATGGTTTGTGAGAACTTCGGTGATCGCCAGGCCATGGTTCGCGTTCTCCCTCGCGATGTTAGTCAAGGTCGCGATTTCGATACGCGAGTTCATGGTCAAGTCTTCCAGAGCTTGCCGATAATCATCGGCCACATCGTCGGCGTTGTCCGCCATGGCTATGTCGGGGCAAATGGTGTTGAGGGTGGCGAGAGTGTGGGCAATCAATTCAATGGTGGCGCAAGGTCAACGTTGGATGGACCAGGAACCAAGCAGTTCCAGCACAAATATGCGAACCGGAAGTTTCAGAGCATCCGAGTGTACTCTTGCGAGATGCGCAATCCGCCAATTCAGCGGCGAGGGCAATAGAGAAAAAAAAAACTATTGGCGCCCTCACTGAGCAGCAGACCCAGCAGGCCGGGTACAGATCCTCCGCACGCTCCTGGCCTGTGCCTATTGAGCGCAGCACCCTAATCAACACCAGTATACCATCCAGAAACGGCTACTTATTTTCTCGAGATACTGATTGCAAGTTGTGGGACTTGAAGGGGCTTGGTGTTGGAAGGCGAAATGTGAATTTTCGGAGATAGCTTCGCAGGTGAGCTCGACAAAAAGAGGTTGGTCGTAGCAGAGTTTGGCGGAAGGAACTGGATTCCGCACAGTTTAGCGATTCTCCGGAAATTTTACCACCAAGATGCAGATGTGGCTGGGCTGTAGTTCATGAAGTCGTAAGGAAAACACAGTTGCCGCCGATCGAATGGAGAGGAAAAGCTGCTAGGAAGATGAGGAGTCGTTCGTCGTCTTTGTTTGGCGGCTGTTGAAGGGACTCCAAATGCGGGTGGAAAAACGGCGCTGCGCACGAGCAATGTGGGCCAAGGGTTAGGGTATGGAGCTCCCGCCAATTGACTTGCAGTGCGGAATGTCACATTTCACTGTTGTCACTTGCAATAGGGAGCCAAGACGGATGAACCGTGGATTACGGATGGAAGTAACAACAATGGACAAAGCCTTCATATCAACCATCATGAGATCAAAGGACTTTCATATAATCAATGGCCGCACAAAAAATTTCAGATAAACATTTTCATATTTCGCCGGCCAAAAAAATGGCCAGCCCAAGGTATTATGTCGTGTGGAAGACTGTAGCAACCACCCAGAACCCAGTAAGAAACGGGTATAAGTCTCATGTAACAAATCACAACCCAAACGCCTTGTCCCAACCTCAGTGAAACGCCTTGTCCGTTTTATTCCCCTCCTGCGGTCAATAGTAATTGGCGAGTTTTAAGTACCGCGGCCCCCTTACTTCCTCCGTCTCGATATCCATTTCAGAAGGCTCCTAGATCTTCTCTTCGAATCGCGTCATGTGCGCCTCGCTATATCGACTGCTTCCGGTGAATGCAGGGTGGAGTGCTGTTGGTGGCCGCTGGACAGCAGGGATGATGGGGCTGGCGCGGTCGTTTAGGTGGTCGGTGCTACCATGCTCTATGTCGCGGTGGCCACCCAACGGCATTGGGGCGCTGATCTGTAGCCTGGACTTGCGGAAGTTGAAGTTCTTGGGGTTGAGGGCGCGGGTGAAGCGACGCGCCGCAGAAGCAGGAACAGCCTCCTCCTCCTGCTCTTTCTGGCGGAGAGAATTGCTGCGCTGCGAGTAGTCGTCACGGTTCGTTGGGTACGTGGTATACGAGTTGACATCGTAGGGGGAATTCTTGTAGCCGGGCGCCGCAAGGTTGCCGTCGGTACGGATCTGACGAGCGGTGATGCGATTTTTGCCGTCGCGGAAGATGACCGAGAGCAGCATGTTGGAAATGCCGAATGTGATGCTGAGGATGGCCGAAGCAATGACGAGTCGCCAGATGGGAAGACCCAGGTTTTCTTGGCTGTAGGCGGGCTTGACAAGATCGCCCATGATGCTGCAGCCGATGATAACGAGAGCAAGTCCCAGCCATGCCAGAGAGTGTGTCGGACTCAGGACCGGCCAGTTGTTCTCGAAGTAGGCCTTGAAGAGGTTCACCTCAGAAATAGTAAGGAAAATGGCGATGCCGAAGACGAAAAAATGAGAGATGGTGTCGAAGAAGTCGAAGTGTCTTGTGATTCCAGACATGACGATCATGGCCCAGCATGCGACCATGACGGTGCCCAAACCGATGATTGTGAGTGCCCGGAGGGCATTGAGGACCAGGTGGCCAGAGCCCCGGACCTTGGAGTTCGCTCCCAGATCGAACATGTTGGCGAGGCGAATGCAAAGACTTGGTTGATTGTTAGATGTCATGTGTTCTGTATGTCTTGAAGGGTGTGCTTACATCGAACGAATGAACGACGGTAGAATGACCAACTGCCAGCAGAGATCGTGATGTGGTGTTTTGTATATCTGGCTAGCAGATTCTCAAGAATATGTCGAGAAGGAAGAAAGTTGTAGACGCGGAAGGGAATTACAGGTAGAAATATGATAAAACGTGGTGGTTGAGGGGGACAATAGGAAACAATAGTTCAATGAGCTCCGGAGCCTCTCATTGTTCACTTGCACAATGGAGCCCTGCAGTAGAAGGAAGCCGTGAATAGACCAGACGGCTGAAAGGGTGGAGGTGGCGAGCAGTCTTTAAGGTGACTCGAATGCCCTTTATTGTCCGCTGGCCTAGAATAGGATCCGGGGAGAAAGACCAGCACCGCATTGAGAAAGGCCTGGGACAGGGGGCCAAGGAGGAAAGAACTGGTTCGTGGGCCATCTTCAAAATGGTTTCGCATCGGGCCAAACGTTTCCATGACCTTTCGACCAATAGACCCGTAGGCGCTGGCGAGGTCTCACGCCGAACAACATGTGGGACCGATAACCAGACGATGCTGCCCGGTTTCATCAAGTGGATGGGAGGTCGAGCACTTGAGCCGGTCCCTGGGACCAGTAGCCGGGTGATACAGACCGCTGAAGCTCCAGATGCGGCATCGCGTTCCTTGACGCCTGCTGAGAGCATCTCCCGATTCGAGCAGACTGCCATGTGGCCGTCGAAATGCAACGATCAGTGACTCCGTGAGCCCACGGCTGAGCCAGTGGATTGCCCGGGCTGCCAGCGCATAGTGAATGTTGTAGATCGCTATGGTCCAATGGTTCTGGCGGGGCCCCGTGTTGGAGGCCAGGGCAGCTCTCCCCAGACAGCAGAGCTGATACAGCGGAGAGGTGATGCGTTGGGGAAAAGTGCACGGAACAAGACATGCATCGTCAAATCCGCGTGGAGAGGACGCGTCGATTGGCTCATGTCGAAGCCAAGGCCGTTTCACATCCATTTAGCCTTTCGTGCGTCCCGACTTTTGGTCTGGACCCACTAAAAAATTGCACCTGTTACTTCAATGGCACCCTTCAGGCACAAGGACGACAATCGGAGAGAAGACTCATGGAATTTGCTTTACCGCAGAAGAATCTGAAGCGGGTTGTTTATTTCATGGCACAAAAAAGCAGACACCTTACGCATTGCAATTCGCAATGCGCCTGAAGAGGACCAACCCGACAAAGACTGCCCCCGCCAGCCCTACAAGAGTTTCTTTCCCCGCAATGAGAGGCGTCCGGTACCTGAACTGGTTCGGTGCCCCTCGTCCGATTTTGTGGAAGCTGTTGATGGTACTGACAGATGATCGACCGGCAGAGTGAACGAAATGCGAAGAAGACAATGCGGCTAATTCCATCAGGGTCATCTAGAATATTTCCAAACCCGGGACATGTCAGATCAAGGCTTCCCCTAACCGGAGTCTCCGAATGGGTAACAATGTAAATTACAAAGGGCAAAAGTAGCAGGAACAGAGGGTGTCACGTGCTAAGTCAGGCTGCAATGACACGAGCTCTTTCGTCTTTAAGATTTGGACAAAGGCGTCAAAACCTCCAATCGGTTCTGTTTTTACTGCGACACACTTTCAACATCGAGTATTAGTCGCCGCTTCGATCAAAATAACAAGATTGCAGTGGAAAAGGTAGGCGCCCGTAGCACAACGAGCAATTGCCGCCATTTCGTCCTCGTCTTCCTGCGTCTAATCCGGAGCTGAACTATTTGATTGGCTGAGTGTAACTCGCCTCAATTCAATTCCCCGCCGCGGAAGCGCCTAGAATTGCACAGCCCCCGGGTGTCAGGCGAGGACTGAACTCTCGAAAAGGCGGCCTCCACCGAATCTTTGATCCTTGATCCTCAAATTTCAACTCGACCTCCCACCACTGACCCTCCGACGTCAGTGTACCACGCGCTTAGCTTCGACTTTGGCCCTCTTGCTCGCGCGCAACCCATTCTTGTTTTCGGCTCAATTGGCATCTAACGACCAACCAATCCTCACTACCCCACAGCAGAGAATCAAAAGGTCGACAGACAGCCGAGACATGGCGCGCGGCAACCAGCGTGACAAGGCCCGAGAGGCAAACCAAAAGAAGCTGGCCGCCACGGTAAGCCCTCTCAACACCACATGACCCCTTTCCGACAAATACACCCACATACCTACGCGTACAAGGCCTCTACGCTCGAGCTGGGACGAGCGAGCCATGTCGTCAAGGCTCGTCCAGCCAGCGGATGGGTCTGTTATCACCAGGACCCGGAGGTAGCGGCATCCGCAACGCCTCGGCATAATCCACAAGTCAGAGCAAATATAAACGAAAGGCGAAAAAGTTCTTGCTGACTCATTGGGGTTATTTTCTTCCCCGCTGCGACATCACAGAAAAAGGGCAACAGCAAGAGTGGTACCGAAATGGCACGAGACAAGGAGGCTGTAGCTGAGAAGATGCGCCAGAAGCAAGCAGCTGGTACGGACCAGAGACGTCCCCCTTTTCAGGAATGTATACTAATAGTTCTGCTCCACAGCCGACGCAAAGAAGGCGGCCGAATCTGGTGACAAGAAGTAAATACCACGATCGACCGATGCGGGAGCAATGGCACCCGGAGAGGGACCGACCCCTACCCCCACCCTCGAAAACGCTTCGTGGAGTTGGGATAGGGTTGAATACTTGTGATTTCTTAGTTAAGCATGGTGGGATGGCGTCGATGACACGGGGCATACCACTGGGGGCGTAATAAGGCTTGTGGCAAGCTATGATTATCCATTTGCCTTTACTGCGCGCTATTTGTTTTCCTGCTTCTGGATTGAGTTTACCTGGAAAACGTTGTGTTCTCCCCGCTTATTCTACCTACTACCCAGTCAGTTGCGTGATGCGTTGTGTCACTCGCTGTTCCTTGGATTGTGCTGACTTGTAGGCTCCGAATTGGTGTCTTCCTTGAAACCGTCACAAACCACCAGTGCAAAGGTCACGTATTGATAAACATAATAATACAGCACACAAGGAAGAAACAAGTTCTTCATTTCATGTCCTATATTAAGATTTTTGCATCCAGAAAGAATACGAGCCAGTCATATCAGGTTTTACCGCCGCCCACTCAACTCTTCCTCTTCTCTTTCCCCTTTTTCGCTTCCGCAACAACCAAAAACGGCGGTAACTGAAATAAGGAGTAAGAGAGGGCGATAGAGGGAAGAGAGAATAAATCTACAGGTAATTGGTATTTCCCCTTCCCGTGAAAAAATAACAGAAGTTTAGAAAAAAGGGATCTCAACCCCGCCACCACTTTATCAACTCCCCCACAGTGAAAAAAAAAACATGGAGCTAGGGTAGTTACACCATAGATGCCTCTTTCATGATTTAGAATCTCCGTGCAGCGGGAATGGCCATTGGTACTGAGCCTACACACGTAATGTTAGTCAGGTATGTCAAGATATGTTGACTAGGAACTATCACGTACCACCAACACCGCCAAATGCGCCAGCACCCTGGGCCGCAGCGGGGAATTGACTGCTGTCGAACTGGCACGATACCAAGCATTGGCATGAGCCGTCGGCAGCCATAGTACCAGCACCAGCAACAATGCCGGATGGGAGGACTGCACCAGGAGCAGCGGCAGCGGGAGGGGCGCCTGCAGCGGGGGCGGCGGCGGGAGGAGCGCCAGCGGCGGGGGCAGCAGCGGGAGCGCCACCGGTGATGGCGCTACCACCGCCATTGCCTCGCTGAGAGATGGCCAGAGCCTGGAACATGGCGTGGGTCTTATCGGCGGTGGGGTTGATGGAGAAGGTCATGCCCTTGCCGCAATGGTTGTTCTGACGGCAGTAAAACCCTATTTGCCAGCTGTTAGAATTTCTCATATTCTGAATGTCATAGACGAAGATTCGACTTACAGAGAGGGGTGTTGACCATGACTTGCATAGCAACCTGGGGAGGCGGGTTGACGGTGTTGTTGGGGTTGGACTGGAAGCCAGAGTCCATGCCACCAGCAAGCGGGTCGCAAGGAGTGTCGAACGCGGACTGCGTAGCAGTGTGGTTCTGGCTCAGGAAGGTGAAGATGACGGTATCACCGGGGGCGGCTGCGAGTTGCGGGGGGTTGAATGCGAGACCCTGGGGACCGCCAACGGTGACGCTGTGGGTGGCACCAGTTCCGCCAACAACCGGAGATGCAGCGGGGGCATCGGTCGGGGTCGCGGCAACCTCGCCGGGGGCGCCAGCAACCGGGGGAACACCAGCAACGGTACCGGCGGCACCAGCCACTGTCTGCGTGACAGTAACAGTCTGGGCCGAGTTGACAACGGTGGTGGCCGCGCCGCCACCGACATTGATCCAAAGAACGTTGATAGAAACACCGTTGCCGCCTGCGAAGCCGAATGTCCTCTGCAACTCAGCCAGCTCAACCTGTGACGCCTGCACACCGTTGACCGTCACTCTCCCACTCTGGGGCTCCCGGGGAGCAACCTTCTGCACCGACTTTCCAACCGCCAGATGGGCCGCGCTCAGAGCGAATGCTGTCGAGAACTTCATGTTGATGACTTTTTTATATCTTCGTTATTATCGCCGGTGAGGATATATGCTGTAGATTTGTGTGTGGAAAGAAACACGACGGTCGAAAAATAAGATCTGGATGCGGCGAGTCCCTGCTCGTAAGAAGTGAAAGTTGGTTATGAAAAAGAACGGCGAACAGAAATGAGTGAACACACACAGAGAAGGCAACGTCGAGAAGAGAGATGGGAGAGAGAAAAGGAGGGGAAACAAGACCGGTTCTTGAAGGGAGCCAGGACACTGGTGCTTAAATGGGAGCATGATGATCGAACATTGCATCCGAGGGTCTCAAGACCCCGGGCCGGCCAGGGATGGGGGGGGGTCAGTCTCGAAACAGCCCAGAGGCCATCACCGTGACATGGCGAGAGCGCCTCCTTGCTCGGCGTGGCAGCTGCCCGCAGGCACAAGCAGGAGCAGGTCACCCGCTGTGGAGCCGCAGCAGCGCTATCCCAGGATCCCGAGCCAGTCCAGCCAAAGGGGTTGTCCCCAAAGGGCACGGCGGTTTCGCGACTGCACCGGTTGGAGGGCAAAAGGGAGATGCACGGCTGCAGCGTGCAGACTCCCGGGAGTTGCTGCAAAGGGCGGGCGGCAGGGGCCAGCCACACAGCTCTTGGCCGTGACTTCGGGGGTGGAGGCTCAGGAGCAAAGCTGTGACACAACCGTCTCAGAGTGTTTGGCATTCCCGCCAAGCGAGAAAAGGTACCGCCGCTCTGACCCCACGACATGCAAAAATGGGACGGAGTGGGGCCCAGCGCGACCCAAGTCCGCACCTTATTGGCCGAAAGCCTCATGGCAAAGGCCCTGTGCCTGAGTCGCTGCGGGGCGGAATCGGATCTCTCCTTTTCGATGGTCTTCCCAGGCGACGACGCACCACCAATTCCGTTGCATCCTCGACGTGCTGTGTTCTTCTAGCGTTGATGTCCTCGAATTCAGGCCAGCGAAATGCTGCTATAAACAACCGTGGGCTGAGTTCTCCAGCGCGCTTAAACAGAGCTACCCTTTGCGGAGTCTTCGGCAGCCGTGAGGGGCCGGCGGTTTCTCGAAACGGCCACCCCTAGAATAATGGCCGGTGGCCCGCATTGGTTTCGACCTCGAGTGTTTCTGGGGAAATACACGCCATCTGAATGGCGAACCCAGGAGCACTGCCCTCTAGCCACTCGATTCCGATCCGCATCCGTCCAACGAAAGAGATGGGGGTCTACGTAATGCACCCTTCAGCCCGATTTCTCTCCGGGCGGTTGCTGTTTTGGTGTTCCATGAGGCTCTGCAGGGACGCCTATGCCCAACTAAAATGTGCCATATTTATCCGGCCCTCCGGGATGGGACCTAAAGTTCCAGAAAGAAACCGTTGGATCTGATCGCGGTCTTCTTTAGTGGCCTAGGTCAGGATGACGGCGACTCGGCCTCGCTGGTCCCCAACAGGCTGCTCCAGTGCCAACAGCTCTCCATCCCACGCAGCCAGAGACCCGGGATCGCCTTCGCGGCAACACAAAGTATCACGGGAGGCAAGTAGTGATGGAGGCAGCCCGCCACGTTTGTTGGCTGTGGAACTTTCAGCCTTCCAAGTGATGCATGAAACGAACCAAACTGATCAGCGAGGGAAGCATGGGGGCCATGAAGATAGGCAGGACTCCCGCAGCCAGCCCCGAGAACGCGCAAGCCGGGCATCGAGCAGATCCGGCGCCCGGTTGGGTTGGGAGACTGGGGATCCCTTGGTGGAGGGAAGACCGGATGACGGACAACGCCTTCCGTTATCCACAACTGGAAAGGTTGTGGCGGATGGCGAGAGATCAAGGTAGGCAAGGCTTGAAGTCTTCAACGGTTGACACATGCCATGCCGGAGCTCAGACAAGGAAGATGACCAAGCCGTGGTAAAATTGGAGCCCTGGAACACAGGCTGTCGCAGATGGTTGCTTTGACGTCGATCAGTGTCTTCGCCTCGCTTGGGGGTACGAAGGTCCAGAACCTCTCAGGTCAGGTCACCCCACATTTCAGGCCCACACCCTGCTAGGTTTGCCAGCGCGGGGGCATCCCCTCACAGGCGGTATTCCACTTCAATTCCAGTTGACAAGATTCTACATGCGTGATGCCTACGTATGCACAAGGCGGATCAATCTGTGATCTTACCAATGATTGCTCTTACTACTGCTCGCCTATCTCAGCCTGCGCCTGTTGCTTTCCTTCAAAGAGCCCAGTATAATATCCTTAAAATAGTTAGCAGTCCGCCACCATCGGAGGACGAGATGAAGAGATTTTACCCGCGTAATACCACGACATCAAAAGCTTTTTGAGACTTTCATCTTGGACTGTTAGGGGCATGCGTTAGCTCTCGTTGTCGTGGGTCTCACTTCAGACGGGAGAGGCTTTACTGGAACCGAGCATCACCTGCGGCCCCATTGCTGGGATGCCACCACCTTGAATCGTCCCTGGAGTTTGTCCAGCAGTCTGCAAAACCAACAAGCATATGTTAGTATTCCCCAATTCAAGGTTTCCTAAATGAGACGGCTGGGCGGGGGTTTGTTGAGACAGGAGCAGGAGGAGGGGAGTGTTTCATGCCAAGCTTTTGTGATCTGCCAGGATTCGCATCGGGGATGCGCATGCAGCAAAAGCTTTGACGACAGAGATTGCTGAGTGTGATGGCGCCTGTTTGATCTACCTGCAACTCTAGATCCGTACCTTTGCAGCAGCAGGCTCATCTGAGGTTACTTCTGGGCGCGTTTCGTCGCTCCTCAGCTGTGGTGTTGCGTCTCCGTTGTCGATAGGCTCGCCTCTGGGTTCTGTTTCAGGCTTGGCATCCCGTCTCGCTGCGCTCCTGAGACGATCGTCAGAGCACCACACATGATTATTCATTTTTTTTCCTTCCTGGGATGGTAGATATCCTTACTGCTGGTCGGACTCGATAATGTCCTCGATCGTGCCTCCTATGGCATGGACGCTGTGATATTTCTGCGAGCAGAGTGTTAGCTTTCGGGGTCTCGAGATCCGTGGGGCTGAGCTGTCTCTTGTCTCTTATCGCTCACTTTGTACTCGTCCAACGCCTGGTTCCATGAGTTCACCAGCGCAGAGTCGTCCCAGATCTCATCGTGCGATAGATTGTTGTCTTGATCCATTCTGTGCCGATTGCAAAATTGGATACGTCGCCGAAGAGGTTCGGTGTGATGTGAGAGAGCCGCACCAATGTTGAAGTTGCGAAGAGCTTGGATTTTGCACACCGGCATTTGAGGTTTCAGGACAGGCATACGTCTAAGCCTCCAATTGCAACCACAACCACTCAGTCAAGCTGTCTTCACCAGGTTGTTTTTCACATAACCACAATTTTACACATCATTGACCATTTCATCAGAGGCCTCATGGAAATTGAAGCTGGTTATCGGGATAGTCTACTGGCGAGGAGGAAGGCATCCCTCTTGGAGCAGGACGTTGGCCCCTGCTAATGTATTTCTCTTAGTTTCAAAACCGTGTTTCCTCGCCATGAGAAAAGCTGCAGTATCACCGTCCAACCTCAAACGCACGCTTTTAGTGAATACCGTCGTTGAGCGTCGTCAGCGCTGCATCCGAGCTAGGTCGATTAAACTTGGTTCTTTGCGTCGAGAATAGTAACAATTCAAGTCAGTTGGTGTGTGTTGGCGATCAGTCTACACTACCGTGACCACCTACCTTGGGGCTTGCGCGTGCGCTTCCGTTGACATGATCCACAACAGCCATTGGCGCGCTCAGCGGCGCTGTGGTCGTGGTCGGGCGCGGCTGATCACCGCTGATCGTGCACCCGTTGAAGGGACACCCCTTTGCCTTCCCATGATAGGTTTGTCCGGCAGTCGCTCTACTGCTAGCGGATCATGTCCGCTTTCCAAGCCTTGCAGCCGAATGGAGAGAAGCAGGTGGGACCCGGAATTACCCCTCAACGACACTGTCCACCGCGGTCGGATGGAGGCTGTATCCGGTAGTCCCACATCAACAACGGAAGTGTAGTCAAGACCAAACGAACCCGTCTCCCATGCAAGACTCTGATCAGGACCTTTTACTTTGACAGTTGAAGGACACACATAAACGTGCAATCGGCGCAGAAATTGTTACAAATTTACCACTGAGCCTTCAAGTCCATTTTCGGTCTTTGCCTGAGCGAAGCCGGGACAATGTCGTGAGCTCAGTGAGATCCCTCGTTCACTAGAACTGAGCTGACCGTCATGGCGTCATGGCAGAACATCTCAAGTTGGTCTATCCCGCAAGGACACCCCGCAACGCGACGCTCACCTTATCTCAGGATCACTACATTGGCATCGATGTCGGGACGGGCTCTGCGCGAGCATGTCTCATCGACTCAACGGGCGAGATCAAGGCCCTCGCCACCGAGGCCATCCAGCTTTGGAAGCCAACCTCATACGGCGGTTTGCGCTATGAGCAATCAACAACCGACATCTGGAAGTGTATCTGCATATGTGTAAAGGAAGTTGTGGCGGAGGCGAAGGTCGACCCGGCCACAATCCGGGGTATCGGTTTCGACGCAACTTGTTCCCTAGCCGTGCTGGCACATGATACCGACGAGCCTGTTCCCGTTACGGGCCCGGATTTTGCAAATGACGGCAACGACCGCAACATCGTTCTTTGGCTTGATCACCGTGCCATGGCTGAGACAGATCAGATCAATGCCACGAAACACAACCTGCTGCGCTATGTCGGCGGCACCATGAGCGTCGAGATGGAGATGCCCAAGGTTCTATGGCTGAAGAACAACATGCCCGCCGAGCTCTTTGACAAATGCAAGTTCTATGACTTGGTGGATGCGCTGACACACATGGCAACCGGCAACGAGACGAGAAGCTTCTGCAGCTCCGTCTGTAAGCAAGGATATGTGCCGGTTGGTGTCGACGGTAGTGTCAAAGGATGGCAGGAGGACTTCTACCATGCCATTGGACTGGGCGACTTGGTGAAAGAGGACTTCAAGAGAATCGGAGGAGTCGATAGGGTGGTGAGCCCTTTCCTTTACACTGCTGTCTTTCGCTGTCTAGTGGTTAGCTGACCCAAGCCAGAATGGTTCATTCCTTAGTGCTGGTGAGTTGGTTGGGGGCCTGTCCGAGAAAGCCGCCCAAGAACTCGGGCTGCCGAAGGGAGTTGCCATCGGCAGCGGTGTCATTGATGCATATGCGGGCTGGATTGGGACGGTTGGTGCTAAGGTCAAGCTGAGCCGAGACCATCTCGATGAGTCGGTTGCGCCGAACGATGTTTCGCAGGCATTCACGCGACTGGCAGCCGTTGCTGGCACCTCCACCTGCCACTTGGCCATGTCAAAAGACCCCGTCTTCGTACCAGGGGTCTGGGGTCCGTACAGAGACGTCTTGATTCCAGGCTTCTGGATGGCAGAAGGAGGCCAGTCTGCGACAGGTGAGCTCATGAAGCACATGCTTGAGACGCATGCCGCGTACCAGGACACGGTCACAGAGGCCGAGGCCACCGGCAAGAACATCTATGACTTCTTGAACGACCACCTTAGGAGTCTCGTCAAGAAGACGAATGCGCCCTCCATCTCGTATCTTGGCCGCCATTACTTCTTTTACGGCGACCTCTGGGGCAACCGATCACCAATTGCTGACCCCAACATGCGGGGCGCAGCCATTGGGATAAGCAACGACAAGAGTAGGGACAGCATGGCCATACTGTACTACTCGACGATGGAGTTCATCGCGCTCCAAACGCGACAGATCGTGGAGACAATGAACGCTTCGGGGCACTCGATCTCGAGCATCTTCATGTCGGGCAGCCAATGCCAAAACGAGATTCTCATGGATCTGATCGCGACGGCGTGCGATATGCCAGTGCTGGTCCCACGTTATGTAAATGCTGCGGTGGTCCACGGTGCGGCGATGCTCGGCGCGAAGGCAGCCAGTGCCAAGGAGGATGGTTCGACGGAGCCGCTTTGGAATATCATGGACCGCATGAGCAAGCCGGGTAAGACTGTGTGGTCTCGAAGTGACTCAGCCGAGAAGAAACTCCTAGACGCCAAGTATGAAGTGTTCCTCGACCAGTGCCGGACCCAACAGGAATACAGGCGGAAGATTGACGAAGCAATCAAGGGTTCATTTCTTGATGTGGCCCAGAGAACGAGCTGAGGGGAGGAGAGGGTCTAGACGCGGAAGCAAATAATTAATACACAAAAATAGTGATTCGTAGTGTTAATGGACCAGCGGTCGAGAAGATGTGGGGTGAAGCGTTACGGTGTTTTGTTGACATAGATGGATGCGATGCTCAGGCCCAGCTGTTGATTGACGGAGAAACTGCAAGACAAAGATACTTGGGTTGGCACGTGCATTAGTAGCAAATGGAAGTAGAGGTACATGTCTCACTTGCCCCACAATTTGACGCCAGTCTTCTTCGTTCATCCATGCTTGTTCCTCTCAAAAAACAGCTCCAAAAATCACGACCGCTAAAAGTCCGTTTGCTTCGCCGACATCAAAAACGCGTGTTCGCACGCGTCGAACTCTGACGGAAGCTCGCAGTCTGCCCACACTCGATTTCCCACCATGTCTTTCTTCGGCGCCGGCAAGGGGACTGCTGCCCAAGCTCCCACGACCGGGTCGCTCTTCGGGCAACCAGCGCAACAGCAACAACAGGCGCAGAACACACAAACAGGCGGCGGCGGCCTGTTCGGCGGTGCCGCAGCGGCTCCGAAGCCGTTTGGAGGTTCGTTGTTTGGCCAATCCACGAACCAGCAACCGCAACAACAGCAGCAGCAGCAGCAGCAACCACAAGCGACAGGGCTTGGTTCTTCGTTGTTTGGCAGTAAGCCGTCGCTTCTCGGAGGCGGCCTAGGCCTGAACATCAACACTGCACAGCAGGGGACGGGAGGTGGTGGATTATTTGGGGCCGCCCAGGGTACCACTGCACCGGCTCGCTCGTCGCTTTTCTCGACTTTGGGTCCTCAGTCCGGTGCTGGGATTGCGACTGGCGCGCCCGGGCTGGCTTCTGGTATGGGCGCAAGCATACTGGGAGGCGCTTCGACGGCTGGCGTGACAAACAATAACGGCAATCCATCCCAGGCGACAACAGACTCATACTTCGACAGTCTTCTCGAGAAGAACAAAAAGCGGGCAGAGGGCGAAACTGCGTTGGGCGAGCTCCCGAGTCTCCAGCTTGGCCTAGGCGATTTACGACAACGGCTCAAGAACCTCGGCCCCCGGGCCGGCACCGCTGCCGCCAGCGCTGCGCAGGATGGCAAGGCTCATTACTTCTTGGCCGCGTCGGGCGTCGATCCGGGCGCCGCAGTTAGGGACCTTGGCTCATTCGGTCTCCAAGCCCGCGCCGAGCGGTCTACTGCGGCTGGTAGTGCCGCCGAGCTGGACGTTGAGACATATTTATCCAACCTGCAGACGAAAACGACACTGAGCATGATCGCAGATGGCCTGGATCGGTCGGTTCGTGACTTCGACAGCTTCCTCGAGGACAACGTGACGATGGAGTGGGATGCTCAGAGGAGGCGCATCTATGAGCACTTCGGCATCAAGCCTAGAGAGACGGAGGTGGGCGCCGGCCGTGCGGCAAGTGGTACTCCGGCAAGGGATGCCCAGGGTGGCGCTGGAGGCTTCGGACGCTCGCGGCGTAAGGCGGCCAGCCAAGCCCCCGGAGATCGTGAGGCACAGAGAGCAAGTATGTTGGGACGATCGGGTATGCAACGCTCCGTGATCGGGACCCCGAGCCGGATCGGCTCGCACGCCCCAGAGTTCACGGACGTAGAGCCGCGCAAGGATGCGACAGGTCCGCTGAACGGCGTCGCATCATCGCTAGACGACCGACTCTTGCGTGAGAAGCAGGGCAAGTTGGCTGAGAAGATTCAGGACCTCAACATCGCTCGCCTACAAGGCCAGCCGGTCTGCATCTTCTACGAACTTGCCGAAATCGAGGCCAAGTCAGGAGATCGACACGCCCCACAAATCGTCGAGGCGTACCAGGGCATGATGGACGTCGTCGGCGAGAATCCAGAGCTGGGTGTGGCTCCTCGGGAGCGAGAGTTTGCAAAATCCTACCTGGACCCTAACCCACAATCGCAGAGTGCGGTAGCTATGCGCACCAAGATTCTACAAGGCGTCCGCCGCTTCCTTGAAAAGAAGTTTTACGACGAAGTCAACAATCTCATCGCCAAGTATCCGCAGGACGCGAACTTGGGTGGGCGGCCCGATGTAGTAAGCAAGATCAAGGCTTACGTCCGGCTCAAGATTGCACGCAAGACCCTCGTCAAGGACAACACCGAGTTGCAGTCGGCGGCCAACGAATACGTATGGGCTATCCTATTCTTTCTCCTCCGCGCAGGCTTCGTGCATGAGGCGGCGCAGTATGTCAACAACAATGAGAACCAGTTCCGCAGTATAGATCGCGCATTCCTTGGCTACATCAATAGTTACGCGTCAAGCGACGACCGCAAGCTCAAGAGGCAGATGCAGGACCGTTGCGCCAACGAGTATAACCAGCGAATCCGCAACGCTCCCGAGGGCTCTATCGACCCTTTCCGGATGGCGTGTTACAAAATTATCGGACGTTGCGACCTCAGCAACAGGAGTCTCGATGACAAGCTAGATCCTAACGTCTACGACTGGTATTGGCTGCAGTTCGCTTTGGCGCGGGAGTCGGACAAGTCGAGAGACCTAGCTGGCGAATCCTTTGGGCTGAGCGAGCTCCAGGCGAGCGTACGGGAAGTGGGACTCAAGCATTTCCCCAAGACCCCCGCCGAGGATACGAACGGGGTGTTTGGCATGTTTTTCTACCTGCAGCTGCTTTCGGGCATGTATGAGCAGGCCATCGCCTACCTGTACCAGTTCTCATATGTCGACGCGGTCCATTTCGCAACTGCCTTGACGTACTACGGCCTGCTCCGCCCAACGGATGCGCAGGCATCGGGTAACGAGCTGCTATCACACAACACACGGGGCGCCCCGCAGATCAACTTTGGGCGGATGTTGGGTTACTACACCCGCGATTTCCGTGCGGCCAACGCTGGTGCCGCGGTCGATTACCTTGTACTCATCTGCCTCAACGCGGACGAGGGTGCCGGTGGCCAGCAGCAGGCGCAGCTCTGTCACGAGGCGCTACGGGAACTTGTGCTCGAGACGAGGGAGTTCAGTAGGTTGATTGGTGATATCCGACCTGACGGGCGACGCATCAAGGGCGTGATTGAGGAGCGGGGCCCGCTCATCGCACTTGGGCAGGAGCATGACTTCATCCGGACCATCACACTACAGGCCGCCAGCTTTGCGGACGACAATGGACGCACGACGGATGCGGTGCTGCTGTACCACCTGGCTGGGGACTACGACTCGGTGGTGTCGATTGTCAGCCGCGCGCTGAGCGAAGCCATCTCGCTAGACATCGGAGAAGACCCGATGCGACTGGTGCCGGTAAAGCCGCGGGTTGAGGGCCAGGACGCGGCGGCGCAGCCAGGCAGCAGCCTAAGTCTAGCGGCTATCGACGATCCGGTCGAGTTGGCACGCACCATGATGACCATGTACGAGCGGGACCATATGTTCTGGCAGAATATCCGGGACCAGAATCGGGTAGCATGCTCGGTGCTTCTGCAGATGAGCGAAATCAAGGGGTTGGTAGAGGCCGGAAGGTGGCCGCAGTGCCTCGATGTAAGTTTCCTGTTCGGCTGCCCGTCAACTTACAGATTTCTAACGATGATTGTGCAAACAGAAGATCAAGGCGCTGGAGATCCTCCCGCTCTCAGCGGGCGGTAACTCCAACACAATTAGGCAGTTCGCTTCGCGGTTCTCGAGTCTGGCACAGCCTGTCGCCATCAACGTGCCAAACCTGATCATGTGGACCATCATTTGCTGCACCAAACAGCGGGAGCGGTTGCTGAGCGGCCAATTTAGTGGAAATGAGTCGACAGCGAGGATGATGGTGGACGACCTAAAGCAGATGAGCGTGGACTTAACGACATACACGAGCCAGCTCAAGTATAGACTGCCACCGCACCTCCACGAGGCACTGGCCAGGGCTTCGGCAGACTAGGTACACCCGATGTTTATTGACCAGAGCGTTTGTACGTATAGTCTTTTTGAGGACCCGCGCTTTGTTAGTTTTTCCAACGGCTGGAAGGTTGGCAATGGCAAGAACAGGCAGATCAATGGCATTGGCAAGGACAGGCAGGCTATTGGCAAGGGCTGGCAAAGTACTGGTAGCAGTAACGAGGACAGTACGCCGGGCAAAAAGAAACGCAAGGGGAGGAAGGAGAAAATGGAGAAAAAGAAGGGGAAGAAAGGCGGAGAGTAAAGGTGGACGCTATGGAAGAAGTATTGAGTAGCGAAGGCCGTTCAGGATGCGTCTACATTGGTTGGTAATACGGAATAACAGATATGGAGAAGAAGAAGGTGTGGTGATAGATGATGTTAGCGGCATCATACGAGCATGAGACTGCTGTACAACTACAATACAAGACGGTTCCGGCTGTGATGCAATTTGGTATCGCTCGTTGTTTCGTTGACTTGGTGGTTCGGGAATCGGGATGCGAGTCGGGAAGCGCCAAGAACTCATAGCCAGGGTCGCCCTGGGTCTTGGCATCCGCATGACTCGGGACGTGGGCCTCCCGCGCCTTTTGCCGCCCACGCGACTGATTCGTTTCTCAGCACCAACTCGGCCCTAATCAGTACGCAGTACCGACCGACCGTGCTGGGATTGAGCGCCCAGCGAGCGGTTCAGTTGCTCCGCAGGTAATCCGCCGCGTGTGTCCCACCGGATTACGGATCCGACTGCCGTTGCACAATTGTCGCTCAGCGGAGGGGGAGCAGTCGGCGAGAGCGGAGCCGATGCTGCTGCCGCTGTCGTGAGACGCGACAACCCACTTACACACCCTCCCAATTGCCGGTGCGCAAGGGAAGGGATCGCTACGGGCGGGGTGTGCGTCCCGAACAAAAAGGGGAGAAATATCTACCTATTCAGAGGCTTACAGTGGGTGTGGCGACCTGCTGTGCTGCTGGGAACCACCTGTTGGTTTCCTTTCTTACCTGTGTAGACTTTTTTTTTGGGAGGAATTGATTCGCAGCATTTATTTGTTTGTTTACTGCGGTCGCTGCGAAAAGGGGGGGGATTGGAGGAGGGCTACGGAATTTAGGGGGGATAATACCCTATGGATCCGAGGACGGTGGTGGTGGACAACAGCAGTAATGGAAATGGGAACGGGAATGGAAATGGAAATGGCCACGACAGGATGACTAAACTCACCGACATACGCGCTGCTACTGGCACTGCCAGTCCCGGTTCGGGACCCGGCGTGATGCACGAGCACGGGCATAGATATGCCGTTTATCAGCACGAGCTCGGCGGGGCCACTGCCCATGGGAAGCAGAAGCGGGCCCTGAGTTATGATGACGAAGGGGACGAGGCTGCCGTGTCCATTCCGACGGTGCGGAGCGTGGCCAGCCCGACGGAGTCACAGGGCAGCGTGTCGATGTCGGCGTGTGCAACTCCTAGTTCCGTCCCGGGCCAGACTCCGGGGGATATCGCCGGAAGTGGGGGCGATGGTCGGGGCAGCAACAAGAAGCGCAAGACGGCCCCGGGGTCCCGCGGGGTGGCGAATCTGACGCCCGAGCAGCTGGCCAAGAAGAGGGCGAATGGTAAGTACCTGCTTGCAACAGAGAGGGCGTGTCCAGTTGTTGCTGACCTGACCATGACAGACCGCGAGGCCCAACGCGCCATCCGCGAGCGGCAAAGAATGCAAAACGAGGAGTACCAGCGTGAGATCCGCGAGCTCAAGTCGCAGCAGCCGTATCAGGAGCTGCAGGCTGCAGTAAAGCAGACCACCGCCGTCCAGGCTGAGCTGGACAGCGTCAAGAGCATCTTGGCCTCGGTCGTCGCCATGATCGAGCCTATCCTTGGCCGTCCAGGGGCTTCGGGTCTCCAACCGATACCACCGCAGCAACAGCAGCAACAGCAGCAACAGCAGCAACAGCAGCGGCAGCAGCTGCCCACCAACACCGGCTCAACTCCCGCCACCAGTGTAGCCTCTCCGGGGTCAGTCGGAACCCACGGCCGGTGGCACGGCGACCACTCACCTGTTGCCCAACACATGGCGGCCGATCAACAAATCCAGGTTCAAGACCCGGCCCACAATACATTCGCGCAGCAGCAGCACGATCTCCTCCACGGCCTGGAACTCGGCCCCGAACGGCTCGGTCTCGACTTCGCCCTCGATCCCAGGGATCGAGGCAAGGTCTCCAAGATCCACGAGACCATCAACGGCGCCCAAGACACCCCCCACTACCACCACGTGCCCATGAAGCACGACTGGACCGCTGCCACAATGCCCATGGCCACCATCCACCTCCCCACCACGGCACCCCCCCTGGCCCCCTTTGTCCCCCTCCCGCTCCCTGACCGCGACCTGGCCGCGGCCCCCTTCAAAAACTGCCCGCCCACCTGCCCCCTCGACAACCTCCTC